>Ga0302192_10000329_pt1 | contig 31724 bp, 28 predicted proteins | sample II_Bog_E3_2_FD_200230 | JGI IMG/M metagenome (GOLD analysis project Ga0302192, IMG submission 200230) | Peat permafrost microbial communities from Stordalen Mire near Abisko, Sweden - II_Bog_E3_2 | ecosystem: Environmental > Terrestrial > Soil > Wetlands > Peat | place: Sweden: Abisko...
TCTTGAAGCGGGAACGTTCTAAAAGATTTATTATCACCTCTCACCATCATCATCCCATGCATTAGCATCACCACTCCCTTCCACCTTAATTACTTTACCAGTTGACACTTCTCATAGGGGTTAGGTGCTTTCATCAAACTAGGTGTGAGAAAAGAAAATGGTTTTAATGGCGATCCCAATGATAATGGCAGTGGCTAGACCTATCATCCCACTGATGTCTGTAAGAAGGATAAATGGTCCTATCCTACGGGAGAAGTAGCAATCCCATTGAGGTGAATGCCTACCGAGTGTAAAAGCCCATCTCACAATCTCTCCGATCCAGACTAGAGGTATCTGGACCACTGCAAATATCACTACAGCAACGATTGCTGCTAAGAGTGTCATCAAGATGCTCATGGCTGCTTGTACCTAACGTCTGGAACTGAGCGACACCATGCACGGTAAGCCCATGCAAACCGGCTGACCTAATGGTGTTCGCTCCAGTGATTTGTTAGGGGTCATGGGGTGGAAGAATCTCAAAGTTCTGTAAAAAATCCTCATCATCGCTCCATGTGTGAGTATGTCCATCTGGTTGACGAAGCCATACGACAATTGGCTCCTCTGCTGCGCCATGAAGAACGGTCCAAATTTCGCCAGCATGATGTATCGCCCCTGTAGGCCGTCCCGTGTGATCCTCAACATGAATATCCATGCGAAGGCGAACTCTATGTCCCGCACGTACTCCACAGCGATATTCGGCAATCGGATAATCTGTTACAGCTTTGATAATATCTTGGCTCATTTTTTCAAAAGTTCCCTAACGTATAAGATCAGTGACGACCGAAGGGCGTTCGCTGCATCGCTTGGTTAGACCTCATTCGCTTGAAAGAAATGGATTGAAGATCGCTGGCAAAAGGCTGCTGCAAAAATCGCAACTAACGGTCCTCCTATCACGCAGAAAAACAATGATCCACGTGAAAGGATAAACACAAGGGTCACGCAACCAAGAATGAAGGCTCCGCAATGCAGAAGACTACGCTGACGCAAAAAGATCCAAGCGAAGACACTGCCCACTAAACCGATAAGCGTCGCGACCGGAATCGCAATGGTCAAAACGAAGGGATCGAGCAAAAATATCACTCGTTCGTGCTGGGGTAAGTGAGAAAAAGACTCGAAGGCTTGTAAAACCAATAGATAGATGAATGCCGACAAATACGAACAGCAAAGGCTGAACAACAGCATCCGCAAATGAGCCTTTTTCGGGCTTAAGCGAGGAAATACCGCGCACAGCACACCAAATACAGCACCAAAAATACATGCAACATCAAGCGATTGCAGTAACGTGACCTCACGCCCCACGATAAGAGCACTGCAAAAAAATCCGGCTAAAGCACCAAAAAATAAGCCAGCAAAGAATCGGTAAAAACTGGTGGCTGTGGTCATGCGGCTTTGAGGTCTAACGTCCAAGATCAGCGACGACCGAAGGGCGTTCGCTGCATCGCATGGTTAGCTTATTTTTTTGGTGATGTATCTTCAACACGGTTCCATGTGCCTGTAAGACCTCTGTCCATTCGAGTTATACTACCGGTCTGAAGAAATAAAGAATCGAAAATACCACACTTTTTTTTGTCTTCTACGGTAACGGTGTTGCCGTCCTTATCGCGCAAAGAAAACACCTCAGGTCTTTTGTTATCAGAGCTTGGCTGAATCATAACGCTAGGAAACGGCTGTTTGTCCGTCAACGCGACGTAGAGTCCTGGAATATTATTGTCTTTGGGGCGCATCAAAACGAATCGCCCAAAAACACAGCATCGTGGATCTGAAAGCCAATTCAATCCACTATCTTTTGATTCACCATATAAGCGTCTAAATGTGTCAAATTCTTTTGGAAGTGTGCTGCCTTGATGGGTCGTTATTCTTGCTCCTGCAATAAATGCAAGAATGACTGACGCAAGCCACAGAAGGGAGAAAACGAAAGCCCTCATATTTTTAGCTAACGAAAAAAGCTGAGCCACCGCCGACTCGCGGCGGGGATTGCAACCGCAGCGGTAACGGCGGTTGGCTCCGGCGACTGGTTAGGCCACGGTCTCATGGTCATGTCTCCGCTGCCGCAAAGCCAAAATAATAAATGCGACTGACGGAACGCTCATATAGACAACAAAATTCATCGGGTATGCCAATAAAATAGTGGGGCCGACATAATCCAGCCATGGTGATGTCGGTGTGTCGCGCTGAAAAACCACTCGCGGAACTGGCCAGCCAAAAACGTGCGTGTTCGGATTAGAGTAATATGAAAAGAACGAGGTGACTAAAAATGCAGCGGCGAAAGCCAAAAGCGTGATGATGAAATACGAGGAACGCAACCAACCGCTCAAACGGTGCTGGAAAATGACGACAACAGCAGCCCAAATATCAACGGCCACCATCGCCAGAAACACAATGAGCAGAAGTATCGCCATAGCGCGTAGTGGCCTAACGGCTTGAACTGAGCGACGCGTATATCGACTCCCGCATAGCAGAGTTGGCTACGCTTAGCGTTCGCTCCAGTGATTGGTTAGACCTATTACTTGTTCGTAGGTGAAGACATGTCATATGAAACAAGGGAGTTAGTGACTCGTTTTGAATAGTCACTCCCCCAAGACACCATTGGGGTACCATGTAGTCCTCTTTTTGAAATGGCTAGCCATTCATCGGTTATCATATAACCGAGTGAATTTGTTGGATATATATGTTGCAACTCTGATAGATATGAAATCAGGCTATCCTTCTGCTCATTTTCCAATATTATAGAAACATCAGCAGGGACAATATAATATAGTCTCATCATATTGATATCAGGGCCAGGGATAATCGGTGCCCCTGGAGAAACATACTTCTTTAGTGTCATCTTCCAATTTGGAATATCCGGAGAGGCATGAGATGAAATCTGTGAAATCAGACATGCTACAAGAATATAGACTGTGGTGCGCATGGTGGTCTAACGTCCAAGATCAGCGACGACCGAAGGGCGTTCGCTGCATCGCCTGGTTAGAACCTTATTATTCATTTTCTTTCATTTTCCGTTTCATTTCCAATTTTTTACCTATAACAAGTATAACTGTGCTTAGGATCAGTGGACTTAAGGCAAATAAAATTCTTGAAATCTCATTAGGTGGAGGACCGTCTCCCATTGCACTGAAAAGATACGCTATGCCTGCAAATGGGATTGCTAGCACCATTCCCATTGTGCCAAGTAATATGCATATCCGTCCAAGGTACTGTTTCATTGTAGGTTGGTTCTAACTTGTAGTAGCTTGGATAAAGTAGTCAAGCAACACAGGTTTTTGCCGTCTATATCTTGCCATTCCAGTGTGGTTATGAGTATTCTGCGGCATGGAAAATAGTTTGAGCGCAAACCCAGATGGAGACAAGCCCAAATTGCTCGATGAGGTGCGACGTGTCATTCGTCTGAAACATTATAGTATTCGGACCGAGGAGTCCTACTGTGATTGGATCAAGCGGTTTATCGTTTTCTCAGGAAAGCGGCATCCTAGTGAGATGGGTAAGCTGGAAGTGTCTGCTTTCCTATCGCACCTGGCGACGGATTTGAATGTGGCGGCTTCGACCCAGAATCAGGCGCTCAGTGCGATTCTCTTTCTTTACGGTCAGGTGCTCGATCAAAAACTCGAATGGCTGGAGGATGTAGAGCGGGTGCGTCGTCCGGCGAAACTCCCTGTGGTCTTTACGAAGGAGGAAGCGGATCGGGTGCTTGGGAGTATGCGTGGCACGACGGCGCTGATGGCACGGTTGCTCTATGGGACGGGAATGAGGTTGATGGAATGTGTGCGTCTGCGGGTGAAGGATGTTGATTTCGGATATCTCCAAATCACGGTTCGCGAAGGAAAGGGAGCGAAGGATCGATTGACGATGCTGCCGGTGAGTCTGGTAGAGCAGGTGAAGGAGCAGGTCGAGCGTGTGCGATTACAGCATGCTCAAGATTTGCGGGATGGGGGTGGTTCGGTCTGGCTGCCGGGCGCTCTGGCGGTCAAATACCCTGGTGCCGTGAAGGAGTTTGGCTGGCAGTATCTGTTTCCTGCAAGCCGGATGAGTCGCGATCCGCGCGATCCCGAGGCGGGTTTTCGTCGGCATCATCTCGATGAGACAATCCTGCAGCGTGCCGTCAAAGAGGCGATTCGCAACTCCGGGGTGCATAAGGCGGCCTCGTGTCATACCTTCCGCCATAGCTTCGCCACGCATTTGCTGGAGGCAGGGTATGATATTCGCACGGTCCAGGAACTTCTCGGTCACAAGGATGTCTCGACGACGATGATCTACACGCATGTGCTCAATAAGCCGGGGATCGCTGTGCGGAGTCCGTTGGATTGAAGCAAAAAGAAGGATAAATCCCCCTTTTACGCTGCCGCCCGTAGCGGGGAGGTTCAAGTGTCTGAACCCAGAGCTACTTCTGGCGGCACTATGGAAGGCTCTTGGAAATTTGGAAAGGGGAAAGAGGGGGATTTGTGGAGCGCTGAGCCAGATGGGTTTAAAAGACTCACCCAGCAGGTTGGTTATGAACTCCACACCCCTCGTTTTGTTACTTTTGTAATACCTGGCGCTTCAGATAGCGGGAGTGATTTCCACACTCCCCTCACCCCGCTTGATTGGCAATGGATGAACCAGACTACGAGTGAGAAGTAAGAAACTAATGCAAATTCCAGGCCCTTCGTACCTCTTACTAGCGCCAGTTTAACTTGAATCTCCCACAATGCATTGGTTTTCAACAACAGACAGTAAATGCACACATGATTTATCACTGTGGGGAGTGAGGGCTTGGATATGACGGTTGAAAGCGTAGCGACAGCCCGACGAATGGAGAGCAAATGACCTTCCTGCGTATCTTAGCTCATGAAACTTCTGATGACAGCAGATCTGCATGGCCGATGGGCTTATTACCAATGGCTGGCTGAACAAAAAGTTGATCTGATTGTCATCGCCGGAGATTTGATCAACAACTTAGGGGTCGACGAATCCGAAATCATTCTAGCTAACCATGCTCTTGCAGGATTCCGTTCTCCTGTAGCCGTCTGCTCAGGGAACCATGATAATCCCAATCTCTGGTTTCCGATACTCGAACATGGGGGAGTGTTGAGCGACGGCCAGAGCAAAGTCTTCGGCAACCTACTTGTGACATCACTGCCCTTCGAAGAGGAGGAAAACGGCTCTAACGACCTCATCTTACACGAGGCACAGAAAAGAGTGGGACAACACACCTGGCTCGTGATTCACCACGATCCTCCCTGCGGCACTCTGGTTGGTGGTCCACTCGCCTCAACGAGGATATTGAGGCAGATCCGACAGTACAGACCGGACTATCTGGTCTCCGGGCATTGGCACGATCAACCCTATAAGGGGAGTTGGTATTGCGCCGTTGGCCCAACCATTTGCTTCAATGCAGGTCAACCGGCAAAGGCCATGACCGAGAGGCCAAATTGCATCTACCTCGACACGTCAACGCGTCAGCTAGTCTGGATCAACACGAGCATGATCGGGAGAGCATCGGTTAAGGTGAAGCTCGACTAATTTTCCAATCAAAAAAATACTCGGCCCGGTTTAGGAGAGTCAACCGTTCTAATCTGTATGAACATTGAACTCACGCCATCGCAACACCGCTCCGCCACCAAACTCGACTTTTTCTTCCAACTCGGACTCGGAAACATCGAGATGGTCAATGGAGTCTATGCGCGCCCCATTCCGCTGCTAGCTGGCCCATCAGGAAGCGGTAAGACATTCCTCGCAGGCCAAATTGCGGAAAAGTACGGCCTGCCGATGTTCTGTATCAATGCTCAAAACTGGATCGTCCGGGGTGCGAAGAATGATTCTCAGGTGACGATGGATCAGATTCAGGATTTCGTATCACAGAACGACAGAGGGGTCATCTTCATTGATGAGCTGAACAAGCTCAACAATACACATGTAAGTTCTTCAGCCTGGAGCGCGGATGTGTTCTCTGAACTCTTAGCTTTTTTGGACCGAGACCAACGGCTGGAAGCCATGGGTATGAGCGGATTAACCGAAAAATTGAAACAGAATTTCATGATCATCGGAGCAGGGGCTTTCCAGGAGCAGTGGCAAGCAAGCGCAGGAAATACACAGTCAATCGGGTTTGGAACCGAGGCAGAGATTCAGGTAGACCGTGAAAATGCGTATGTACTCGCGATCCGCAATCAGGAAGCGGTCCCCGACGAGCTCCTATTTCGCTTCAACGATCAGCTCATAGTTATCTCCCCTCCTACGGCGGAGGAATTTGGCAAGCGCATCACCGCCCTGCGAGCTGCATTATCGCTCCCATCTCTTCCCGAGAAGGAACTCATCCATCTTGCCAAGGCTGCAGTACAGAGTGATAAGTGTATGCGATGGCTTGAAGGGTACCTGTCCGAATGCCTTTCAGAACTTACTCCGGATGCGCTGGCCGCTCTGGCAACCAAAGCGGGAGAGCTTGGAGCTTCCGAGACCCCGGCGAATGAAAGGAAAGTGTCTCAGTCTGCAGCAGAGCGGAAAAAAATGATCGCCTTCCGTGACACCTGTTTCGAGCACTACCGGATCTCTTTGAGTAACCTCTCCGTCGCCTCTCGCAAACTCTATCTGTTGCTAAATGGCATACTGTTGGCACAGCCCTCGGAGACTTTGTCCAAAGATCGGCAATGCTTATTGAAATGCCTGCCGAAAATCGGCGAACTGCTCTCACCGGATCAGCCAGCCGAGGAGTTTCCGATGACACTCATTCGCGGTCTGGACTATATCGCGTTCAACGGGCTCAAAGCCCCTTCGCCCGTGATCACTCAAAGCGAGCGCGTCCGAATCGCAAATAACATTAAGAGCGTATCAGGCAAAATCGCCGAGGTAATCCCCCTCTTGATTTCTCATTGTGGAAACATTTCTGAGGGGCATGAAATCCGTGCGCGAGCGCTTGATGTCGGAGTTTTTGCTGAGCGGGCTGCCGTTACCCTTGACGAGCTCTACTGCATCGACCCTAACGGCATGATCAGGCAAAGGATTTAATAGTCACACGGAGTGAGGGTGCGGGCAGATCCGTATCTTCGCTCTTATGAATACTATATCCGCAAAATCCTTCAATGAATGGCTGTCCGAATCCAAAATCGAAGCCGATCTTCGCCGCCATGTTCAAAGGCTCCATTCCAAGAGCAATGCATGGCGGTATGGGATCGAAAGTGGCGATTTGTATCACGATGTGATCGTGAAATTGAAACGCCACTCACACTTGATTCCAAGTCAGGGAAAATTGTTCTCCCTCGTGGGCACGACAGCCGTGAATCACCTGATGGATCTCAGCAAGAAGCACTCGTTCCGATCGGCATTTTTTTCAAAACCGATGCCGAGTCGATCGAGGCCACTGCCCGGGAGTTCGATGGAAACGGTTGCCTCAAAGCTGCCCTCTCCTTCTACAGAGATTGAGTCAGTGGATCTTATCACAGTGATCGGGAACACCCTGAGACAGGATTCTAAACTTGATCTGCTGTTCCAAGAGATTGTGCAATTAACCGGGAGTAGTGAGCCTGTAACGACAGCTAAACTCGCCAGCTCACTCCATTTACCGCGGAAACAGGTTACACAGTCTCTGGCTAAACTGCGTTCAGTTGTACGGCGGATTATATAGTGTAGCTGGCATCGGTAGTGCCGTTGCTAAAGAGTCCCTGAACTACGCAATTGAGGCACGCTCCTGCTTCCTGTAAACAAGAGCTAGCTCGATGAAGGTCCGCCATCTGATTCTTTGGCTTTCGCTACTTTTGATTCCCTCCCTGATGGCATCGGATGCCTCTTTTTGGGTTTGGCAGAGAACCACACCCCTAGACTCCAAGGAGATTGCGGCGCTTCAACAGGCTGGGACGAAAGATCTCTATTGGCAGGTGGGAACACTTGCGCTTCATGACTCTCACTGGGTATGGAGGGAGCGGTTTTCCGTCGGATTCCCCGTACTCAGGAAATTGGCACCATTCCTTCATTTCATCCCTGTAGTGCGATTGGAACCCAAGACTGGCGAGTCAGTCTCAGCCGAGAATTTCCTGCAGTTACTCCCCATTCTGGATGAAACCGTCTCTGCAACGGGGGCAGATATGATGCAGATCGATTATGAATCTCCAGATCGACTGATTCCTGAGTATGAGAATTTCTTACGCTCCTTGAACGATCATGGTCGCTCCTGGCACTTATCAATCACCGCTCTGGGACACTGGTTTAAATTTGCAAATGACTTTCAAGGACTCGCCGATGAAATCACCCCGATGTTCTATGATCTGAATCCGAAACGGGAATCATTGAGCAACGACCGGTTGCCTCCTCTCATCGACGCCCCTGTGGTAGAAAAACAAATAGCTTCCTGGAAATCCTGCAAAGTTCCCTGGAAGGCTGGATTGCCTAATTTTTGCAGGGTGAGCGTTGTTAATCCTGCGGGTGTGAGTCGTGGCAATATCCACTCCTGGGAATTGGATGAACTTTGGTTTTCACCGTTGCTCAGCCCACTGCAATCCACGCGTGATGGGGAGAGCATTTTTTCCGTATATCGATCTGGAATCCTGGCTGATACACCCGTCCATGCTCAGGAAAAAGTCATTGTCCGCTATCCCGATCTGGGGGCTCTTACCCGACTCAAATCCATTGCCGAATCAAATGGCGCAACTGGGACTCTCTACTTCCGACTTGCGGATCAAGATGACATGTCGGGCTACTCGGTGAGAGCACTGAGTGAAACCGCGTCGGGTTCTCCAACACTAACGGTTCATCGCACAAGCTCCGGATGCATCACGATCACCAATGACTCCGGTTATGACTTGATGCCCAGCATTTCAACCTTAAAAGAACTCCGTTATACTCTGAAACTCAAAGCTGCGCCCGGAACTTGGAGGGAAGCCATTCCCGGAAAGTTTGCCATGATCACCTCCGAGGACGAGGGAAGCCATTCCATCAGTAATGGTATCGGTCTGAATGTGAGCACCATTTCTTTCTGGTTCAGTCACCTGCGAGCTGGTCAGTCTTTGGAGACTGGATTAGTACAAAATATCTCCCCTACCCCCCTTCGTTGGTCTGTCCCCTACGTCGAATTAGAACCATTATGGCATCCCCTCGAATAATACTTCTCGTTGGTTTCCTGATCTTTCAGACCGTGCATGCGTTTGCAACCGGCGGTGGAGATGATTACGCCCCTCCCACTCTCGACTATTATCTTCAACGCCTGCCTGCCAAAAGCATCAGCCAAATCCTCAAAGAGGACGGGATGGCTCCCAAGACCGACTCCAAGTCGGTGATAGATCAGAACCAGCTTCGAAAGGATTTTGCAGCCGGTCCTTCACCTGCGTTAGTCGAGAAAATTGATCATTTGCTGATTCAAGCGCGATCCGCTCATTCGCCTCCTGCCGAGATCAACCTTTTGCAAGATTTGCGCGATCTAGCCGGCAGCCAAGCAACAGCCACAGAGGTCAAAGACTATGTGAATTGGCGACTGGATCATCTGGGGTGGTTTTCAGCTTTAGATTGTGCTGTATGGGATAAGCCCGAGCCAGATCCTGCGCGTATTGCTGAGATCGATGCGAAGATTTCCAGCTCCTCCCAAGCCCTGCTGCCTTACTGGCTCTATCTCAAAGGAGCGCTTTATTACAAAGAGGGTAACGATACTGATAGTGAGACCTGTTTCGACCGAGTTCTAAAGGAGTTTCCCGAGTGTCCCAGGGCTGAGACGGCTCTCTTCATGAAGGGGCGCTGCCGTCTCTCCCAGTCTGTGGACGATGGCAACAAAGATGATGCCAAAACAGCAATTCGCGAACAAGCGAAGCAGCTCTTTGAAGATTATCTGAACAAGTACCCTCAGGGACGCTATTGTAACGATGTCAGGGGATGGCTGGGAGGAGCGGCTTATCGTTCGGGGGATTATGCAGGCGCTATCCCCTACTTCATTCAGCAGACAGAAAACAAAGTACACCCCGAGGATTTTCTGCCTGCGATCATCATGATCGAAAAGTGTCTCTATCACCTGCGTGACTGTAATTCTTCCGATATTGACCACATCGCCCAACATCCGCCAGTGGCGATGGCATTGGCCTATTTTGCCATTAACTCTCCTGAAACAGATCGCCGCAATGATGATGGGGATAATGTGAACTTCCGAAGCTGGCGGACAACGATCCTCCCAAAATTGGCAACCGCGGTGGCGGCGGAGAAGAATCGCTACCAAGGACTTCTAGGGCAAAATCGATACCTAGCCATTCTGGCACATGCAGCGAGCGATCAAGGCAATCAAGACGAGGCCATGAAAATTCTCAACATGGGCAACAAGGCTGAAGAAAATGATGACTTCGCGTTTGTCCATGCCTTCGTTTTGCAGAGAGCAGGGAAACTGGATCAGGCAGTTGGTGGCTATCGCGACTTCCTTAAACGCTTTCCGGGCAGTGCTCTGGCCCCTGGTGCTCGTTTTCGACTCTCACTTGCGCTGCACGATCAGAAAAAGGATGGAGAGGCGCTTCTGGAACTTGCATCACTTAGAAACAACCATCTGCCGGTTCACTTCCCTGTACAGACACCTGCTGAGGCTCTTGCTGCAGAAACGAGGGAAGCAGCCCCATCCACTATCACTGCAATCGATATGGATTATACTGGGGCTTCAGATCCGCAAATCGATCAGACCATGGATGCGCTCCTGAACTATGCCCCCATTCGATCCTTGGAAACTGCGCTCAAAGGAAGTGACAAAGAGCATGAAGAGTTCAGAAAGGATCTCCGTGATGTCCTGAGAGAACGATCCCTTGCTCAGGAGGACTTTACGGGTGCCGCGGTATTCACTGATTCCCCTGACGAGAAAAAGGCTCTCCTTCTCCGAGCAAAACAGGCGAATACTGCCAAAAAAGCCAAGGGAGAAACGGCAGCAAAACAGCGCCTCCAAATCGGCAATTACTGGGCTTCTCAAGCCAAGCTACCCGTTGTCCTTCCTCTCGATGGAGACGATACGAGAGAATACCTTTTCCATGATGACGCTTGGGCTGCCGGTTCGAAACGCAAGATCAATGGTAGCATCCTCTCGTTACCCAATCTCGATCAGGAGCTGGAAAATCGAAATCAATGGACTCATGCCATCGCATGGTGGGGCAAGTCAGTAGAATCTGATCCTACAAATGCGCTTGCTCCACAAGCCCTTTGGAAGGCAATTCAGGCTCAGAAAAAAAGCGTGGAGGTTTCCACCTATACTCAACAACGCGCGGCGGAAACCCATACTGCGATTGAGGCTCGAAAGGAATATGATGCACTTGTGAGTCGCTATCCCAATTCTGAGGAGGCAAAAAAATACGCTGTCTTCTGGAATTTCCCAACTCAGGAAGATATTGCGAATGCTCAAGAAAATGGCTGGCACCTTCTTGCCTATAGAGGAAATGGGTGCGATGAGGAAAATTGGCTCAAAGCGTTAAAATATTCTGATGATTACGGATATAGCTCGCCCAATGATAACTGGGGTGGCGTTTGCAAGGATCTTGAAAAGCTTTCTGAAACATCCCGAGATATGGATGCAAAAGCATTTGAATCTAAGGTAACTTCTCTCTTACAGACCGCCAGAGCGATGGTCACGGGCATGGATAAGATGCCTGTCATCAATTGCTTGGAAGACTTAAAACAAGTCTCCCTGGTTCCTTCTCTTGATTCCGGAATTCGCGCTGAATATGTGAAGCTCCGTTTCAAAATCTTACTGAATACTGTTCTGAGTGATATTGATGGGTTCAGTTACGGCGCATCTCGTGACGCTATTGCCGAGAGCGATGATCAACTTCGGAATGAGATCACCGACCTTGGTAACAAACCGGATGCAGCATCGATCCATGACTTCATTGATTTTCTCAATCTGGCTGTCACAGCCAACCATCTCATCGACATTTCTGCCACCGGATTGAAACAGGATGGTGATAAAATTACTTATGGCTCCCGAGATTTCCCTCTCTTGTCTGCACAAGCAGATACTTTTTTGAAGAAGTATCCAGCAAGTCCCAAACGGGAAGCTGCCGCTGCATTGCGAATTCGTGGCCTGACACTGGCGTCATTCCCAAAAAAGTTTAGAAACACACTGCCTTGGCCCGATGCGAATTCGTGGTCTGATGACGATTCTCCCCTGTATTTTCAGCGAGTTCCCTTCGATGCACCTGCTTTTGAAAAATCCCTCAAATCCTATTATGAGGAGTTCCCTCAAGGCCAATATCAAAATGCCGTCCTGTCCTACCGTGCCGATGTGGCCTTAATGAATGGTCAATGGAGTGATCTTCTCGATGACCTGCTGGCATTGCGAAATCAGAAGAATAACCCAGAGTTTCAGGAGCAGATAGCCAGACAGCTTTCCGAGTTATTCGAAAAATTGTACAATGATGAGCAAAGAGATCCCATTCTCCAGGAAATCTTAAAGCGTCCTGATGCCCGTGAATTGCTACAAACCTATTTAACAGCCGGTGGCCTTCCCTACTTGAAGGACTATCTGACAGATCGATTGAAAAACTCTTGATTGGAGTCGATAGAATTTCCACCCCACAACCATCTGGGGGCAATTCTGACTTGATGAAACACGATCGTCGCGATGGGATCCCCTAACCCTCGCCTAAGCACCTTGACTTGCCAAAGGTGTGGCGTCATTGGGGTTGATCGAGCTGCCAGGGTGTCTATCGGCGGTTTTGCTGGGAGCTTGCGCCTGAACGGAGACATTCAGGCATAGGAATCCCAGAACTAGGGGGAGTATTTGTTTAATTGAAGTGAGACTTCGAAATCAGCTACTGATTTTTTTCTTTCCCGGGTGTCAGCACAAAATCGTATTTCCCGGGGGGTGGGTTTTCTTGATTGGGCGATTCAACCCCCTCCCCCTGTGCTCTGATGAATCGTACCCACGGAGTGGGTGACATATATTCGTAATCACCCTTTGCATCCACAGGGATAGTTTCAAAGTGATGATTATTCGCCCACCAATCTGAATTTTGACCGCTCGTTGGACCCAGAACAATTTCAGCATTGGGAATAAGGGCGTGATCCTTGGAAGCCACATGCCCGTGGTAGCGAAACAGATTCTTGTCGGATGCCTGAATTTCGACAACTGCACTATTGGTTCCCGAGGCAGGCACAACCTTTGTCTGCTTCAGATCAACCCATTTACCATCAATCATTGTGCGCAGCCAGTTCGCTGAAATCGAAAGATTTGGGTCCTCTTCTGGATAAATATGCTGGATTTCAAAACGACCCAATTGATCCGTCACCGTGCTCTGTGAAAACAATTCACCTCCGTACCCTGTGTGCGTATCAACATTAAGATCGTTGTTACACCCCACGTTGATTCCTTTCATTGGCTTTGAGGGATCTTCGTAATCCACGATCTTTCCATCCACAGTGAATCCCTTCTGGATTTTCAGGGTGAGATCAAGACCGTCCTCCGGTATGCCGGCAGGATTGGTGAGCTGCGGGGAAACCGCCCCGGCATCCTGGGCTGACGGATCCACCACGACCACATAGATAGTTCCTGTAGGGCGCTCATAATCTTTGGGATCTTCTTTCGACCAGAGTCGTACCTGGAAGTGACCATTCAGATCTGTTGTGAATTGATAATATCTGGAACCGTCTTCATCCAAGGAGCCCCCCACTGCATTGCGTGAGATTCCCCTCAGGCTTACCTTTCTGTTTGCAGCAGGTTTTCCATCGAGATCGAGAACGAGACCATGGATATATCGAGGCTCTGAATCTTTTATCTGCCCTGAAGAGGATTGTGCATGGAGGCAGGCATTCAGGCAGAACAGTCCAATAACAAGAGAGTAGATGGTTTTCATTCAGTTCAAGGAACCTGCTGATTGATCCATAAAATCGGATGAGACAGTCGGCATCAATTTGTTGTGCTTTGTTTTGGCTGAATCGCAATAGCAGCAGCCTTCATAGCAGCAGTTACATCATATCCATCCTTTTCTAGATCTTTTATGTTCAACGTCGTAACTGGATTATTTGTTAAGCTTTTCCAATTTGGGGATTGCCCAAAATAATTGGTAAACTCTTTCAAATTTTGGGGCTTTGATAAATCAAGCGTGCCAACAGATTCTTTAATTACCTTACCATTAATAATTTGAAATAGGTTCAAATCTCCTCCGCCCTCTCCCCCTATAAACGCCAACAATCCATATTTTTTTACGGATTCAAGATAACCCACAAAAAATAGAGTGCGCTTAAAGAACAAGGTCGATTCTGAATCATCCGCGCGTCTATATCCTCCGATAGAAGGAACATATGCAGTCCAAAACTCTCCCTGCTTTCCATCAAATCCATTAAGACTCAGCAACATTACTGGCTTCCCTGTATTCTCGATATCCAGTTTCAGGACATATAGCTGCTTGAGTGATGATAAATAGGAATCTTTATTCATATCTCGGGTGAACAGAAAATCAGCGATTGGATCTTTTATAATAGTGGTTTTCCCTGCACCAGCATTGGTGGGTAATTGCGCTTGAAGACTACCGCTCAGGCAGAGCAGGCCAATAAGCAGAAGGAGGATGGGTTTCATGGGAGTAACGGAGCTAGTCGTATCGGATGCCCGCCGTTGCCACCACTGACTGGTTTGCTGCATTGTTCATCCTTTATGTGCCAACCGAAAACACCCTGCGTCTGCATCGTAGCATAGCTCTTTTCGATGCTCATCGAGCCATTCGACTCGAAACGGCCCTGCAGCCCTTCTCTTCCCGACCTCTGGCAGTTCATTTTCCGTGCATCCCGGCAAATCTGGGAGTATCTCGTGTGCCATCCCCATGACCCAAAGTTCGCGCCTGGCGACCTGCGCGTTCAATACATCCAGGTTGGCACTCAACCACTCCTGCGGCGATTTGGTTTTGTTTGCATTCCACCACTCCTCCCGAGCTGCATCGTTGTCGAATAAACGCCCTGCCCAGCGATCAATACCAAACCTGACTTCCCGTTGCGAGGCAATCCACCCAAGGCGTGGATCACTGGAGATAAATCCTTTGTGTGCATCTGACCCTTCGAGAGCACTGTTGGCCTCCGCGCTGACCTTTGGCAGAGCCTCGAATAAAAAGGTAAGGATCTCCCGACCTCCGATCTTCCGTAATTCGGCGTAACCCGAGCAGTTGTTCATGCCCGCCTCCTTCTGAATCCGCAGCATCTTTGTGGCATAGGGTCGGGCACGCGGTCCATACGCCGCGACCATTTTCGTCCAACCAAACGTTGGTTTACCTGACACTTCGTAATATTTTATTCCTATGTTCATATTCCAGGCGATTTCCGCAACACGTGCCAAGGTGGCGTCGGGGTTGTCGTCACGCCCTGCAGATGGCCGAAGGAATGTTGCCGCACAGTAAACCTGATCAAGGTCCTCGCTCGCCAACAATTGCCGAGCCCGTTTCCTGGCTATTGTGCCCCATTGGGATGGCTCCTTACCCTCTCCTTGCATCCACTCTCTGTAGAGCCTTGCCGGTGTCGCGTATTCGGTGAAATCCTCTATATCCAACGCATCGGGGTGCTCAAGGCTGTTATTGAAGTTGCCGCAGAGAGGCCGGACCTTGTGAAAACAAAAATGAGTGATGTTTTCCAGAGCGCTGAGCGCAGCAGCTTGCTTTGCACTATTGGCCTTCCCATCCCAGCCCTCCAGGATGCGTAATGTAATCGGCGCAGCTCTCGCGTCACCTATCTGCGCCAGCAATCTCAACACATCTCTAGTAAAAGATAAAACAAGTCCGGTAGCCGGATCTTTTTCACGTTCCTTAGGGGCTTCCTGTTCAAGAAACGAGATCAGCGAGGGAACTATCTGGGAGCCTCGCTGCAAAATCTCAGACTGCGCTGCTGCGAGCCTTTCATTAGGAAGGTAAAACGCCTCACTCCTATCCCCATCCGTCAGCTCTCTCTGGTCCACCCCCTTCAGCGAAAGCCCTGCCGCTTTGTACTCCTTGATAAGTTGGGCGTCAGTGAGTTTGGCGTCGGCAATCGCAGTGTCGTGGAATTGTGAGCTCAACACGGGTACTTGGAGCCTCAGGGAGCACCAAACGCACACGACAACTGCAATGAGCAGAAGCAATACTGCTGCGTATGCAAAATGAATAGGTTTCATGCTCATGCTCCACTGGACTCTATCAAGGTCGGATTTTGCACGACAGTCGGCTGATTGGGATGTCCAGCGCGGTATTTGAAGTCGTCTCCATGCTTTTTTAGGAATGCCCGACATGCAGCGACGGCCTGATCCCTCCGATCCTGAGGCCATGATAATTCGCAGGGAGGAAAGCCCTTCACTGCAGAGAGCCGGTGTGCAAAGTAGTCACACATCCGAAAGCTCTGTAAAACTGCATTTGTCGAGGTGCCGGAATTCGATGAAGTCCCTGAACTTAAAGAAGACGCAGACTGCATTTCATCATCGTTGAATGAAATTGTCTCCTTTCCTGCGCCTGTATGAATGAGAGTCCCGATGACATTCGTATTGCTTAATGCTGTATCGATCAGGTTCCTAAAGGCAGGAAGGCCCAGGAGGGGCGAAACAAGAATATCGGTGTCTACCCGGTTGCCTTTCTCGATGTACTTTTGCCAGTAAGGGACGTTCCACGTGAACATCTGCTCGGAAGATTCCCGGATTACCGGATCGTCTGGATGCCTCCACATAAGCCTAAAATCATTGGCCGGAAGCGGCTCTGCTCCTGGCTCTCCTCTTCCCATGGCATCTACAGTTCTTCTAACCCACTGAATATTAAAGGCGTAGTCCGAAAGGGCATTAGTATCTCCCAAGTCTGCTAGTTTTTCCCAGAGTAGGGTATCAAATGCCAGGTTCATACCCATATTGGAACCTGGGTGGTGCCGTAAGAAACGCCCATCCAACTCCTTCCGCATCTCCTTGAAATCATCCAAGTGGTTTTTCCCGTCTAGGGATGCCACGTCCATCACCAGATCACTAAGCTTTCCTTGGTCAATATTTGCATCGGTTTCGTTCTGAACGAGTACGTTGAATCTCCTGCCGATCAGATCACTGACGGAAGGATACTTCCAATTGCGGGGCGATGGTTCGGTAGATTCCATGATTTCATCCACTGCGGCAAGCCATGCCTCACTTCCGGACTTGTCATCCTGCAAGATGAAAAAGGCTCGTTCTGCAGGTGGTAATGGTTTGTCTTTCTGCCAGGTTGCCCTCAGTTGTAACGCCATCACCTGCCGATCTTCCTGACTCATGTGAAAATTCTCTCTATTAGGAGGAAGGCCGTTAGCAACGTGTTCAATCAGAGGTCTCGGTGTTTTAATGATGGCAAAAAGCGCCTTATAGGCCGCTTCATAAACTGGGATAATTGGCCCGATGAATCCCATTCCCGCCGTGTATTGAGACCGTGTGAGTCGATTGTCCTCCGAAAGGCATTTCAGGAGGGGTTCCACCGCTGCGTCACCTTCGTGTATCAACATTTGGACGACCGGATCATCCAGCACATTGGCATCACCAGGATTCCCCTCCTGCAAAACGTGGACCGTCTCCAGATCACGAATGAGGGCAGCAATGCGCGCTGCACCGTCGGGTGGATTTCCACCCTCTATCACGGTCGTGTACGGCTGTTCGTTGAGTCGTCGCTCTGAGTCGGCTTGAAGCGCTTGGAGTTGCCAGAGGTGCTCTCCATAAAGTTTATTGGGCCACGGCTTCGTAATTCCTCTATCGGCAGCAGTTGCTTCCACTTTTTTTAGTGCGTCGGTCAGACCCTTGCAAACCGAGAAAGCCTCGGCGTAGTCACCGTTAATATTGGCTTGCTCGGCTCGACCTTGCCAACGATCCAGCCAGATCGTTGCCATATCGATGAATGGATCTTTTCCCTTCATCTGATCCTCACCCCCATATCCGTCATTAAGCATCGCCTCCGCCGACTTAACCTGACCAAGACGCAAGAGAAGCGCTGCTCTGACCGGAGCAACGCAAGTAGGTCTAAGGCTTACCTCTTCAAAGATCGAGCCTCCTCTAAACGTCCACCCAAATTGTCTCAATACCGAATTTGTTGGGATTTCTGAAATGTCCTTTTGGAGATCAGCAGGTGCTCCGATGGATGCAAGTGGATACAGCACGCCATTCCAGCCAATGCTATAGCGTTGCTTTCCTGTTTCCGGTAATACCCAGCCATGGGTTTTTAATGTCCAATTGGGTGATTCCCTAATTTCAATTTCCCGATACTCGCAACCGCGTGGATCAGCGAGCCCATCCTTGAACAGATCCGTAATGGCGCTCACTACGACTGCCGGGAGCGTTGTCGTAGGTGGCGTCCAAGGAGTGTTCTGCTGAGGAGGAATTGGAATCTTCTCTGGTTCTACCTTGGGGGGCGGTTGAGCAATTTTGCCAATTGTCGGTGGTTCTCCTGCTGTGGCTGGCTGATCCAACGAAAAACCAACTTCGTCTGACTGCGTGTCTGGTTGCCCCGGAACATGGAAGAGCGCCTTCACCCGATAGCTGCCTGTCCGTGTCAACTCGAAGTAATCGCGCAGGTCGATTTTCAATACAGTCAGGGACTGAGTCGGTTTGAGGGTAGGGCCGTTCAGATTGTCTTTGCTTACACTGATCTCTTTACGCATCGGAAGCTCCTGGAATGGGCCGAGATCCACTTCTGGATCTGTATAACGATGTGCCAAGGGAGGGAGCTTGGGGGAATAGGATACTGAAATGACAATCCCCGTCGGCAATGTATTGCTGGCTCCTGTAGGGAGCATGAGCGCATCGGGCACTTGCTGGTCGAGACCAGAGTTGTTCTGCACTCCCACAGTTACCGGCAAGGGATCGCCAACAGAAATAAATTTGGCAGCGGAGGTACCTGACCACGGATCAACGACGATCCTCGGATCGGGCCTACCTTCTGGCCCGTTAAAACTAATGGAAACGCATTTTGAAATCTCATTTGTCGAGACATCTGAAAAAGCGATCTCAGCGGCAGGAATTTTGTCCAATTGGTAACGCCCAACAAAGCCGTAATATCTTTCCCACTTGCCATTGAGGAGCGCCTCCTCGGCCTGCCACACTCGGCCTCCCGTCACATAAGCCACCATCTTTTTCATGGGCCCAGTTCCCGAGTCGACAAAAACATCGTGTGGGTCCTCAGGATGGCTTGGACGCGATGCACCAATAGGAAAATCGGGCATCTGATAATTTCGTACTGTGCCGGAGAGCGAGAAAATGGCCCGGCCCTCCTTCACATCCTGCGGAGTTGCAGGATGGTCGAGCTTTGGAAAATGAATCTGCACGACCCTCTGAATCGTATCCGCATAGTTTGGATCTCCTGGGCGATACTTGAAGTTATCTCCGTATTGGCGGAGAAAGGCGCGACATGCGGCAATGGCCTCATCCCGCTTAGTTTGCGGCCACGTCACCACACAGGCGGGGAACCCATCCACTGCTGAAAGCCTTGATGCAAAGTAATCGCCTGTTCGGAAGAGGTCTTCCGAACATTTTACCCCCTGCAAGGAATTCAATTTTGACTGGAGAGCAGGATCCATCAAATCGGTAAGCGCTATAAAATCTCCGCCGCTTTCGGTATGAAAGCGCTTCCCGATGATCGTTGTGTTTGTTAACGAAGCATCAAGAAATTCACGAAATTCCGGCAGTCCGATCAGTGGCGAAGTCAGAAGTGGTGAAACTCGAAGTTCTGCGGGAGGATAATCATCCCGCACGAGCAATCTTTGCCAAGTGGATAGGTGGCCCATAAAGATTTCTTTGGCAGCCTGACGGATCACAGGATCGTCCGGGTGTTCCCACATGGTTCGAAATGCAACGACGGAAATACGCTGATTTCTTCCCAAGGCTTCTGGAACCCAGGCTTTCAGGTAATTCGCATAATCGGCAAGTGCTGTGGCATCCCCAAGATCAACGCGTTTCTTTCCGAGCGTGATATCAAAGCCCGCATTGGAACCTGCCTTCAGACGGACTAATCGTGCATCGAGTGCCTGTTTCATCATTTTCAGATCGTTCAGGTGGTTTTTCCCATCCCAGGAGGCGAGTGATAAAATCAGGTTGCCCATCTTTGTCATGTCGAGGTTCTTGTCGGCATCGTTCTCTACAAGCGTATTGAACCTCTTAATCATCAGGTCACTAACGGAGGGATTCGACTTGCCGCGCAGCCCCTCCCCCATCGTAATAAATGGGGTGTCTCCGATATGGCCGGAATACCCGCTAGGCACGAATAATTTGAAGGTGGTGATCGTCCCATCTGCAGGTTGAACTATATCGTCCACCGCATGGAACCAGTTAGTGGCGCCTGCGTTGTCATCCTGTAATATTGCGAATGGAGACAGCTTCGCTTTGTTTTTCTGCCAAGCCACACGGATTCTTTTCGCTAGCGATTGGCGATCTTCCGAACTCATGTGAAAGCCATCTTTCTTCGGGTGGTAATCGTCGCTATCGTGTTCGTAAAGCGGGGGCGAAATCTTGAGAATGCTAAAGAGGGCCTTATAGGACGCCGCATACACTGGAATGATCGGGCCATCATTCCACATTCCTGAAGTGTATCTGGAACACGTAAGCCGGTTATCCTCAACGAGGCATTTCAGGAGGGGTTCCACCGCTGCGTCACCTTCGTGAATTAACATCTGGACGACTGGATCATCCAGCACATTGGCATCACCAGGATTCATCACCTGCCTGACCTGAACAGTTTCAAGGTCCCTGATGAGTGCGGTTATTAATTGAGGTCCTACGCTTGGATTGCCGCTTTGGATCACGGGAGTGAACGGTTGCTCGTGGAGTCGCCGTTCCGATTCAGCTTCAAGGACTGGTAGCTGCCAGAGATTCTCACTTTGCGCAATGGCGGAAATATTTTCCTCCCAAGGTGGCTTTAATCCACGAGCCTCATAAGTCGCCTCCACCCTTTTTACCACTGGTGATAGACTACGGCAGATTGACAAGGCTGATGCATAGTCGCCGTCAAGGTAGCATTGCATGGCGTGATTGAACCATCGCCCTAGCCATATATCAGCAATACCACCGTAAGGATCTTTGAGCTTCGCTTGATCGGCACCTAAATATCCGGCATTCCATACCTTCTCTGCCAAGTCTACCTGGCCCAAGCGTAGCAGCATCGCCGTCTTTATCGGCAATTCCGTGACAGTCAAAAGACTCATCCTGTCACTCATCGGCCAGCCATTCCCGTTGCCGCGAAAGCTCCCCGGCGGTGAAACAGAAAATTCTTTTTGCAGATCAACCGATGCACCAACGGAAGCTAGAGGATACACGACTCCATTCCAACCGATGCCATAACGTTGCTTTCCTGTTCCAGGAAGCACCCAACCGTGCACATTCTCCTTATATTTTGGGGATATTTGGATCTGTATCTCACGGTACTCGCAGCCGCGAGGATCGGCCATGCCATCGCTAAATAACTGTGATATCCCACTCACTACCGCTGGCGATAAGGTTGTCGGAGGTGATGTCCAAGGGTCGTTCTGCTCTGGCGGAATCGGGGTCTTCTCTAGTTCGACTTTGGGGGAAAATTGCGCATGAAGGATGACATTCAAGCAGATCAGTCCAAAAAGCAGGAGTATGGCAGCAATGAAGGGGAATGATCCAAATTGGTAGCGTACGCTCTTATTGCTCATCGCTTTAGGATTAGGGATTTGTTGATGGCCTGGATTTGACTCCGCTTTCTGGACATTTTTTCGACTGAAAATTTAAACCGTGAATCGTTCTGCGCAATTCCACCGGGATCATATTGCTCACCGGGTTAGTCTGACGACAAGTACTCCTCGATGATTCGATAGCACTCCTTGGATCGCAGCATGAGAGGGTGGGCCAGAACCCAGACCGAGTGTGTTTTCCAACCAGAGATTTTGGAGCTTTCGGCAGGAACTATCATCAAGTCCAACGGAGTAAATAGGCAGGCACAGTGAACTGTTTGAAGTTTATCCAGATTGTTGTTTAAGAGATCCAAAAACTGGCTCTTTGGCCTCATCTCGATACAACCCGGATTGTTATTCAGAAATGCCGTCAAGGTACCATGATTGGGGGTTGAGATAAGTACCAGATGGGAGACCTGCTTACTGCCTCCAAGCATTTCCAGATAATACCTGCTGACGAGTCCCCCCATGCTAAATGCCACTAGATCAAAAGGTTGGGAGCCGTATAACTGCGTTGCCTTTGTCTTTACTTCCAAGGCAAGGGATTCAAGTGTCTCCAACCCGTCATTTGGGGTGAGAGTGACATAACTGACACTCCGTCCCTCTCTTTTAAGAAAGTCTCCCAGACTTCTCATATCCTGCGGTGAGCCCTGAAACCCATGCACTAGCAAGACGGGAGGTTTCCCAGCGTGTGGGTCACCAGCCTTAGAGGAACCCTCCGAGAGAATAAAGGCAGCCGCTATGAAGATGATGCATCTAATCATTGTCGGGTAATTTAGGAGTGGTGTCTCGGTGCTGCCATTCCTTTCCAATCAATTTTTCGAATTGAGGGACACGGAAACAGAAACTTGACGGATTGCCGAAAGATCAATTTCTGGATTCCCGCTCATGAACCTCATTTTCCCGCTGGAAAATCAGGAAAGTTTTAAATCATGTTCATGGGGATATTTCCCTATGGATTTATCTAATTTGGAAGGGACTTCACTCTTTCAATGAGCACTCGTTTTTGTGAAACGGTGAAAATTCCCTGACCTGTCCCTCAATTCGATAAATTGGATATGATTACAAATGAAATCATAGCTGATTGATCATTTTAATAAAAATGACTGATCTAATTTATTCGATGAAAGACCAACGGACTCTTGCAAGACTATTGCGCATCACACAATAAAGCGTCGCGGCGAGAATACTTTCCCCAATAACCAGATACCAGAACCAGCCCTGGCTCCACGAAAAATAGGCGAGTCCCGCTAGGGCAAATGAGATCATCATCACCAGGATCATGTGCAATCCACGCCCCGCAGATTTTGCCGCTTCAGCCGGCATTGAAAGAGGCATTCCTCGACCCCCGATGCTGGGAACCAAGGCAAAGACCGGCATTGCAATGATACCGGGCAACATCAGAATTAGGTTATAAAGAGTACCCGAAAGCAGCCAAACAACAGGCCCCATGAGCAGGATCATAGGAAATGCTATAAAAAGCATCACCGCACGGCGGGCCCCATGGATAAGCCGAGCGGGACCGGCCAGTGGTGCGGCATGGAAGATATCCGCAGCCTGCCATTGCTGGGAGTATTGCAGGATCTGTAATCCGGTTAGAGGTACCATACTGAGGAAAACCCCAGCCAAACAAATTCCGAACCCATTAGAGTAGCCCCCATGACGGTGATGATCCTGCATCAGAAACACGAACGGAAGAATGAGCGTTGGAGCGAGGCTGGGATAAAGACGCAGCTTTACATCGCGATCACGGATCAGATAGGCCGCTGAAAGCAGAAAGGAGGCGCGCTCCACCTGATCACGCAACCACCAACTCAGCGGAGGTAAGCCTACAAGTCGATCAAGTAAGGGGCGGTGGTTCGGCTTCTTTATTCGTGAGGAAACAGTTTCATTGAGGGCCTGCAAGCCGGCTTGATAATCGCCAGCCAACTTGCTGAATGCCAACCAGAGCACCAACGAAGTGATGGCAATAGCCATTGCAGCAAGCACGCAGGAAGTCCGGGAGGCGCTGCCCGCCAATGTGTCATCAAATCCCGCAAACCAAGCGGGGGGCAACAAATAGATCCACCAGGAACTCTCATCAACTTTTAAGACTGTATCAAAGTACATCACAAGCCTCGGCAAAACTTGTCCTGCCAGGACGGCACCGACAGAAACCACCACCTGAGCGGCCGTCATCAATCCTTCAAGTCGTTCTCTTCCAAACCACCGCAGACAGAGTTGATAAACCAACACAACACAGCCTGTGCAGAAGAGGGCCGAGAGTGTCGTCGAGAAAAGGTGGACAATTGGAAAACGCCAACCACCCGAAAAGAACCCTACCAAGAGACCGATCAGATTGAATGCAACCCCAAGCCAAAGAGACACCTCAACCAAGACGCGGATTTTTGCCCAGAGCATCACTTTTGGACTGACCGGTCGATGCATGAGGATATCCCCCTCCTCCTTGTTAAAGAGAATTTCACCGGCCGATGCGGCGATAAACATCCCCAAGAAGGCAAAGGTCATCGCATGGAGATACACAGAGAGAGCGAAAACCGGCTGCCGCAGGAACATCAAAGCCATGCCCCCGATCAAGGCATAGAAGATTAGGGTCAGTGAGAGTTTACTGGCAATGGTTCGAGGAGCAGCCTTTTTATTGAGTCCGCGAGCTCCGCGTCCGCGCAAGAACAAGGTGAGGAATAACTGCCGCAGGACTTTCGCCTGGTTTGGAGTTTGCGGCTCCGGAAGCGGAGGAGGAGTGACCTCGTTCATGACCGGAAGGTCTTGGCAAATTCCTCGGCGCGACGTTCAAGCTCCGAGCCACCTGTCAATTGAGTAAAGAGTTTTTCCAACGTGCCGGAGTCATGGGAGGCGACAAGTTCATCGGGTTTTCCATCGAGAAGGAGCTTCCCCTTGTCGATGATGATAACCCGGTTACACACACGCTCTACCACATCCAGAATATGGGAGCTATAAACAATCGTTTTCCCCTCTCGTGCGAGTGTTTGGATGAGGGTCTTAAAGCCAACAGCAGCATTAGCGTCGAGTCCATCGAGTGGTTCATCAAAAAATACTACCTCCGGGTTATGGAGAAGGGCCGAGGTAATAACGACCTTGCGCCGCATCCCCTTGGAATAGGCACCAAGCAGCTTGTCAGTGAGTGTATTGAAGCTCAGATCGAAGAATGAGATGAACTGCCTGATACGTGCACGTGCTGCGTCTGGCGGAATACCGTAGAGTGCGGCGACCATTTCCAAGTATTCCAATCCTGTAAGGGACTCAAAGACTGCTCCAGACTCGGGAACAAACCCTACATGGCGTTTAAGCTCGATAGGTTGACTTCGTAAATCGTACCCGCAGACACTTGCCTTACCACTGCTCGGCTCAATCATGCCTGTCAGCATTTTCAAAGTGGTGGATTTACCCGCACCATTGGGGCCGAGAAGTCCCACAATCTGGCCGGCGGGTATTTCAAAGGAGATGGCATCTACCGCCGTCTGTGCACCGAATCGCTTTGTAAGTTTATCGAGGAGGATCATGTGTTGAATTCCTTGGCAGAGAGAACGAGGATCAAAAACAAACTAAGCGAAGCCTATTTGGTCGCTCCCTGAGTAGGAGCGGACGAGGCTGCTCCTGCGGGATTATTTGTTGATATCGGCTGGATTGGAGTGGACTCAGGTTTGACCGTCGAGACTGTTTCCGCTTTTGCCAGAGAAACAATGGGAGTGGGTGAAAGTGATGCCCCAGGAGAAGGATGGGGAGTTTCCTTGGTCTGGTGGCTAGTTTGCTTTTTGTATTCAGCGTACTTGGCCCGAACTCGCTGTGCCTCTGGATTACCTTGGTTGGCGGCATTTTCAAGTCCAGAGGAAGCCATATCCCAGAGGGGGTTATGCGATTCATCATCAATTACTTTAATCAGGAATGCCACGGCCTCAGGATCGCCGCTTTCCGCAGGATATTTCAGCCCCCCGACAGCATCGGAGAGAAGAATACCATGATCTGAATAGTGCAGCAGGATATCAAGTGACGTTGTATTCCCATGAGCCGCAGCAATCCCAAAGGAATCAACGGTAAATCCTTTGAGTCCCGGAATTCCTGCTGCGTAGAGGAGGGATTTAAAAGCGGGATCAGAGGCGTCATTTCCCTTAATTGGCAAGGCTAGTTGATCAAAGGCCGCTTTCATAAGCGTCCAGTTTTCCTTCATGTGCACCGAGTCTTTGTAAGAGATATTTTGATAGATGCTCAGACGAATAGTCTCAATTCTATCGATGGCACCTGTGTCCCCCGTCGCCGCCTGACGCCCCAACTCTCGCATCATGTAGATCGTAGGCATGACAATTGGTTGCGGCTGGTTGGTTGATTGGACTGAATTCACTGGGTTAGTACTGCCTGCTGATAAACCGGCAGGAGAGGCACTCGATAAAGGGGTCGGAGGTGGCTGCGAACCGATAGCCCCCAAAACAAAACGTTGAGTTTGAGGGTCGTAGTTAAGATTTGTCTTATTTGCCTCATACCAAGCCACAATCTCCGTGTCTCGATTTGGTTCAGGTTCCATTGGCGATTTGCTTGCTGATGATCGAACACGGCCGGGAACAGGCGTATAGGTTTCAAAAACAGTTCGCACCGACGGTTTCATATATTCGTCCTTTCCATTCAGAATTTTGACAGCCACATCGAGAACTCCCGGTTCGCCGTATTGAGCTGCGGGTTGGAGCAAATTGAAATACTGGGGACGCGTGGCGGTCTGGGCTTTTTTCCATGCCTGATCGATGGTTCCTGCCAAATCAAAATCAGGGAGCTTCTGAAATTCGGACAGGATCCTAGGATCACCATTTTCGGAAAAATAACTCTTCAACCCATCGTAGGTTGATGGATCCTTAAAAGAGACAATTCCGGCAATCCAACTGGCAGGACGATACTGCTTTGGGTTGTCCAGTACCGTCAGGAGAAGTGGTTTGGCGTCAGCCTGCCACCCGTGTTTGACGACAGTATCCATGAGGTCTGGATTGGAAGAACAGGCATCTATGATCTGTTGCTTGTTCTCTGGTTGGGCTAGAGCATCAATGGCTTTTGTAAGATAGAAGTTTTTATTGTTGGAAGCCTCTTTCACGAGAAGATCTACATTCTGAGAGCCTACTTTTTCGAGCATGGCAATCTGTGGATCCCTAACACTCATTGAATTATTCCCTCGGGAAGCAATCAGGATTTGAGTGATGTAATCCTGCACCTGATCCCGGGTTGGGTTGGGAGGAAGGCTGATTTTCCCAAGTGCCGACTTATCCGCCGTACCGGTTTGTTTTGGCCTGTATGGAAATTGAAACTTACCATCCAGTTTGATGCCGGAAGCATCCACCTTACGGTAGAATGAAGCGACTTGAACGGGATCAAGTTTGATGAGCACTGCATCCTCCAACCATTTCTTATCGATTTGCGGGGCATAGGAATTCATCCCTGAAAAGCGATCATCCTCTCCAAAGGTTAGATGGAGTGGCTGATTGCTTAGGATTCCTCCCATGTTCATGAACTGCATGGGGTTAAATGAGGGATCCGCCTTCCGCATCATCGCCTGATGGAGCTTCTTGTTTAGCAGCAGATAGATTGCATTTTGTTGGAAGATGTCAGCGACCGTTCCTTCGTCAGTGTGCGTACCGAAGAGCAGTTTTACTTTTTGAATGTCCGCAATAATTTCCACGCCTTTGGGCTGGTTCAACACCTCGTTAATGAGGAGATGTTCCGAGCCATTCCTGACGTTGGCTCCCTTGACAAGGGGCAATTCGGCACTGATTACATATTTGGAGGCCGTGCACTTCAATTCACCTGAATAGTTCAGCGGCGTCGTTGAGTAACGGGAGCAAACCTCGTTACTAAGGGCAAAAAGTGATGTGGATCTGTCATAGTTCTCAGTTCCAAAAACCGGCACACCTCCCAATGCCTGTTCGATGGCTGCCTGGTCACTATTTTGCAAGAAGTTCAAAGCAGATTGAGCAGTCTGCGTGGGTATATTTTTCCCATCAGTTGTTTTGAGCACTGATTTGACCGATGAGACCCTGACAAAATAACCCTTAGGCACATCGGTGAAAATGACGTCGCATTGAATCTCTTTAAGTGGATTCCCTCCGCGCAGGGCTACTTGATCAGAACTAGTGATCCCTCCGGCAAACTTCGCGGCAATTGGAGCTTCGTTGAAATTCGGATCCTGCGCCAAATGCGCTGAACCTTTGAGAAAATCCCAAGGCCACAGAAAGTGGGCAGCTAAACTTAAAAAAGCCCCAGCAATCACAAGGGTGATGACAAGTCTGCTGTTTCTTCCCAGGTATTGAAACACGATGACTGCCACACCGAAGAGGATCATGATCAGGGATGAGGTGAGCATCCGACACGAAGCCATGGACCCCAACATCGACAACGCGTAGAACGGATTATTCAGCATGATCAGCATCTGAATAACGACTGCAATGAGATACCAAACCACTGCGATGACGATGCCAAGAATGGCGAAGCGGGCAAAATTGGGGGTAAGCACCGCGAGGACAGCAACCATGAAAATCCAACTGCATTCCTCAATGACAAGCTGGGGAATGGCTAGCAAGACATCGTGGAATGTCACTCCGTGAGCAAGGAAAACAACGATTTTAGTCAGAATAGGAAGGATCACCAACAGAAGCACATAGAGAGATTTCTCCCTCAGAAGTGTGGCGCGAGACAGTGGGCGGGTAAACCAAAAGGCAGTGGTGCCAACCAAGGGCTCCTGATGAACTACTAGCGGGATTAGCAGCAAAATCAGGAGGGAGCTCACCATGCCAAGAACCATCGTGAGAACCGGGAGTGCCGTCGACAGCACGAGATCCCCCGGCTTGGCATTGATACCAATAATGGAGCACTGTGCGACAATCATTGCGAACCAGAGTCCCAGTAGGAAGCGGGTTCGGTAGATATCCTTTTTGAGTTGGTGAAAAACGAGGTTCATAGGGAGAAGCTAGGGAAGTGGTACTCTTTGGAGGGATCAGGGCTAGGAGGCATCTGTCTTGAATCGGAAGGATCGCGCCAACGCTAGGAAGATGTCCCGGAGAGACATCACGGTAACAGCGGGTTCTCCTGCATTTGGGAAAAACCGTCGCAAGTTGTTGAGAGTCTGTTCCTCCTGAAACTGACTATCGACCAGTCGAACGCTATGGCCTGACATTTCAGGAATGAGCCAATTTTCCGGAAGATTCTGCGGGAGTTGCGTGGTTCCCTCCCCTGCTGTGAACATCAGCAACCGAAAGCGTGCTTGGAGCGATTCGGTAGGTTCGGACAAATGAAGGTGCCCTTCGTTGATGATGCCAACCCAGTCGGCAAGCCGATCGACTTCGTCGATATCATGCGAGGACACAAAGACAGTCCAGTCTGACTGCCCGGATAGTTCCAACATTCCGCGGATGAACTCATCACGCACCAGTGGATCCAAACCTGTGAACGGCTCATCAAGCACCAGCAGCTTTGGGCGATAGGCCAAGGAGGTGATCAAAGCCGCCTTGACCTTCATACCTCGGGAAAGGTTTTTCAATTTCTTCTCGGGAGGAAGTTCAAAATCTTTCAGCAATTTTGCACAAAAAGCATCGTCCCAGGTCGGGTACATCGGTTTGCAGTAGTTGATCAACTGCTGGACGCTCATCCATTCAGGGAGCTGTTGGTTTTCGGAAACATACCCAATTTGTGCCAGTTCCCTTGGACCTAGATCTTTGGAATCAATTCCGAGAATGCGTGCTGAACCGCTGGATGCTTGCAGAATATTCAGCAGCATCTTGATCGTTGTCGTCTTGCCCGCACCATTGGGTCCGAGGAAGGCATAGATGCTCCCTTTCGGGACTTCGAAGGTCAGATCACGAACTGCTTCTTGTCGTCCGAACCGTCGGGTTAGGCTTTGTATTTCGATGATGGGGGACATGGGGGTTGGGTTAGGTTGTTCCAATGCGACTCAACCGCATCGGTAAGGTCTTCAAGTTCGAGTTGTAATTTTTTGGCCTCCACAACGAGATGCTCAACATCATCCCCCAACAACTCGCTCCGCTGCTTGGATGTGGCCTTGGGCTGTTTTCCTACGACGGTTCCAATGCCAGGGTTCACTTCAAGGAGTCCTTGGCCGACAAGCACGGCGACAACTTTGTGGGCCGTGTTCGGATTAATGCGCAGTTCCTGGCTGAGTGTGCGAACGGATGGAAACTTGTCACCAGGTTGTATCAGGCCGGAAATGACCGCTTTCTCAACGGCGTAGAGCAACTGTTCGTAAACAGGCGAGCCAAGCTTAAACGCAACGGGGAACGGTAGCATCTATGTGTTCTAGTAATCGTAGAACACCACATGAGTCAAATGGATTTTTTCGAGTTCAAGATTTTTGACATGCGTACATCTTTGATTATAGGACGCATCCAACCTTGGAAATCCTTGGGTTATTTTTAGTTTTTAAGATTATTTTTAAAACGAACTCCCCTTTCCTCTCATGCCGTTGACCATGGCATGACATGAAATTTGATTCATCAATTGACTGTGCCCTAAAAAGGGCTAATTTTGTGCTCACGGGACGCTCACATGTCTCGAATGACACATATATCTCACCGTTCCGACAGAGTTGTAGGTGGTTAACAGAGAAGAGCTTACACGGCTCATAACCTGAAGGTCGTAGGTTCAAATCCTACCCCCGCCACCACTTTTTACTCTGTAGAAGTGACATCTGGAATGCACCTTCCAGGTCGGTGATGTCCCCACCGTGAATATTTCACCCCCCTAAAACGTGAATAATTCTGCCCACCAAGCACGCTAATTAACGCTGCGGTGGGCCAGTTTGACCACTAGTGCGGGAAGAAATGCGCGGCTTTCTTATTTTGTGCCATGTGAACAACACATCATACCCATGGCATCGATCTATAAACGACCTGATAGCGGAACCTATTGGCTTTCCTCCTATCCTCACAAAGGAGGAAAACTCGTCCGTGTCAGTCTTGGCACGAGCGATGCCGAGCAGGCAGAGCTTGTTAGAAGGAAAGCCGAGTTGCTCGAACAGGTCGAACGCCTCGGGGAAGTACAAATACCGGAGGAACTTATCCGATGGTTTACTCCCCTCTCCCCAACGCATAAGCCCACAGCTGCTCTCCTTCAGCCTAATCAAGCAAGTGGGCTGACTCAGCAACTAAGTCAGCCGGGCACTGACAATGTACCAAGCCCCATGATCATTGATCCTAGACTGAGTGCACCAGGCACCGCAGGACTCCAAGAAGTGAAGATTCCCAATGGAGACCTCCGCACCGCGCTTCGCAGATACCTTGCGCGTAGCATCGTTGGGAATGTCCCGAGTACCCTCAATGACAAGATCCATCGGTTCAGGAAGTTTTTTGGTTCAGAACTCATCGACGAGATTGATCCAAGACCCTTGGAGAGACGCATGCGAGCTAGGGGCGAGTTCGTTCCTCCGTTCTGTTCCGTTATCCGGTCACGCTCAAACTTACCTATGCCGAGGGGATAACTCCGTTTTTTTGAGTTCCTCCTCAAGCGCCACATGATCGAGCCACGTTCCTGGCACACCCCAAATATCATGTCTTCCCTCCCCTCCTACTGGGAAAAAAATACCGTCATCACCTACATGTCTTCCGAAGAGATCGTGGAACAACTCGATGCGCTCCAATCCAAGCCTGTCAACGGTATCGGCGGGGTAGCCAAGTGGTAAGGCCGGGCTCTGCAAAAGCCCCATGCGACGGTTCGATTCCGTCCCCCGCCTCCATTCCTTACAGTTGGTAAACAGAGGATTAAGAGTTTTTAAGGCTGCGCCAGAGACCAGAAATCCGACCTTTCCACCAGAATGTGACTACCAGCACCTTCGTGCTGGCCACTTCTTAACACTGGTGAAACAGTTTTGCTCAACATCGCGAATGCCCCAATCGCATTGAAAACGCGATAGCGATATCCGCCGTGGAAGCCACACTTAAAGTTCTAGGGGAACCCCTCAAAAAGGCAAAGCCTTCACAAGGCCTCCGATCCCTCCAAAAGGGTCGGGGCTTATTACTGTGAAACGGGTGAGGGAAGGTGGCATTAAAAATGCTCTTTTTTGATTCTGAATCTCTTGCGAGGGCTACGAATTTCAAACTCGACAAACTACGAACTGATCATGTATCTCCACGATGGCAATG
>Ga0302192_10000334_pt1 | contig 31547 bp, 27 predicted proteins | sample II_Bog_E3_2_FD_200230 | JGI IMG/M metagenome (GOLD analysis project Ga0302192, IMG submission 200230) | Peat permafrost microbial communities from Stordalen Mire near Abisko, Sweden - II_Bog_E3_2 | ecosystem: Environmental > Terrestrial > Soil > Wetlands > Peat | place: Sweden: Abisko...
CTCCGAAATGTTACTATTATCCGTGCTCGACAGGTTACCACTATTCGGGCTCAGCAGCAAGGCTAACATTATTCTTCCCCCGGCTACTGTGAACTTTCGCCCCTGGGGTGTACTCTTTGGTTACCCTCTCCGCTGGCCGTTAGATCAATCTTTCCTCCATGTTGCAGACACTCGCGGGTGTTCTTCTCCGCAGGTAATCCGACAAATATGTCGGACCAATACGGAAAAAAACAAGCCGGTATCGCGCCAGACAGGAGTATCCCAGGCTGGCAGCGGCGGCAAATGAGTTCTTATGGAGCCTTCTCGCATATTACTCTTTCCCGAGCTTCGCGTAAGCTGCTTTATGCCAGTTTGCTAAACTTCAGGCAGACCGGCCCCTTTCGGTTTACCTGAAAGCCAAGCCTCAAGTTGAACTTCGGGAGACTTCATGCCAGTTGTCGCGCTCGCGGGAGTGACCAAGGCCTACGAGAACAAGATTGCCGTCAGTGACTTGAGCCTGTCGATTGAGGCCGGCCAGATGTTCGGCTTGCTGGGACCGAACGGGGCGGGCAAAACCAGCTCCATTCGCATGATGATGGGCATCACAGTCCCCGACTCCGGCAGCATCACTCTTTTTGATAAGCCTTTCGAACGCAGCAACCTGGAACAGGTTGGCTACCTGCCCGAGGAGCGCGGCCTCTACAAGAAGATGAAGGTCCTTGATCAGCTCATCTTTTTCGGCCAGTTGCACGGTCTGGCCCGCGAGGAAGCGCAAAAGCGGGCCGTCGACTGGGCCGGGCGCATGGAAATTGCCGACGCCCTGCCGAAAAGGACCGAAGAGCTCTCCAAGGGAATGCAGCAGAAGATCCAGTTCATTGCCACCCTGCTCCACGACCCCAAACTTATCGTCATGGACGAGCCGTTCTCCGGCCTCGACCCCGTAAACGCGGTGCTGGTCGAGCGGACGCTGCTCGAACTCAAGGATCGGGGCAAAGCCATTCTGTTTTCCACCCATCGTATGGACCAGGTCGAGAAGTTGTGCGACTCCATCTGCCTCATCAATAACGGCAAGGCCGTGCTGGCCGGCAATCTGCGACAAATCAAGGCCCGCTACGAGCGCAATCACGTGATTGTTGAATTCGAAGGGAACTCCGCCTTCCTCAATAGCGACGAAGTTGCGCAGGCGAAAAACTTCTCCGGCCACGCCGAGATCACGCTCAAGCCAAACGGCGACGCGCAGAAGCTGCTGCACGAAGCCGCAGCCATGGCGACCATCTACCGTTTCGAACTGGTCGAGCCATCGCTCGAAGAGATTTTCATCCAAACCGTGGGAGTCAACGCCGATGCGTAACATCCTCCTCATTGCCCGGCGAGAGTACCTCGAACAGATTCACGGGCGAGCCTTCATGTTTTCCACGGTGCTGGTGCCGCTGCTGATTGTCGCGCTGCTCGGCTGGAGTTCCATGACCGACCGCAAAGCCGTCGCCGGTAAGCATCTGGCGATTGCCGCCGACAATGCCGAGATTGCCAATCGCGTTCGCTATGAGATGCTCAGCGACAAGGACCCCAGATTCGACGTCGAGCTGGTCGCTCCGGCAACCCAGGAGGACATTGCGGCTCTGCTCAAGCAGGTCCACGACAAATCCATCGACGGGCTGCTCTCCATCAATACGTCTTCCGATGGAGCGGTCACCGCGACTTATACTTCGCTCTCGTCCGGCGGCTTTGCCAATATCGGCGGTCTGCAGAATGCCTTGAACCGCGGCTTGATTGATGAGCGCATGATTGCCAGGGGAATCAAGCCGGCCGAGGCCGATGAGCTGCTCAAGCGCGTCACAGTCGAGACCCTCCAGTTGAACCAGCAAGGCGCGACAGAACAGAGCAAAGGGTCATCGCCCTTTTACAAAGCCGTCCTGATGGCGTTCCTGCTCTCCATGCCCATCATGCTCTATGGCCTCGATATGGCCCGCGCCATTATCGAAGAGAAGAATTCGCGCATCTTCGAGGTCATGCTCTCCATTACGCGCGCCGACGATCTGCTGGCCGGAAAACTGGTCGGCGTGGGAGCGGTGGGCCTCACCCAGATCGCCATCTGGATGGCGGCAGCCACTCTGTTTCTCGGTTCTTCCCTGGCCGCGACCGTGCTCACCGGCAATCTTGATATTCACTTTTCCCTGATGGAGGGCCTTTTATTTCCCGTCTATTTCGTGCTGGGTTTCGCGCTTTTCAGCACGCTTTTCTCCGGCCTCGCGGCCACCTGCGAAACCTCGCAGGATCTGCAAAAATTCATGCCGCTGGCCATCATCCCCCTCTATCTCAGCATGGGCATCCTTCCATTTCTGCTCAAGGATCCCAACTCCGTCTGGTCCGTTGCCGCCACTCTGTTTCCGCTTACCGCGCCTTATGTCATGCTTCCGCGCATGGGTTTGGAGGCGGTGCCGCTCTGGCAGCTTGCCGCATCCTTGGGCTTGCTGATTCTCGCCATCTGGGCCACGCTCTGGATCTCCTCGCGCCTCTACCGCGTCGGCATCCTCATGTATGGCAAGCGCGCCACGCTGCCCGAGCTCGTGCGCTGGCTGCGATACAGCTAGAATCGAAAGAGTGACCGCCGAACACCATCCGAGATTCACCCTCGTCCAGAGCCTTGTGCTGGCCGTGGTTCCGCGCGTTGTGTGGGCGCTGCTCTCCATCATCAGCCGCACCTGGCGCTTTGAAGTCATCGCCGAAGAAGGCGTCACGCCCACCGTTTTCGGGGAGAAGTCACCGCCGAATATCTACTGCTTCTGGCATCAGTGCGTGCTGCCCTGCACGGTCTACTTCCGCCGCTCCCGCGCAGTAATCCTCATCAGCCAGAGCTTTGACGGGGAACTCATCACCCGCATCCTCAAACTGTTCGGCTTCGATGCTGTGCGGGGCTCCAGCTCGCGTGGCGCTCGTGAAGGACTGCTCGGCTTGGCGCGCGTCATCGAAACCGGCCGCACGGCCATCTTCACCGCCGACGGCCCGCTCGGCCCCATCTATCAAACCAAAATGGGCCCCATCAAGCTGGCGCAGATGACCGGCGCGCCCATCGGCGCATTCCATCTGCAACCCGAACACGCCTGGACCATCGGTTCCTGGGATAAGTTCCTGGTGCCCAAGCCTTTCACGCGCATCTGCGTCAGTTGGGCGCAGTGGACGCACGTCCCCGCCGATCTCGCGCCGGAAGATTTCGAGCTTAAGCGACAGGAGCTAAACGACGCCATCGAACGCGCGCGCCTGCGGTCCTACGACTACTTCAAGAAGGCCCGGCCATGACCGGCCTGCGTACTGATTCCGTCTATCAATGGAGCAAGACTGGGTGCCCCACCCTCGCCGCGTCTTTGTTTTTGAGGCTTGGGTGGGATAGCGCTGCACATTTTTTAAAGTCTGGACACGCAAGAAAGGCCAAGCCATGACCGGCCTTCGCGTATCCGATTTCGACTTCAACCTTCCCGCGGAGTTGATTGCGCAGCAGCCTCCCGCCGAGCGCGGCCAGAGCCGCATGTTAGTAGTGAATCGCTCGACCGGAGCCTTGCGCGACGGGGCTTTCGGCGAGTTTCCTTCGCTCCTCAATCCCGGCGACCTGCTGGTTCTGAACGACACCCGCGTCATTCCCGCGCGCCTTTTCGCGCACCGAGTGAAAATGCCGGGTGGCCCAGGTCTCGCTTCTGAGACCTGGGAAAGCAAACAGCCATCCGGCAAGATCGAAGTAATGCTCACCGAGCCTGCTACTCCACAAACACTGGGTGGCCCAGGTCCGGATTTTCGGACCTGGGAAAGCACGAAGCTCAGTGGAATACAAATTTCGGGTGCGGGTGCCCCAGATCCCTCGCATTTGGGGACTTGGGAAACTAAGGGCTCCAATCCCCCATCATCGAGCGAAAACCTCTGGCGTGCGCTCGTCCGTCCGGGCAGAAAGGTCGCCATCGGCGAGATCCTCGTTTTCCCCGATCCCTCAGGCGGCATCGCACTTGAAGCTGAAGTCATTGAGCGTGGCCAATTCGGCGAGCGCCTGTTGCGCTTCAAGCCGGTGGACGATTTCTTCGCCGTCCTCGACCGCATCGGCCACATCCCTCTGCCGCCCTACATCCGCCGCGATGACGCCGACGCCGATCGCGAGCGCTACCAGACGGTCTTCTCCCGCGAACGCGGCTCCGTGGCGGCGCCCACCGCTGGGCTGCACTTCACACCGCAAATTCTCGACATGCTCGCCAATCGCGGCGTCGAAGTGGCGCGTCTAACTCTCCACGTTGGCCTCGGCACCTTCGCGCCTCTTCGTGTGGAACGAGTTGACCAGGTCCATCTGCACCGCGAGCGCTACACGCTCTCCGCCCCCGCCGCCGAAGCCATCAATCGCGCCGTCAGCGAGGGCCGCCGCATCGTCGCTGTCGGCACCACGGTGGTCCGCACGCTGGAGCACTGCGCACTTCAGGCTGCCGGCAGCCCGCTCGAACCCCACTCCGGCGAAACGGAAATCTTCATTTCTCCCGGCTTCCAATTCCGCCTCGTCTCTGCCCTGCTCACCAACTTCCATCTGCCCCAATCGAGCCTGCTCATGCTGGTCAGCGCCTTCGCCGGACGCGAGCCGGTTTTGGCCGCCTATCGTCATGCCGTTGAACAAAGCTACCGCTTCTTTAGCTACGGCGATTGCATGTTCCTGGCCTGATATCTCATTCCTCAGGCCATACTCTAGGGTGCCTGGTGGATGGGGTACCCTCCTTTGTGGGTATTCATGGGTGGGACACACTTGGAGTCACCATGCGCGGTGATTGTAGCCGATATCTGGATCAAGAGCGTTAAGACGAAATATCCAATGCTTCTCTCTCCAAGCTCCCCCAGACGATCCCTCCTCCAGCAAGATCATGTCGAATGCATTGAATCCAGTCTCCACCATTGCACGAACAATCTTCATTGAGTATGCATTTGGTCGTTTAGCTTGGCGTTGCCAGTATTTCCAATTCTGGCAGAGCAGCCAATAATCCCACATCCGCTCACTCAGGCCCCGCTCCGTTCTCCCGACATATATCCGGTCCTTTTTGAGATTCACGAGCAAATAGATGAAATAAGGAGGATACCAGCCGTGTCGCCACCTATTGATGGGAAGTACATCCTCTCGTGAATATGTCCAGATGCGTCCACAATTGCAACATTCCATTTTGCCAGTTTGAAGTTGTATCGACACCAGACCGCTATTGCTGTCACGCTTCAGGTAGTTCACCTGGACACACTGAGGGCAAAGAACATACGGATTTGGCTCCGAAATCACCATCGTAGTCGTTCCTCTCACGGCAATCAGCCCCGAAAGACCGTCCAAAGAATCTCGACAATGCAAATCAGTTCGATGACGGCACTCCTTGCGATGTAAATCTTGTATCGAACATCAGCCTTTCCAATTGACTTGATGAGGTTGTCCTGCCCTTCGAGCATTACATCTGTATCAGCCAATCTGTCTTTGAGAAGAAACCTGATTCGCAGCAGGCTGGCAGACTGATCGAACGCGCTTAACGCGTTGCTCCGACCTCCATAGGCAATCGCAAAACCCAAGCCGGCATAGATGAGGGCAAGTGAACTCATTACCAGGGTCTGAAACCCGGCCTCGACGAATCCGATCATTACCAGAATGACGAGGACCTCGACTGCCGCACGCGCCCCGTAGAGTATATGACCAAAAGCGCCACCCGTCTCGACCCTTGTGCTCTTCTTCAACGCTTCAGTTGTCCCGTACCGAGCGATATCGCTGATCAAGGAGTTAACTCGGTCAAAGCGACCCGACTCCATATATACGAGTACAAGTCCAGAGACGACAGATTTTTCTTCTGCTGTGGAACTGGGGGCGCACCGGACAAAAAAATCGTCTAGATGCATCCGCATGAGAGCGTCACACAGCGAGACCACATGGCCGCGTAAATCGTCATCATAGTGGAATTTCTTGATCGCCTCTTGCGCCTCATCGACGGTGAGGAAGTCGAAGTCGTCGGGACGCTCTGAGGAAATCCGCTCCAAATCGTAAAACATCGGTCTTTTTTCAAAGGCCCAGTGGAGCCCGCTCGTCGTTTCGCGAGCTACATCTTGAGCGGCCGTAGAGTTGGGCTGTTCCTGCATAAACACATAAGAATTGATGAGACGGCAATCTGGCAACCCACATCCGATTGTCTTGGCCGGGGTTCTCCGGGGCCGGGTTCCATTTCACCTAACAGTCCTAGTTGGGTGCCCCAGGTCTCGATTCTGGGACCTGGGGACCGAAAAAGTGACCGCTGAGAACTTGTCACTGCTAAACTCGTTTCGTGCCTGACCAACCCAAGCCGCCCGTCTTCCTCCTCGACACCATGTCGTTCATCTTTCGCGCCTACCACGCGATGCAACGCTCGCGGCCCATGTCCACGCGCTCGGGCCTTCCCACGGCGGCCATCTATGTTTTCGTGAACATGATCAAAAAGCTGCGCCAGGATTTTCAGCCGCGCTACTTTGCCGCCGTCTTCGACGTAAGCGGAGAAGTCTTCCGCGACGAGCGCGCCCGCGCCATGAAGCCGCTGCGCAAATGGAACGGCAAGACGCAGAGCTTCGAAGATGTGGACTACGAAGGTTACAAGGCCAATCGCGCTTCCATGCCCGAAGACCTGCGCCGCCAGATTCCCTACATTCGCCGCGCTCTTGAAGCCCTGCGTATCCCCATCCTCGAAGCCGAGGGATTCGAAGCCGACGACGTCATCGGCACTCTCGCCCGCGAGGCCGCCGACGAGCAACATGAGGTCTTCATCGTTTCCGGTGACAAGGACATGATGCAGTTGGTCACGCCCTCCGTGAAGATTCTCAACCCGCAAAAAGACAACCTCATCCTCGATCCCGCCAAGGTCGTCGAAGTTCTCGGAGTCCCGCCAGAAAAGGTCGTCGACGTGATGGCCCTGCGCGGCGACGCGGTCGATAACATCCCCGGCGCGCCCGGCATCGGCGACAAGGGAAGCGTGGATTTGATCGTTGAATTCGGCTCTCTGGACGCGGTGCTCGAACGCGTCAGCGAAGTCAAGCGCAAAAGCTATCGCGAGTCGCTCGAACAAAATCGGGATGCTGTTCTTTTATCGAAAGAACTCGTCACGATCGATTGTCACGTCCCGCTCACGCTTGATCTCGCGGCGATGGAAACGCTGCCTCCCGATCTTGAGGCCTGCCGCGAGCTTTTTACTGAGCTTGAATTCACTTCCATGCTGCGCGAACTGGCGCCTTCAGAAACAGCGACGGTTGTCGAACTCATCGAAGAGCCAGCAGAAGCCCAAGCCGCCGCGTTTTACGCTGCCGCGCGTGCCCACAGCTTTGCTTTTGCCCTCGACACCAAACCGCCCGCGCCAGAAGAAGCAGAAGATGAACCGCAGCAATCGCTCTCTCTGCTTGATGTTGCCGAAGCCGCCGAAAAGAGCCAGCAAGCCAGCTTCAACGTGGGCGTCTGCGCCGAACCGGCCACTGCATTGCGCCTTTCGCTCACCGCGGAATTGCGAGCGCTGCTTGAAGACGCCGCGATTCCCAAACAAACGCATGACTGGAAGTCGGCGCTGCACCTTCTGACCGCGCAAGGCGTAACATTGCGCGGCGAAGTCGACGACACCATGCTCCTCTCCTACGCGCTCAACCCAACCCACTCCACGCAGTCTCTCGCCGATGTGACCGCGCGCAACTCGCAGCCCGCGCCCTCCACGCTTGCCGCTGGCGCCGTCGCGATTCGCGCGCTGATTCCCTCGCTGCGCACCGAAGTCGAAAGAGCTGGCCTCGAACGCGTTTATCAAATGGACCTGGCCCTTGCGCCGGTTCTCTTCCGCATGGAACAAGCCGGCGTGCGCATTGACCTCAGCGTGCTCGACGGACTCTCCAAGCGCTTTAGTTCAGAACTGACCCGCGTTGGCGAGCAGATTTTTTCGCTCGCCGGACGCCGCTTCAACATCAACTCGCCCAAGCAGCTTGGCGAGGTACTCTTCACTCATCTCGGTCTGCCCGCGCCTCCCAGTCGCGGAAAAGGCAAAGCCGTCTCCACCGCGCAGGACGTACTCGAGTTTCTTTCAGAGAAGCACGAAGTTCCGCGCCTCGTCCTCGAATTCCGCCATTTATCCAAGCTCAAATCGACTTATATCGACGCTTTGCCGCTGCTGGCCGATGCTGACTCACGCGTCCACACCACGTTCCAGGCTGCTGCAGTGGCCACTGGCCGCCTTTCCTCCATCAATCCCAATCTCCAGAACATTCCCATCCGCACTGAACTGGGCCGCGAAATTCGCGCCGCATTTACCTCTGCGCCGGGCACGCAACTGCTCTCGGCGGATTATTCGCAAATCGAACTGCGCCTTCTCGCCCATTTCAGCGGCGATCCTCTCCTTGTCCACGCCTATCAAAACAACGAAGACATCCACACGCTCACCGCCAGCGAGGTCTTCGGTGTGTCGCCTGCGGAAATGGACAAGCAGACGCGCAACCGCGCCAAGGCCGTCAATTTTGGAATTGTCTATGGCATCTCGCCCTTCGGTTTGGCCGCGCAGTTGGGCATTCCGCAAGCCGAGGCGCGCGCCTACATCGAGCGCTACTTCGCGCGCTACGCGGGAGTGCAGGCTTTCATCGAAAAGACGCTGGAAGCCACGCGCAAGACAGGCAGTTCGCGCACGCTTTTCGGTCGCGTTCGCCCCATCCCCGACATCGAGAGCCGCAACCCCAACCAGCGCGGTTTTGCCGAGCGCACCGCCATCAACACACCGCTGCAAGGCACCGCCGCCGACCTCATCAAGCTGGCCATGATCTCCATCGATCAGAAGCTCACCGAGCGTGGCCTCAAAACCCGCATGGTTCTGCAAGTCCACGATGAATTGCTCTTCGAGGTTCCCACCGCTGAGTCTGCTGAAATTGAAGCCCTGGTCCGCGCCGAGATGGAGGGCGTAGTCAAGCTCAGCGTGCCTCTGGTCGCGGACCTGGGCTTCGGTCCCAACTGGCGCGATCTGAAATAAGTGTCTCGGGGCGCCCCTGCCCTGCGATGTCTTTGCTCAGTCAAATTACACGCCGAGTTCACTGCGAATCGCATCGGCAATCGCGTTGGCGTGACGCGTCATCGCCTCTTCGCTCTCCGCCTCGATCATCACGCGGGCCAGGGCCTCGGTGCCGCTGTAGCGGATCACCACGCGCCCCGAATCTTCCAGCTCTGCCTCGGCTGCGCGGATGGCCGCGACGACGGCCGGAATGGATTCCAGCGGCTTCTTCTCGCGCACTTTTACATTCACAATGACCTGCGGAAAAACCTTCAGGCCTGCTGTCAATTCGTCAATGCTCTTCCCCGAGCGGGCAATCAAATCCAAAATAACAAGCGCTGTTAGCAGCCCATCGCCCGTGGTGGCCAGATGCGGCAACAGGATGTGGCCCGACTGCTCTCCGCCCAATGCCGCGTGGTGCGCCAGCATCTGTTCGAGCACATAGCGGTCGCCCACCGGCGCGCGCAACATGCGAATGCCGCTGCGCTTGAGCGCCGCTTCCAGGCCCATGTTTGACATCGTTGTGGCGACGACCAAATCTCCGGTGAGCAGCCCGCGCGCCTTCAGGTCGCGCGCGGCCATCAGCAGAATCGCGTCGCCGTTGATGATGTTGTTTTTCGTGCCGGCCAACATGCAGCGGTCTGCATCACCGTCGAAGGTGAGGCCGAGATCGGCCCCGCGCGCGCTCACCTCTGCGGCCACAAGCTCCGGATGAAGCGCGCCGCAGTTCAAGTTGATATTGCGCCCGTCTGGGTTGATGTTCAGCAGCACAACCTCGCCGCCAAGCCGCCGGAAAAGTTCGGGGGCAACCGCGGCCGACGCTCCATTCGCGCAGTCGGCCACAATGCGCAACCCTGCCAGCGAAAGTCCCGGCACGCAGTCGATGAGGAATTGAATGTAGTCGGCCTGGAGAGCTGCGTTGTCTTCGACGGCGGACGGAGTTGCGGCATCGGGAGTGGCGGCGCCCTGTATTTCCATCTCTGCCGCGTGATGGAGAATCTCGTCCTCCATGGCCAATTCCACCGCATCGGCCAGCTTGAAGCCGTCGCCGCCGAAGAGCTTGATGCCGTTGTCGCGCCAGGGATTGTGCGAGGCGGAGATCACCACGCCCGCCTGAAATCCGTGCGTGCGCGCCAGGAATGCGACGGCTGGAGTGGTGATCACACCCGCGCTCTCCACGCGCACTCCCGTCTCGCGCAAGCCCGCGGCAAGCGTGGCGGCAATCCATGGGCCTGATTCGCGCGTGTCGCGGCCCAGTATCACTTTGGGCTCGGCCGCCATCTTGCGCAGCGAGTGCCCCAGTGCCAACCCGCAGGCGAAGATCGTGTTCTGGTCCAGCGGAGATTCGCCCGCCACGGCACGAATGCCGTCGGTGCCGAAGAGCTTGCGTACGCCTGTTGCGGTCATAGTCTCACTTCCTGATTTTTCTCGTGGACTCCACGCGGCTGATGAATTCGCCGTCGGAGAGGCGCGTGGTGACTTGGTCGCCCGCCGCAATTTGATTTGTTGTCCGCACCAGCTTGCCTTGGGCGTCGAGCACCAGCGCATAACCGCGCTCCAGCACGGCCAGCGGCGACAACGAACGTAGCCGCGCATCGAGTGCGCTCAGGCTGGCCGTCGAGTGATGAAGCGTTCGTTCTAGTGAGCGGTCGAGGCGTGTTCGGCAAGCTGCCAGCCGTTCGCGAGCAAGGCCAAGCTCCTGGCGCGGATTGTGGCGCAGAACGGCGGCTGTCAGGTCGGCAATGTGCAGCTGACGCCGGCGAAGCTGGCTGCTGATCGCGGCTCCCTGCCGGAAGCTCAGGTCATCCAGACGCTGGCCGAGCTGGTTGAGCAGCGTATTCATGCGACCTTCGGCGCGGTTGACAGGCACTTGCGTAAGGCGCTGCCGGGCTTGCAGCAGTTGGAAGCGCACGGCCCGTTCCAGCCGGTACGATTGCTCGGACAGGTGCTCGGCAATCTTGTGTTGCGCCTCGGTAATCAACTCGGCGGCGGCAGAGGGCGTGGGCGCACGCAGGTCGGCGACAAAATCAGCGATGGTGAAGTCAGTCTCGTGACCAATGGCCGATACCACCGGCAACCGCGACGCCACAATCGCGCGCGCCACACGCTCACTGTTGAAGGCCGCCAAATCTTCCAGCGACCCTCCGCCGCGAGCCACGACAATCACATCCACCAGGCCGGAAGCGTTGAGTTCCTCAAGCGCGCTCTCGATCTCTTCCGGTGCGGCATCGCCCTGCACGCTCACCGGGTAAATCAGCACGCTCAGGCCCGAGTGGCGCCGGGAGACAATGTTGAGAAAGTCGCGAATCACCGCCCCAGTGGGTGAAGTGACAATGCCCACGGTGCGCGGAAAGGCCGGCAGCGGCCGTTTGCGCTCCGCATCAAAGAGGCCCTCGGCCTTGAGTCGCGTCTTGAGCTGTTCAAAGGCCAGTTGCAGCGAACCCGCGCCCACCGGCTCCATGGCCTCGGCCACCAGTTGCATCTGTCCGCGCTGCTCATAGACGCTCACACGACCGCGCACCAGCACATGCAGGCCGTCCTCGGGGCGGAAGCGCAGCAGCATCGCCTGACGGCGAAAAATCACCACCGGCAATTGCGCCTCGGCGTCCTTCAGCGTGAAATAAACGTGGCCGCTCGGCGCCGGACGAAAATTCGAGATCTCGCCTTCAACCCAAACGTCGCCGTATTCCCGCTCCACCTGTTCGCGCACCTGGCCCACCAGCTCGCGCACCGGCCAGATGCGGCGAGAAGATAGCGGCTCCTCAAAATTGAGGCCGAGTTGCGGCGTAAATGGATCTCCCCTGCTCACTTGTAAAAGTGTAATCGCGCGGGCCTCTCCGAACCTGCCGCAATTCGCGGGGCGCCTCAGTTTAGACGGGGCGCCCCGGTTTTGTGCGGAAATGGTTAGTTGTGGAGACCGGTCCCGGACAACATCGCGAGAAATTGGCGTTGTGAGCGCTGATCGATGGCCTCGGCAACCAGCTTGCCTTGGCGATTGAAAACGAAGGTCCTGGGAGCTCCGGTCACGTGGAACAGCGCGTGCACCTTGCTGTTGGGATCCAGCAGGACCGGCGGGTGATAGCCCGTTGGGGCGATAAAGGCGTTGACCTTGAAGGCCGTTTCATCGGTGATGGAGAGAACGACCAGCCCCTGGGACTGGAAGTTGGTGTAAATGAGGTCGAGAGCGGGCAACTCCCGGTGGCAAGACACGCACGTGGTGGCCCAGAAGTTGATCAGCACGATCTTGCCGCGAAGTTCCGAGAGCGTGACCTTGTTCCCGTGCATGTCCTTGAGTGTGAAGTCGGCCTTTTCAAGCTCGGCGTCATCGTCGATCAGCGTCTGCCTGGCTTTGGTAAAAAGAGGATCATTCAGGGTTGCTTTTACGCCCTCGTAGCGGACAAGTCCGGCCAGGTCAAGGTAGGCCGCCGGCGGCTTGTCGCCCTTGGCGGGAACGGGCGACTGCGCAAGCGCTTGCGAAAGCGTATCGGCCACCGCCTGCAGAGCCTCAGCGCCCTGATCGCCTTCAGTGACCGCATGAGCAAGCTTGTCGGCCAACTCCACTTTGCGCGAGTCCGCAGACAGCGTGCGAATGTCGGCAGCGATCTTGATGGTGGTCGGTGGACGCTGTTCGATTGGAAGAGCGCGCAGCTTTTCAAACTGCTTATTGATGGTGTACTCGGTGGGCTGGTCTTTCGCGGAAAGCAGAGGCGCGGCAAGAAAAACGGTGACGGCGGCAAGCAAAGCAATGCGAATGGGGTTCATGAGGGTCTCGCTGACAAACTAAATTTAAAAACATCCTATCTTCCACTAAATTATATCGTGCAGTGCGAGGTCGAAGAACAGCTACGCCGGCGTTCCCGCGCCCAACTCCGCCAACCGCCCGGCGACCGTTTCCACAATCCGAGCATGAACCTCGTCGATGCTCAAATCGCCCTCGATCAGAACCACACGCCCCGGCTCCCGTGCGGCAATCTCCCGGTACTTCCGCCACACACGGCCATAAAAGGCATCCTGCTCCTGCTCGAAGCGGGTTTCGTCCTCTCCGCTCTCCTCGACAGCGCGCTGGTTGCGGCGCCGCGCGCGGGCCAGTGAAGGCTCCAGCGAGGGCAACAGCAGCAGCGTGAGGTCGGGTTGCAGTCCGCCGCAGATAAGGCGATGGAGATCAAGAACGATCTCCGAGCCCAACTCGCGTCCCCCGCCCTGGTAGGCTTCCGTCGAATCCGTATAGCGGTCGCAGAGAATAATCTCGCCCTCCACCAGCGCCGGCGTCACAACCTCGGCAATCACCTGAGCGCGGGCGGCGAACATCAGCGCCATTTCCGTCATCGGCGCCAGGCCCTCCGAGCGCGAATCCAGAACCAGCGCACGAATGCGATCGCCGGTCGCCGTGCCGCCGGGCTGACGCGTGATGAGAGCGCCGCGGCCGCGCTTTTTCAGCCATGCGGCCAGACGGTTGATTTGCGTGGTTTTACCGGAACCATCCAGGCCTTCGAACGTAATAAATAGACCACGGGGCATGGGCTGAGTCTACCATCCAAACAAACTTGCAGACGAGTCTGCTTTCTTTGTGTTAAAAGGAGAATACTTCTGAACGTCACCGGAGGCATACGAATGCCCTCCAATGGAGTTGAAAACACGTGAATCTTCGCATCATCCACAGACTCGCAGTTTGCGGCTTCCTCACGGTCGCCACGCTTGCCACCGCGCATCTCAACGCCCAGTACCTAACGCTCGAGGGCCAAACCGGTGGCTTTCTGACACCCACAGCCTACGTTGTCTACATGGAGAAGGGACAAGCGTTTTCTCACCCCGCCATCGGCGTCCACTACATTGATGCCGCAAAAGTCATTGGAAATATCGAGACCTTCAGCATCACGGAAGCCTTTTACGGCCGAGCCGAGGCTGGGTACACGCGCAGCATTCACCAATTCGGCAACAGCGGACCGGGAACCACAGTGTTGGCCAACGCAGTTCTGGGGTCCACATCGCCGGCCACCGCGGCGCCGGTTACGCCTGATTTTAGCCAGCTTTGGAACGCGAACGGCATGAATATCTTCCACGGCAAGGTGGTGGCCGTCAACGATGGCCAGTTCGGCCCCTGGACCCCAGGCGTCGCTATTGGGGGCTTGGTTCGCACCGGCGACAAATTTGTCACCGGCGAGGCAGGCCCGCTTGCCGTGGAAGCATACGATCAGGCAGCCGCTTTTTACAATCTTGAGGGTGCCTCCCTACCCATTCTGCCCGTTCCGGCCGCCAAGTCCTACACCAATGGCGATGTTTACGTAGCCGTCACCAAGACGTGGATCAAGAAGCCTGTACCCTTCCTGGCGAACTTCGGCTGGAAGGCAACTAACGCCACCATCTTCGGCATCGGCGGCCAGAGCACGCGCTTTGGCGGACGGATCTTCGGCGGCCTGGGTATTCCGCTTCCCCTCGGCCACGGAATCTTCGCAGTCCCCTCGGCGGGTTTTACGCAGGAGCCGAGAACCGCGAAGGGCCTGGGTCCCAACCCGCCTGCTGGCATTCCGCTGGTGGCTGGCAAGGCTGACCTCCCTACCACGATGGACTATGCGGTGCGCATCAGCCAGAAAGACAAGCCGCACTTCAGCTTTGACATCGGCATTGGCCAGGTGGCGGGAAATATCGGATCGATTCCGCAGCCAACTTACAAGCTCTCACCCTACCCTGCGGTCGTCTACATTCCCGTCAACCTTCAGGCCCGCCACGTTGTCGGCATGGGTCTCAGCTACCGCTACTGAGCAGCTTCGTTGCCGACCGAGAAAAGTGTCTTCCCGGGCGGAACGCAGCACATTCCTCCCCCAAACGCAAAGGGCCCACGGTCAGCAGTGGGCCTCTTTGTGTCAGCAAAGCACGATGAAGCTCCGAACCGCCGGGAAAAACCCCTCTAAAGTGTTCAAAAACGGAAAGAGCCGCCCGGCAACAGGGCAGCTCTTTCCTCAGGGAGAATAGTTCCAACGGAGGCAAAACCATCAGAACTTTCTGGCTGCATAGTAGGGGCGTGGGATGGGAGTGTCAAGGATAAATCTGAGAAGAAATAAGTTATTTACAATCAATAAGTTGCAAGACGCGCTTCGGAAAAAACTCAAGAGCTGTCTTCGACTCCTGTTCGCCTTTTAATTCCTGTAGTCTCCAGTGTTTTCAGGGTTTTTCCTCGGGTCTCTTGGGCGTTTTTCACAGGTTTTGCACCTCCGTTAACCCTTCAGATACGGCCTCGCGATTCGGCGGCGGAATTCCCCCTCAATCCCGCAGATTCAGGCTGATGAACTCCACATCGTAAACCGAAGACGCCGGTCTGCCCCTCGCAATGCGGTACAGCGCCCTGAACCCGCCCAGAAAAAATGCCAGCAGGAATGCCGCGCTGATGCCGATCAGCACCAGAACGGTGATCCCGATCAGCAGCTTGCCCGTCTTGGACACCTCGGACTCGGTCGGCTGCGGAATCGACATCAGCTCCGACTCGTAATGCACCGTGGCCAGCAGTTTGTGGCTCTCGTCGGGAATCGCGTCCCCGCTCACCAGAGCCACCAGCGGCCCGCTGCGCCGCACCTCCAGCGAGGCCAGGTCAGAGTCCTCCAGCGGCTTGGGCCAACCCGGCTGCGCATGTCCCGCCGCTTGGACGCCCTTGATGTACGCGCGAATCTTCGTCTCTTGCGCCGCGGCCATCTGCGGCGTGGGGTAGTCGATGATGGTCAACGTTGCCGGGCCGGAGCGCAAGCTATAGTTCGCGGTCACAGTCTCCGCGCCGTTATCAAAGCCCACCAGCTCCGCCGGCAGCACGCCACCCGCACCGGCATAGCTCGCCGCTCCCAGCGCATAGTGCATCGTCTGACCGTCCAAATTCGTCTGCGGTAAATCAGCGAGGATTGGCGGCGGCAGAGCCTTCCCGCCCTCCGGCACCGGCAATTGGCCCGCCAGCTCGCGCAGCTCCGCTCCCGACATGGGGCCGATCCGCGAAAAATTCGCATCCACCAACGTATTGCCCACCCAGAACAGCACGCGGTTGTGGTTCGACGTTGCGCCCGTGCCGATCTCTTCCTTGGGCCATCCGTTTTGCCGATAGAACGAGTACGCGCCGAATGCCCCGCTCACGTCGCGAAACCGCAGCGCACGCAGGCTCAGCGTCTCGCCGCCTCGCTTGTACTGGGCCAGCACGCCGTCTGCAAAGTCATATTCCTTGAGTGCCGCTGCGTTGGTTGCATCAGCCAGGGCCGCATCGTTCAGCTTCTTTGGCGCGCCAGCTTCTACCCATCCGGCAAACGAATCCGGCAACAGCGCCTTGGGCACAGGCGGCAGCATGATGTGCGTGGCTCCTGTCGGCGCCTTCGCCGGCACACGCTGCGCCTCACCGCCAACCGCAGCCCCCGCCAGCGCCGCCGAACAAACCACTATGGAAATCCAACGCATCCTTGCACTCCAGTATTCAGGGTACACGTATCCACCTTTACCCTCTATCTACTTGGACACTGGAATTGCCGGAAAGGTTCCTCAGTTGGACTTTCTACTTCCACCCGCGCGCGTTCTAGATTTCAGAACTATCTTCCTTATCCGCTGCAGGACGCTTCGGAAGCAGAAGCCATGCAACAATCGTGGCGATGGCTATCAGCAATACCGCCAAAACATAACCATGCAGATCAAGAACTTGCACTGCGATGGCCGCGGCAATGATGAAGCATCCGCCCCAGAGGCAAAAACAGGCCAGCCCGCGAATCACATGCCTTACCCACGGATCGAGCGGCAGCGGCCGCGCCGCTTTGCGGAAAGATGCCAGCGGATCCGCGAAGAAATCGCGCCCCATATAGATCAAATAGCCGCCCAGCGCGACTCGCAAGGCCAAGGCCACGATGCGATTAGAGAGAATATGCGCAAGATTCACCATGTCCGTTACCTGAGAAACCTCCGCACAAGCGAACGTCTTGAAGGGTACGGGCTTTACAGGCTGCGGAAAAACCCGTAGATCTTGTCTCAAACGGCCGCTTTGTGTCAGGGTACGACTTTAGTCTTGCCGCAAATGCAACAAATCAATCGCGGGCTTTAGCCCCTGAGGGACGTATTTCTCAAATTTCACCCGAGAATCCGAGTTTTCTCGCAGCCTGTTCAGCTCCTGAGGAAACTCCGATTTGCAGGCTCGATCAAAAATTACCGACTCCTGTCACCCCATGATGCCACAGCTTCTGCCCGTCCTGCCTTTCGTGCCGCCTGCACATTCAGCCGCAAGTCCATCAGCGCTCTGTAGATGATTCTGGCGCAATCTGCCCTGCCGGACACGCCGGGCGTTTGCTCCTGAAATAAATGAAAAAGAGATTGCCAGCGGATGCAACTGCGGGTATATTTTCCCGTAGCCGAGATAAAAACGCGAATTCCGGCCTCATTCCCCCATTCATGCTGAGCGGAGATCGCCTCGCGGCAAACAAACTTCCCCCAGGAGGATCACTATGAGAAAGACGCACTGGATGCTTGCAGCGCTGCTGCTGGCAGCTTCGGCAGAGGCTGGCGCCACCACTTTCAGCCTCACTGGGAACGTTGTCGACTATACCGTTTCCACAACAGGAACCTATTACATCGCCGTGGCCGGCGCACAGGGCGGCCCGGGAGTTAACGGCACCGGTGGCTTGGGAGCCCTGCTTACCGGCGATGTTTACCTCACGGCAGGCACACAGTTGGGAATCGCGGTAGGCGGAGAGGGGCTGACTGGCGATTTTGATGGTCTTTGGGGCGGCGGCGGCGGCGGCGGCAGTTTCGTCTACGTCCTGGGCGCTACCAATCCGCTCATCGTTGCCGGCGGCGGCGGCGGCGCCGGCTATTCCGGCGTAAACGGAGCACCCGGTCAAATCGTAACGTCTGGTCAGGCCGGTGGTGGCCCTGGGGGAGGCACTGGTGGTACTGCCGGCTCCGGCGGCGGCGGCGGCACTGGCGCTGGAGGCATCTACAACGGCGGCGGCGGCGGCGGCTGGTCCGGCAATGGCGGCAATGGCCTTGGCACGGGCCCATTCTCTGGCGAGGGAGGATCCGGCAACGGAGGTTTTGGTTACCCGACCTTCGCGGCTGGTCAGGGCGGCGGTGCTGACAGCAGCCAGTATGCTAATGGCGGCTTCGGTGGCGGCGGTGGAGGCGGCTGGCAGGGTGGTGGCGGCGGCGGCGGCTATTCCGGCGGCGGCGGCGGCGATGGTTCGGATTTCGGCGGTGGAGGCGGCGGATCCTACTTCGACCCTTCGGTCACCATCTACACGGACTTGGCGGGCGACAGAAGCGGTGATGGCTTTGTGCAAATCACCTCTCTCGCCACCCCCGTCCCCGAACCCAGCAGCCTGCTTCTCCTGGGCACTGGCATTCTTGGCCTCGCCGGCATGTTGCGCCGCAAGCTGGCCCGGTAAGTCGTTACTGAGGGTTCAACAGATGAAAGAGCGGGGAGTGTCAAACTCCTCGCTCTTTCTTTTGGTGCGCACGGCGGGAGATTTGGACTCTCGATGCCAGGCATGGGGGCCATGGTTGAATTTGCCTTGAGTGTATCGACAATAACGCTCTATTGAAGCACTCATCCTATTGCGCGAGGGTTTGCTGCTTGTCCAGGCCAGCCGCCGCCCACCACGCATCGAAGGCCGCCAGCGACCGTTCGCAGACCAACCGGTGCCGCTCCTTCTTGTCGCGCACCTTCTTGCGCACTTCCTCTTCCAACGGTTCCAGCAGGTCAAAGGTGACGTTCGCCGGTTGAAAATGCTTGGGGTCGGCGTGCGTAATGTAATGCACCAGCGAGCCCAGAGCGCAGGCGCGCGGCGCTGCCGCAGGCTCTTCTCCGCGCAGAAGTGCGGCAGCATAAATCCCCGCCAGCAGCCCGGTCGCAATCGATTCCGTGTAACCCTCCACTCCGGAGAGTTGCCCCGCAAACAAGATCTGCGGCTCTTTCTTCAGACGCAAAGTCTCATCCAACAGAAGCGGCGCCTGAATGTAAGTGTTGCGATGAATCTGCCCGTAGCGCAGGAAGTGCGCGTTCTCCAGCCCCGGAATCAGCCGCAGCACCCGCGCCTGCTCGCCAAATTTCAAATGGTTCTGAAAACCCACCAGATTGTAGCTGTCAGCGCGCAGATTCTCCTTGCGCAACTGCACCACGGCCCAGGGCGTCCGGCCGGTGCGCGGGTCGCGCAAACCCACCGGCTTCATCGGGCCGAATCGCAGAGTGTCGCGGCCTCGACGGGCCAGCACCTCGATAGGCAGGCAGCCCTCGAAATAGTCGAGCTTCTCCCACTCTTTGGCCTCGGCCGGCTCGGCTACCAGCAGCGCATCCAGAAAGCAGTCGAACTCCGCGCGGTCCATCGGGCAGTTGATGTAATCCGCCGTCCCCTTGTCCCAACGAGCGGCAAAATACACCCGCTCCATGTCGATGGAATCAGCTTCGACAATGGGCGAGATTGAGTCGTAGAACGCCAGATGGCCTGCGCCGGTAATGCGCTCAATTTCCGCGCTCAATGCGTCCGAGGTCAGAGGACCGGTGGCGAGAATGGTCAGCGCATCGTCGCACAAATCCAGCCGCGTCACTTCCTCGCGCACCACGCGAATCCTGGGCTCGGCAGCAATCGCCTCGGAGATGCGCCGCGAAAACTCCACGCGATCCACAGCCAGCGCATGGCCAGCCGGTACAGCCGATTCATCCGCAAAGCGCAGCAGCGCCGAGCCCAACCGCCGCATCTCCTCTTTCAGCAGCCACGGCGCCGTGTTGGGCGATTCGCTTTTGAGGGAGTTCGAGCAGACCAGTTCTCCGAACTCCGTCGTCTGGTGGGCCGGGGTCAGCCTCGGCTTGCCGTCCACCATCGCCCGCATCTCGTAGAGTTCCACATCGCAGCCCAGCCGCGCCGCGGTCAACGCCGCTTCCGGTCCCGCGAGTCCGCCGCCGATTACACGAATCTTCTTCATTGCTTGTCTTTCCAAGTCCCGGGTGGCCCAGGTCTCGCCTTTGAGACCTGGGAAACTTCAAACTGTGATCCAAAACTCGAACCAGGTTCTGGGTGCCCCATCCATTAGCGTTCTTTGTGAATCGGGGTCCCCAACGACAGGTTTTCGTCGTTGGGGTGATAATGGGTGGGATAACACGAATCTCATCGCGTGCAATCGCCGCCCGCCCGTTCGGCCAGTACCTCCAACTCCTCGCCTGTCACGCGCACTGTCCGCCACTCATCTAGAAACTCAGCTCCCATCGCCTGATAGAACTCGATGGCCGGCGTATTCCAGTCCAGAACCGCCCACTGCAGGCGTCCGCAGCCCTTTTCCACCGCGATGGCTGCCACTTGCTTCAGCAGCGCCTTGCCTATCCCCAGGCCGCGCAGCTCCGGCTCAACAAACAAATCTTCCAGGTAGAGCCCCGGCCGCCCCTGCCACGTCGAATAGTTGAAAAAATAGAAAGCAAAGCCCGCAGGCCTTCCCTCGTGCTCTGCGATAAGACAGAAATAAAAGGGGTTGGACCCGAATCCGTCCCGTTCAAAATCCGCTTCGGTCGCTGTCACCGCCTCTGGCGCGCGCTCATAAGCCGCCAGGCCGTGAATGAACTTCAGAATCTGCGGAATATCCGCGCGGGTAGCCGGGCGAATCGTGGTTGCCATGGTTATTATTCTAGAGTGTGATACAGACCACACGCAGAGGCTTGACGGACAGGCTACCATGAGAAGTTGAGTACGGTAGCTTGGGCTGGCGGCTGTTTTCCCGCGCTGATGACAAGTTCCCTGCGGCTGCGCTCACGTTTCCATGCGGTCATAGGCCTGCATAATATGATTTTTTGAGCTCGCGGGTTCTCTCGCCTCGCGCCGCTCCCAAGGAGAAGCAGATGAAACGCACGATATCACTTTGGCTGGGCCTGCTGGCTTTCGCCCTTATACCCGCGCTTGCGCAAACGCCCGCCGCGCCCACCGCCCTCAAAGGGCCCACTGGCAAGATTCACGGTCACGTCACAGGACCGGAAGGCGCAACAAGATCCTCCGGCTCCGTAAGTCTCTCGACCGACGGCGGCCACACCAATAAGTTCACCTTCCCGGTCAACGCGAACGGCGACTATGCCGGCGAGGCGAATGTCGGCACTTATACCGTGGTTTACAGAGCAGCCGACACACCTCCCGACAAGTTCGTCGACTCCATCGACGGCGTTAAGATCGTTGCCGGCCAGGATCTGCTGCAGGATGACGATATGTCCCGCAAGGAGTTTATCGACAAGCTGCCCGCTGATCAGCAAAAGGCGTTGGTGGAACTCCGGAAGCATAACGCCGAAGCCTTGCAGGCCAATGAAATCATCAAGCACCTCAACGCCGATCTGAAGCAAGCCTTGCAGGACTTTACTGACGCCAACAATGCGCATGACGCGGCCGTTCAGGCTCTGGGCGCCACTGCCGCAAAGGCGGATGTCGAAGCCAAGGAAAACGAGATCAGGACCGCGAAATATACCGAAGTCGAAACCCTCATGCTCAAGGACACCGGGGCCAAGCCGGATGCTTCCGTTCTCTGGGCTCAGTTGGGCCAGGCGCAACTCGGCCTGAAAAAATATGACACGGCGGAAGCGACCTACAAGAAGGTCCTTGATTTGGAAGCCACCTCGAAAAAGCCGAACCCGCAAGCTCAGGGTGCGGCCAATTCCGGTCTCGGCGAAATCTACGCGCGCACCGGCAAGGTTCCCGAAGCGAATGCTGCCTATGACGCAGCCGCAAAGATCAATCCCCCGGCAGCGGGAACGTATCTGAAAAACGAAGCTGTCATCTTCTATCAGGAGCACAATCCGGACGCTCAGGCCGCCGCTGCTGATAAGGCCATCCTTGCCGACCCGACTTCTGCCATCGCTTACTATCTCAAGGGCAATGGCCTGGTCGCCAATACCACCGCCGATCCGGTTACAAATAAGCTGATTCCGCCTGCTGGCTGCATCGAGGCCTATCAGAAGTATTTGGATCTGGCTCCGACCGGCATCTATGCCAGTGAAGTAAAGGCCATCATCGCCAGCTTCTCGGCGAAGGTGGATACCACCTATAAAGCGCCCAAGTCGGGCAAGAAATAGGCGCGCTTCCTGCTTTGCTTTTGAAAGGCGTTCCCGGCATCCGGGAGCGCCTTTCTCATCTTTGGTAGACCTTCCGCAATTTCATTCGCGTCAAACCCTCTACAATCCATTCCATGACCTCTGCTTTGCCTGATTACGACCAGGCCGCGGCGCTGGTGGCCGCTTACGCACAGTCGCTGGGCCGGCCAGCTTATGAGTGCGTGGAACTCAGTCAGGCTTCAGGCCGCATCCTCGCACAGCCTCTCTCCGCCGACATCGATCAGCCTCCCTTCGCCCGGTCCACTCGCGATGGCTACGCCTGCCTCGCTGCCGAGGCCTCCGCTCACAAGCCGTTGGCCGTCACTGGCGCAACCCGAGCCGGCCAAGCTCCTTCCGGCCCGCTGCCGCCCAAATCTGTCTGGGAGATCATGACCGGCGCTCCGATTCCCATAGGAGCCAACGCGGTCATCATGCTCGAACACGTCGAGGCATCCAGCAAAGAGGGATCCGGCAAAATCCGCCTGCTCCCGCCCCGCTCCATCAAGCCGGGTGAAAACATTGTTGCTCAGGGCGCGCAAGCCCGCGCGGGCGACCAACTGCTGCCCTCCGGAATCGCGCTCCACTCCGGCCAAATCGCTCTGGCCGCGGCTTGCGGCTATGACTCTCTCGAAGTTTTTGTCCGTCCCCGCGTGGCCATCCTCACCACCGGCGACGAGCTTGTTCCCGTCGCATCCTCGCCCGCTCCCGGCCAAATTCGCAACTCCAACGCGCCCATGCTCGCCGCGCTGGTGGCTGCCGCCGGAGGCGAGCCCTGGATCTTGCCCACCGCAGCCGACAACGCCTCGGCCCTCGACGCCGCCCTTGCCCAGGCCGTCTCCGCGGACCTCCTGCTGATCTCCGGCGGCGTCTCTGCCGGCAAATTCGATCTCGTCGAGCCTGCACTGGCCCGCATCGGGGCGCGCTTTCATTTCACCGGCGTCCGCATCCAGCCCGGCAAGCCAACCGTCTTCGGCGATCTGCCCCGCCCCGCCTCATCGCCGCTTCCCTTCTTCGGACTTCCCGGCAATCCCGTCTCCACCGCCGTCACTTTTCTGCTCTTTGCCGCGCCGGTTCTCGTCGCCCTCGCTGGCAACGCGGAATCACATCCACGCTTCGCACTGGCGCGCCTCGCCACGTCCGCCGACCGCCACGCCAAAGCCGGCCTCACGCGTTTCCTCCCCGCATTTTGTGACTTTAGCGCCGCACCCGACCAGCCGCCGCAGGTTTCCTTTGTCCCCTGGCACGGTTCAGGAGATCTGGTCGCCCTCGCCCGCTCCAATTGTTTCCTGGTCATTCCCGAGGACGCCCATAGCCTAGAGCCGGGCTCGCTCGTTCGCATTCTGATTCCCTGAGGACTTCCATGCCCAAACACGCGCAGCTTTCGCACTTCACCGCATCCGGCCAGGCAATCATGGTCGATGTCAGCGCCAAGCCGTCCACTCACCGCACGGCAACCGCTTCGGCCTTCGTCGAACTCTCCGCAGCCGTCCTTGCAGCCCTGCCCGCCAACCCCAAAGGCAACCCCCTCGAGGTAGCCCGCATCGCCGGAATCCAGGCAGCCAAGCGTGCCGCAGACTTGATCCCCATGTGCCATCCCCTGCCGCTCTCGCACATCGATCTCCAGGCGGAGATCGTTCCCGGAGGCGTGCGCATCTGTGCCACCGTCGCCACCACCGCGCCCACCGGAGTTGAGATGGAAGCCCTCACCGCCGTAGCCGTCGCCGCCCTCACCGTCTACGACATGACCAAGGCCCTCGACAAATCCATCGTCATCCGCAACATTCAGCTCGAAGAAAAATCCGGCGGCAAAAGCGGCGATTTTCACCGAGAATAAAACCCACGCATAGTCCGCTTCGTCAAGAGCGTATTTTCAAGAATCCGCGTTATGTCAGGGCACGACTTCACACACAGGTTGCGAAAAAACTCGATCCGGAGGGAGGCGGGGGTTTCAACCCCCGCATAAAGTCGGCAGAATCATCGCGGGCTTTAGCCCCGGAGGGAATGAAACCCATATATTCGCTCATGCATTTTTCAAACCCGCTTTGTGTCAGGGCACGACTTCAGTCGTGCCGAGAAGAGCCGTAAATACACGGGGTTTTAACCCCTGAGGGCTTGCACCCGAGACAGGGCGCCCATTTATGAAACACCCCTCAAGCTCTTGCTCCCTGACACGCATCCATTCCCCGCCAAAGCAAAGCGCATCGGCCAGTCCACGGCCACGTGTATGCCGATGCGCGGCGACACCAATATCTCGCCGGTCGCATAGCCGTCGTCGCGCACCTGCAACGGCGAATGAGCATCGAGCAGATCCAGCCCGTTATGCGCCGCCCGCGTCAGTCCCAGCGCCATGCAAAGCCGGCTCGGCCCTGAAGTCAGCAGCCGCCCCGCCGCGCCCTTCTCAAGCCCGCGATTCCGCGCCATCCCGTCCGCACCCGCCAAAGGCTCCAGCGCGCGCAGCAGCACGCAACCAGCCCGCCCATCAACTTCGCAACTAATGTTCATGCAGAAATACCGGCCATAGATCGCGTAGACATACGCGTGTCCGGCGGGGCCAAACAGCACCCGGTTGCGCGGCGTGGGTCCGCGATAGGAATGTGCTGCCGGGTCGGGCGGCTGGCTGTGCGGGCCAAGGTAAGCCTCAACCTCCACAATCCGTCCCGCCAGAATACCCCGCGCCGTAACGTGCGCCAGCACCTTGCCCAGCAGCATCGGCGCCACCAGCTCCGGCGACGCCTCAAAGAACCCCCGCTTCAGCGGGTGCCCCAGGTCTCGTTTTTGAGACCTGGGAATCACGCTAATTTGTGCGCTTTCTTCCATTCATTCAGCAGCGCCAGCACCTCTTCCGCATGGCCCGCGGGGGTTACCTTGGGAAACACATGCAGCAGCGTCTGGTCCGGGCCAATCACAAACGTGGTCCGCTCAATGCCAAACACCTTCTTCCCGTACATATTCTTTTCCTTCAGCACGCCAAACTGATTGCACACCTTCTCGTCCACATCGGCAAGCAGCGTGTAAGGCAGCTCGTACTTGGCGCGAAACTTTGCCTGCGCCTTCGGCGTATCGCGGCTGATGCCCAGCACCACAGCGCCCGCCGCCTGGATCTTCTTGAATGTGTCGCGGAATCCGCAGGCCTCAATCGTGCAGCCCGGCGTGTCCGCCTTGGGATAGAAAAACAGAATCACCGGCTTCCCGGCATAATCAGACAAACTCGTAGTCTTGTCCTCATCAGTTTGCAGTGTAAAGTCAGCAACTTTCTTATTGAGTTCCATGGGGAATCACCTCGTATCTTATTGGAGGGCCGTCCGCGCCCATCCGCTTCGATTATTTCCCAATCCGGGTATCCCATGTCCAGTCACCAACAAACATCGGGTGGCCCACATCTCGCTTTTGACACATGGGAGACCAACAAAACATCGGGTGGCCCAGGTCTCGCTTTTGAGACCTGGGAGACGATGAACCCCAAAATCCGGGTGGCCCACATCTCGATTTTGAGATGTGGGATGTAAGATGTTGCCATGCCAAAAGGGCTTGTACGTTACCAGCAATGCGGATGTTTTCATTTCATAAGCTTCACTTGCTATCACAGGCTTCAGCACCTTGGCACAGGGCCGACGCGCGAGTTATTCGAGCGATCCCTGGAGGCGATGCGCATCCGATACGACTTTGTAGTCTGCGGCTATGTCGTCATGCCAGATCATGTTCATCTGCTGGTCAGCGAACCGAACAAGGCGCTCCTGTCGAAAGCGATTCAAGCTTTGAAGTTATCAGTCTCCGTTCAAAGCAAGCAGAGGCCCTTCTGGCAGGCACGCTACTACGATTTCAACGTAAATAACGAAGAGAAGCGTGTCGAAAAGCTGCGGTATATGCACCGCAATCCGGTTGTGCGCGGGCTTGTCGAGAAACCGGAAGACTGGTCTTGGTCCAGCTTCCGTCATTATGCAACTGGAATTGAAGGAACCGTGGAAATCGAATCGTTCTGGACCGGCGCGCGGCGGGATGGGCAACTCGATCCCAGGTCTCAAATTCGAGACCTGGGCCACCCGATGTTTGTCGTAGATTGAGATATGGGCCACCCGCGAAGCGGGAGCCAACTTGCTGTTTTGTCAGAAAAACTCCCCACACAACGGCCGCCTTCGGCCCTCGGAGTATGATAGGTCCGTTGTCACTTCAAAATGAGGTGGCGCAGTATGCTTCTTGAAGAAGAAAAAGAACGAATCCGAGCCGAAGAGATATTCCGGCACGAAGTCCGTCAGAAAATCGAAGCAGAAGCACCCAGGCATTCCAGAAGGAAGCGGCTCTGGACTCTGCTCAATTCGTCCTTCGCTTTGTGGTTCCTCTCGTCCGTTGTTCTTTCAGGCCTAACTGGAGCCGTCACTTGGTATCAGAGATGGAATAATGAGCGGTTACGGAAAGCCGACGTAGAAAGACGTCTAAACATAGAGATAAGCAGCAGAATATTTGATGGCTTGGATGAGTTGCGCCTCGATCAAAAGAGAATCGAGAACGGCTCAGTAATCCCAGCGCTCACTGTATACATGTATGGCGTTACTTATTTGGATAATCGCGTGACATACAACACGGAAACATATGATTTCTCCGTCTATCCCGAATACAAGCAGAGAAAGTTTAGATCGTTGATTTTTGAGCTCAGCGAGGTCGTTGACCCGTCGGCGCTCCCTGCGTTGCGAGATGCGGAATCGAATTACAGGCAGTTAGTGAATCTCGCCGGGCAAGAAACCTTAGGAAATAGCGACTCACAGCCGTTCGACAAGAGCGCATCGCTTGACGCTATTAAGAAATCCAACGATATTCTGAAACAGTTGCAGAAGTTCCCTCGCTGGTCTGCTCAGTTTTAGCGATATTTTGGTCGCCTTACAAATTTTGAAACAGAACACCATGAAAGCCGGGTGCCCCATCCTTTCCGCAGTCTCATCGCGGAAAGGGTGGGAGGCCTTAAACCATCTTTCACTCCGCCGCGCGTATTTCAGCCCTATTCCCTAGGTCTCTGACAGCTTGAAGTTGTACCAACGATGGGTGCCCCAGGTCCCGATTTTGGGACCTGGGAAAGCACGAACCCGAGGTACGAAATTGTGCTGTCAGTGCCCTAGTCCCTGCCTTAACGCACTTTCATTCCCGCCTTCCGCAGCCCGCGCCGCAGATCCTTCAAAAACGCCCTTCGCCATCCAATCTGTTTCAGGACTTTTTCCTCCGTTGCCTTCGCCTCTGCGCGTCTCTTCTCGTGAGAGTCCTCACGCGCCTTCTCATGCGAGGCCTTCTGCGCCGCGGCCAATTCTTCCAGCGTTCCTTCCCGTGGCGTCAAGCCGTACACCAGTTCGCAATCCAGCGCCGCCGCCGCACGCCGCAGCGTGCTCAGCATGATCCGCGATTCACTCTCCGATTTCTCCAGCCGGAAAACCTCCCACCGGCACACTCCCAGCCGCCCCGCAACCTCGTCCACCGGAATCCCCACCGCCTGCCGCACAGCCCGCAGGCAGCCCTTTGTCTCGCCCGCTGCCCGCCGCGCCAGGCGAAACGCCAGCATCGTCTCGTCCAGCTTCTTCCGCGTCTCCACGTGCCTGTCCGTCCACTTCTTCATCCCCGCTCCCCTGCCCGGGCCACGTTTTGCCTCCTTCAGAAGAACGTTCTTCAATGACTTCAAAGTACTTAACGGCAATTCCTGCACAAGAACCCCTTTCAATTCAGCTTATGTACCAAATTTTCGCCCAATCGTGTGTATTTCTACGCAAAGGTTATTGCACTTTGAATCTGCTCTTTCCCGCCAGACAGTGCACATCAAACAGCACTCGCCGGGTGCCCCACCCTCGCCGCGCTTTTGTTTTTGCGGCTAGGGTGGGAGGGGACCGACCCCGGAAGACCACGATCCTCATATAAAAGCAGCCCCGCGAAGCGCCATCTCGCCGGATTGTGAGCGGGATTGCTCACCTATTTCGGGAATCGTGAAGATTTATTTTGGATAAAGTGCATCCAGTATGGTTTCCCGCCCAACCTCCAGATACAATGACCGAAGATGAGTGGGCGCGTCGCCACTTTTCAAGGGACTTCCCCCCTATGGCCTCTGTTCTTTCCACGCCCGCTCCTGTGCTGGCTCCTGAAATCTCCACCGTAGTGTCAACCAATCCGCTTCCACAAACCCCCTTGGCCACCGCCTCCGCAACTCCGTATGCGGAGCCTGCGCGGCTTCAGGTTCGCATGGGCCGCGCCGTCGGCGTCGGCGAGGGCGTCAACTGGCTGACCCTGGGTGTGATCATCGCCTTTCACATCGGCGCGGTGGCTGCGCTGTTTTTCTTCACATGGCAGCGGCTGGCGGTCTCTGTGGCGCTCTACGTGCTGGCCATCAATGTCGGCATCGGCATGTGCTATCACCGCTTGCTCACTCATCGCGGCTACCAGACGCCCAAGTGGATTGAGTACATCATGTCGATCTGCGCCACGCTCTCGCTCGAGGGCGGGCCCATCTTCTGGGTATCGGTTCACCGCGTCCATCATCAGTTCAGCGACCAAGCGGGCGACCCCCACACTCCGCGCGAAGGCGGCTGGTGGGCGCATACCGGATGGATGATCTTTGGCAACTCACTGCACGCGCAGACCCAGGTTCTCGCGCGCTATGTACCCGACCTGGTGCGTGACCGCTTCCACGTTTGGCTAAGCAAGTACCATTGGATTCCGCTGGTCGCGAGCGGCGTGCTCCTCTTCGGCCTCGGCTGGATCTGGGGCGGCTGGAAAAACGCCGTCGGTATGCTCCTCTGGGGAGCCTTCCTCCGCGTGACCCTCGGACTCCACGCCACCTGGCTGGTCAACTCCGCCACCCACCTCTGGGGCTCCCGCCGCTTTGAAACGCGCGACGACTCGCGCAACAACTTTTGGGTAGCGCTTGTGAGCGGTGGCGAAGGCTGGCACAACAACCACCATGCGAACCCGGTCTCAGCTCGCCATGGCCTCGCATGGTACGAGATCGACCCAAACTACTGGGGCATCTGGCTGCTTTCAAAACTGGGTCTGGCGCGCAAGATTCAGGTGGTCAAGCTCAACCCCAAACCGGCATCAGACTGAAGAGCAATGCTAGCTATCCAGCTTGGCCCTGATCCAAAGCACCGCAAAGGTCGACAGGGCAACGACCAGCACTAGCAGGAATGCGGGAAAGCCTACATAGCGATATGCGTCGGCGTAATTCACCGCGTGGTGGCCGAGCAGATTCCACCCCAGCAGGGCGAAGATGGCGACGGTGGTGGAAGCAAAAAACGTGAAAAACGCCGCCGCGAAAGCCAGCAGCAGGCTGGTGAGGAAGCCGAATCCTTTCAGCGGAAATCCGAAGACTTTTCCGCCGGCGGGGCGGTCGCGTTGTGCCGATTGCGTCAGCTTGGGTGCCTCCGTGGAATAGAATACAAGTTCATGGCGAGTAGCGCACAAGTCGAGCTTTGGCAGGCGGAGAAGGTGGCCACACAGGTGGCCGTGACACAGGCCCCCAACGGAATTCACTATGCAATGTGGGGCGAAACGCGCGTCTCGGACGCAGACCTGGAGCGCCTTGTGGGCGCCGTGCCGGCCGCGCTCTCCGCCGCGCTGGAACGCCGCTCATATTACTTTGTTCCGCTGGCCATTGCCGACACTGACGAAACCATGGTCGCGCCCGGCTACAGCGTCGATCTGGGCGACCGCGCCATTTGCCATCGCAACGCTGTTTTCGGCTCGACCGAGGCGGTTTTTCTTTCCACGCGGCTGGTCGAGGACCGCTTTGGCCTGGCTTTCGAGTTTTTCATCAACGTGGCCCATAACTTTGTCGAGGCCGCCGGGGTTCCGGAGAGCTTTTCGACGCTGGCCTGGCAGCAAGCTGAGGCCCAGGTACGCGGCGAAACCAGCCAGGACGCCTGGGAAACCCGCCGTCACGCGCAAGAAAACCGCGCCGGCAAAGCAACTATCGACGAGCGCTCTCGCAGCGCCTACTTTGAGTCGGCCTTCTCTGATGCGCTGGCCATTTATATGCTGTCGCTGGCCGTGGACTTTGACTACCACGATCTGCGCGAGCGCGATTACCCACTGCTTGCCGCTCCGGCTCTCGCCGAGAGACTGCGCCACGTTGCCGGCCTCTTTCCCGCCAATCAGGGTTATGAGTTTCAGGTGCTCTACCGGCGCAAGGGTTAAGGACACGTGTCACGATTCCATAGTTTATGGGTAGAAGACACACAGGCTCATCCCGCTCGCAAGTTAATATACCCTCCTGGTTGATTGCAAAATAGCTAGTTATCTGTTGACAGAAAATTGACCTTCAATTGAGTTGATGAGGAATTGCGGCCAGTCACCTGGCTCGGGTAGAGTTGCGCCGTAAAAATCTCCCGTCTTCGGGACGAAATGAGGAACCCACATGCCCGCAACTTTTCCCCAGCGGCTAACGCTGGGATGCCTATCAGCCATCCTTCCGGCGCTGATCTTCCTTGCTGTGGCTGGCCAGTTCGCAGCGGCACAGTCTGACCCGCCGATCCCCACCGGCAGCATTCGCATTCACTATTTCCGCCCCGACGGAAATTACCTTGGCTGGACCGTTTATGCCTTTGGCGATACTACTGAGCCAAATAACTACGGAACTGGCCCGGTTACGGTAACAGGAACCGACAGTTTCGGCGCCTACTTCGACGTGAGTGTTATCTCCGGCGCCGCCAATGTCGGCATCATTCTCCACAAAGGAAACACCAAAGACCCTGGCCCCAACGAATACGTTGACCCGGCCACGCAGGGCAACGAGTACTGGCAACTCTCAGGCAGCGGCGTGCTGCAAACCACGCAGCCGCCAACCATCCAGGCGACGGACCCGCCTATTCCTTCCGGTAAGGTCCGTATCCATTACTTCCGGCCTGATAAGGACTACGGCGCATGGAGCGTCTACGCCTGGGGAGCAGGCGACGATGGCGACAATTGGTGTTCTACCGAAGACTACGTTTCCGGCTACGACGCCTACGGCGCTTACTATGACGTGGGCGTAAACCCGGCATGGAATGGCGGGCAGCTCGGCTTCATCATTCACAACTGCCAGACCGGGATCAAAGATCCGGGTCCGAATCAGTATCTGCAAGTCACGCAGTACAGCCAGGCGTGGGTTCTCTCCGGAGCCCTCAGCGTCTTTACTGCCCAGCCTGTCACCGAGTATTCCACTGATCCGGCGATTCCTACCGGCTACGCCCGCATCCACTATTACCGGCCTGATGGAGACTATGCCGGCTGGAGCCTCTATCCCTTTGGAGCTACCAGCGACCCAACCGGAAACTGGTGCGTCACGGAGGATTATGTTTCAGGGTACGACGCTTATGGCGCTTACTACGATGTAGGCATCACCAGCGGGCAGCTCGGATTCATCCTCCATAACTGCTCCACCGGCGTTAAAGATCCCGGACCGAATCAATATCTGAATGTGCCGCAGTCTCTCTCCGCGTGGGTGGTGTCCGGCAACCCGACTGTCTTCACCCAGCAGCCTACCG
>Ga0302192_10000335_pt1 | contig 31459 bp, 37 predicted proteins | sample II_Bog_E3_2_FD_200230 | JGI IMG/M metagenome (GOLD analysis project Ga0302192, IMG submission 200230) | Peat permafrost microbial communities from Stordalen Mire near Abisko, Sweden - II_Bog_E3_2 | ecosystem: Environmental > Terrestrial > Soil > Wetlands > Peat | place: Sweden: Abisko...
CAACTTGCCCTTCATCATCCTGGTTGCACCGGCTTTGTACACTAATTTATGATATGACAGCTCAACTGCCCTTTTAGTTACAATAAACCGTTAAAAATGGTTTTTATTGCACTGTAAAAACATTGTGATTAAACAGCGATGTTATAACGCATTGTGACACAAAATGTTTTTAAAAAATCAGCGATGCGCTGAAAATGCAAAAGTAAAAACAGGGAAAGTATTTTAGAATTTGCCTAAAACCACCATTTGGTCCATAGTAGGGCTTACGCTGCCGCCCCGCGGCTCCAAAGTAACCGCAAACGCATCGGCTAAGGCTGTCGACTGCATTTCCTTCATAGCAGCGGTATCTGCCGTTGATTTATCAAAAACACCCAGGCTAACCGGTTTGTTTCCGATGAGCGCCCAAAGCTGGTATTGGTGTGTATCATCATTTGCAGGCACTTTTAGTGAACGTAGGTCTATCCACACCTTTTTCCGTACCGGGCTCCAGGCCACGGTGATCTGTGATTCCGGTGATTTTTTTGTGCCCTGTAATTTCAGGAACTTAAACGATGCATCAGTCACCACATCAAATTCGCCATGATAAAAACTTGCTGTCTTAGCAAACTTATCGTTCGACGACCTCAACGATGCTATCTGCACATTCGAGTCCTGCAATTTGCTGTAAGTAGATATAAGTGCCGCAATGCTAACCAGTAACAATGCCAGGCAGGCGGCAAAAGCATATTTATAAAACTTATATGTTTTTGGCTGTACCATCGTAACCACCTTTGCGCCGGTTTCTTCCGGTTCCTTATTAAATGCGCGGTCGTCGGCAAAATTGGTAACCAGGCTGCTCAATATCCTTTCGCGCAAATCATCGGCTGGTTCTATTGCATTTTCACGGGCATATGCCTCCATCGACCGCTCAATTTCATCCAGTTCAGCTTTTATCGCCGGATGTTTTGCAGCCATCGCCTCCACCTGCAACTTTTCTTCAGGGGTTACATCCCCCAGAATATAAAGTTCCAGAATTCCCGATTCCATATATGCTTTAATGTCTTCCACTTTCCAAATCCTCAATTAAAATGCTTCCTGAGCAGCATGATCGCCATTCGTAAGCGCGTCTTGATGGTCCCTAAAGGAACGCCCAGCTCATCGGCCGCTTCCACGTGCGTATAGCCTTTAAAGTAAACCAGTTCTATTATCGACCTCTGATCGGGTTTTAATGTCCCAACCAAATCTTTAATACCCAGCAACTCAGGGTTGTAAACCGTATTTTTTCGTTCGTCAATAAAAGTTACGTTATTTTCGAGCTCCTGGTTTTTGTTCTGGTTCTTAAAATCTTTCGACCGGATCTTATCTATCGCCAAATTGCGGGCAATATTTACCATCCAGGTGAATAAACGGCCTTTTTCAGCACTGTACGCCGAAAAAGAATTCCAAATTTTTACAAATGTCTCCTGCAGCAAGTCTTCGGCGGTAGCCGTATCCGTAATAATGCGCGAAATAACACCGTACAACGAAGAGGAATACATGTCATACAACGCTTCAATAGCGATCTTCTCGCGGTTCCCCAATGCGAGCACCAGTTCTTCTTCTGACAGCGATATTTTTCGTTTTTTGCTCAACAGGTTGAAGGTATGAAGGAATTATCAGATTTCAAACAGATGTTTTTCAGCGTGGTAGGACGAACGCACCAGCGGCCCGCTTTCCACATACCTGAAGCCCATTTCCAGGCCTATTTCCTTGTATTTGGCAAACTGGTCGGGGTGTATCCAGTCGATCACCGGGTGATGGCTCCTGGTAGGCTGTAAGTATTGCCCCAGTGTTAAAATATGTACGCCGGCGTCGAGCAAATCGCCCATCGCCTCAAAAACATCCACTTCGGCCTCGCCAAGGCCCAGCATAATGCCCGATTTGGTACGTAAACCTGCTTTCGAAATCTGGCGCAGGCAATCCAGGCTGCGATCATATTTGGCCTGTATACGCACCTCTTTGGTTAGCCGTCTTACGGTTTCCAAATTATGCGAAACCACTTCGGGCCTTGTTTCCAATACCCGTTCCAGGTTTTCCCGGTTGCCTTTAAAATCGGGCAATAATGTTTCCAGTGTAGTTTCCGGGCTTTCGCGACGGATGGCGTTAATGGTTTCGGCCCAGATGATAGATCCGCCGTCTTTCAGGTCATCGCGGTCGACCGAAGTAATCACGCAATGCTTAACCTGCATCAGTTTAACTGAAGTGGCAACGCGGTTGGGCTCATCGGTATCAACCGCCAGCGGCCTGCCGGTCGCAACCGCGCAAAATGAGCAGGAGCGGGTGCAGATATTGCCCAGTATCATAAAAGTGGCCGTGCCCGCGCCCCAGCATTCGCCCATATTGGGGCAATTGCCGCTTTCGCAAATGGTATGCAGCTTATGTTCGTCAACCAAACCCCGCACATGGGCGTACTCCTTACCTACCGGCAAGCGCACGCGCAACCAGTCGGGTTTACGTTGTATTTGGGTTGATGGAACAACGGGCAGATCGATCATGGAACAAAAATAAGGAAAAACCCCCTAACCGCCTAAAGAGGGAACGAATAGTTGGTTAGCAATTGCAATATTACAGTTTGCTGATGGTTGCGGAGATATTAATTTACCTTAAATTTGTGTCGATAAGGACATTTTAACTTTTACGACCCTTACAACAACTACAACTTTTACAACTTAGTAATGGCAACTATCGAAACAATCTACCTTGGCGGTCTTCGCACCGAAGCGACCCATGTTCAATCAGGCACCAAAATTATTACAGACGCGCCCGTAGATAACCAGGGTAAAGGCGAAGCATTTTCGCCAACAGACCTGCTAACCGCATCGCTGGGGAGCTGCATGCTCACCATTATGGGCATAAAAGCCCGCGCCAGTAACATCGATATCGACGGTACAACTTGTTCCATTACTAAAATTATGGCTGCCGATCCACGACGCGTGGCGGAGATTGTGATCAATTTTAAATTCCCGAAAGAATACAGCGAAAAAGAACAACAATTATTGGAGCGGTCCGCGCTGACCTGCCCGGTATATTACAGTGTGCACGAAGATTTGAAAAAAACAGTGACGTTTGGCTGGGAAGAGACGGTGAAAGCGTAGAGCTGTAGAAAAAGGATAGCTCACAAAGGGACTGTTCTAAATCGACGCCGGTATGTAATGAAAATAAACACGGAAGAAACTAAAATAGCCGGTAGTTGGACATTTGACGGCGTCAAAATGATTGCCGACGATAACGGCAAACGAATAGATTGGCTAATAGGTAATTATTTAAGACTAATTTCCTATGACGAGACCGGTTGGCTTAAACTTTATCAAGACCCAGAAGACCAAAGATACTGGCAACTCAATTTTGAACATGGCGAAATGCACGGAAGCGGCCCACCTTCTTTAGCATGGTTACCTGACGCGGAAGCTAAAGCGATATACAAAATTGAAGATTAGCCGATTAAAACCTAACGCATATTTCGGGAAAGTTGTTCCAATATAAGCCTTAAGCCATCACCGACAATGCCTCTTCAACAGAAACGTGCCCGTGGGAAAGATCGAGGATGCATTCGCCGTCTTTTATTAAAAGTAATTGAGGGGATTCGTGATATACCTGGAAATCGCTGGCAATTTTAGCGGAAAGGTCGCGGTATTTGATCAGGTCTAAAAAATATAGGGGCATGTCTTCAGGCAGTTTATCCCAATCCAGCTCAAAGCGCTTTTTTACCATCATGCTGATGGAGCAACGGGTGCTGTGTTTAAAAATTAAACTATATCCAGGCTGTTGTTTAATGCCACTGATCTGTTCTGCCGATTCCAGCGAGGTCCAATTCATAATCAATAAAACTATTTATAACACGCAAAAAGCGTGCGAAGATACTTCAAAACAGTCGGCCGTTTTGAGCGTTGGAGAAAAATGACATTTACCTGTTAACGGCCGCTCTTGGGGTATGAGCCGTAAGCCGGGCACAGTTTGTTTGAACAGGAAGAAATGGCGCCTATGGCTACCGCGAAAATTGCTATGTAAATTATTTTTTTCATCGTCGCTTTAATTAACGGGTTAAACGGAATTTAATTGTTTAATGTTGCTGCCAGCGCTGCCATTTTTATGGCCGTTACAGCCGCTTCAACCCCTTTATTCCCATGTTTGCCGCCTGCCCTGTCAATAGCCTGCTGCAGGTTATCCGTTGTTAACACCCCAAATATAACAGGTTTTGAATATTTTACGGCAACATTTGTTATACCGTTTGCTACTGCATTGCAAATAAAATCAAAATGCCGGGTTTCGCCCTGTATCACGCAGCCCAGGCAAATCACCGCATCTAATTTACTGTTTTTTAATAAAATGTCAGCACCCGATGTTAATTCGAAACTTCCCGGCACGGAATACGTGAAAATATTGTCGGTTAATGCGCCGTGTTCGATGAGGCTTTCATATGCGCCCTGGTAAAGCGCGTCGGTGATTTCGGCGTTCCATTCAGCCACTACAATGCCGAAACGGAATACCGCAGCCGATGGCACGTCAGTATTGCTGAAATCAGAGAGGTTTTTGAGTTGAGTCGACATGGTGTTGATTTCGGAAGTCGAAATTTCGATTTCAGAATTAAGAATAGTCGCTAATTTAACATTCCGCATTCGACATTTCGAAATCCGTATTGAAAATAAATCCGATCCCGATAGCTATCGGGACCGAAATTTATAGCTTCGCTTCCGCTCTTGCGATATATTCGTCGATATTTTGTGCCTGTGAGCTTTCGGGATAATCGGTTTTTATTTTTTTATAAGCCTCATCTGCTGATTGATAGTCATTTTTAGCTTCATAAACCAGTCCCAGTTTTTTCAGGTATATCGGCGTTAAAAATTTGTTGTTCGACCTGTCGGCAGCCTTCTTGAAATAGGTTTCAGCCTTGTCATAATCTTTCAACTCAACGTAAGCATCGGCAGTACCGCCAAGCGCTTCGGCCGCCAGCATTTGGTCGTCGCCCCTGTAATTGGTCAGGTTATCGATGGCTTTCTGAAACTGCCCCTTATTTAAATAAGCAATCCCCAAATAATAATAGGCTAAGTTAGCTGCCTTGGTATTGCTATACTGATCAATTATTTTGGCAAAGCCCGGGTAACCTGCGTCACCGTTGATGGCCTTATCCCAATCTTTTTTGCTGAAGTAATCCTGGGCAACGTACATCTGGTTAGTCGCGGTGGTTTCGCGCGGGGCCAGGTATAGTTTTTGGTAACCGATATAAACAAGCACCATCAATACGATGGCCACACCAATAAAAATCAAACTTTTTTGGTTTTCGCGCACAAACTTACCAGTCTGTCCAAAATCTGTTGTGCCGCTAACAACCTTGGTATTCGTTTGGGTTTTTGACATTTCTATTCTAAAATTAAGTTTGCAAAAATACGGTTTTCAAATTTGTTAGCAAGAGTTTTTTTTAGTCCGAAAGTCGGGCAGTCCGAAAGTCCGAAAGATGCTTTTCGGCTCTGTTCGAAACATTTGCCTGCCGATAGTTTTTTTCTTTCGGACTTTCCGGACTTTCGGACTTCCGGACTAAAAAGGCTACTTTTGAACCCATGTTCCTGCAGCAGTTATCCGTCATCAATTTTAAAAATTACGCCGAAGCGGGGTTAACATTTAGCGATGGCGTTAATGTTTTTACCGGGAATAACGGCGCGGGCAAAACCAACCTGCTTGACGCCATACATTACCTTTCGCTTTGCAAAAGCTATTTTAACCCGATAGACAGCCAGCAGATAAAGCAGGGCGCCGATTTTTTTATCATCACCGGCAATTTTAGTAAAAACGGCAACAACGAGGCTGTAGCGTGCTCTGTTAAACGCAACCAAAAAAAGCAGTTTAAACGGAATAAAAAGGACTACCAACGCCTTGCCGATCATATAGGCCTTTTCCCGCTGGTAATGGTTTCGCCTTATGATATCAGTATCATTATTGAAGGCAGTGAAGAGCGGCGGAAATTTATCGACAATGTGATCTCACAAACTGACAATTCCTACCTGGATGAACTGATCAGTTATAATAAGGTATTGGTAAACCGTAATGCCCTCCTCAAACAAATTGCAGACATGGGCCGGTATGACCCTGCATTAATGGAAGTTTACGATGAGCAGCTGATCTCGTCGGGCGCTAAAATATTTGAGAAGCGAAAGGCATTTATGGAAAGCTTTACCGGTATATTTGACCGGCACTACAGCTACCTGAGTGATAATGCCGAGCAGGTTGAATTAAGCTATGAATCGCAGTTGCTCAACGAGGATTTTGCAGCGCTGCTAAAAAAGAATATCGAACGGGACCGGTTTTTGGAACGGACCTCGGCCGGCATACATAAGGATGACCTGTTGTTTACCATACATGGCATGCCGATGAAAAAATTCGGTTCGCAGGGTCAGCAAAAGTCGTTCTTAATTGCATTGAAACTGGCCCAGTATAGTTTTTTATACCAGCAAAACGGGTTTAAGCCGATTTTGCTGCTCGACGATATTTTTGATAAACTGGATGACCAGCGTGTTACCAAACTGATGCAGATGATATCCAATCACGACTTCGGCCAGGTTTTCATTACCGACACCAATGTAAGCCGGGTAAAAGCGATATTTAATGCAATCGGCGTAGAAATAAATTTGTTTAAAGTGAAAGGGGGCGAGATAGATGCGTAAAACCAATGATCAGTTTTTGAAAGAAGCCATTGAACAGATGCTGCAGGTTTATAAGCTGAAGCGGCGTTACGAGGAAACCGGCGTGATGGCGCATTGGCCCGACCTGGTGGGAAAATATGTGGCTAACCGGACCAAGGAAATTTTTATCCGCAATAAAAAACTGTTTGTGCGAATAGAATCGTCGGTGGTAAAAAACGAACTTGTGGTGATGCGCAACGAGATCATCAACAAAATAAACGAAGAAGCGAAAGAAGTGCTGGTAGAAGAAATTATTTTTCTTTAGTGAAGCGCGGAAAAAACGCCCGGAAGTTAAGATCGTCGCTCATCCGGGAAAATGCGAGAATTAAAATCCCCGGAAGGATGAACACCAGCTGCGCCTCGGGGTGCGTACGATACAGTAAAACTGTTCCTGAAACCAATACGATGATTAGCAAGGTATATAAAATATATTTCAGCAACAGTTTCATAAAATACTACTTAATGTCAAATTAATAACCGGTTAATACAAATTACAAATTGTCTTAACTTGATAAAAATATGAACTTCTTTTCGAATATCAAAAAAAATTAAATATGACGGTGGATATATTTGTTAACATATCCACCATCAGGTTAAAAATATTAAAATTTTTCAAGGCTGGAGAAGAAGAAATCCCCTTCAATTTTCGCGTTTTCGTCTGAATCCGAACCGTGAACTGCGTTTGCGCCGATAGACTGCGCGTACAGATTACGGATTGTCCCTTTCTCCGCTTTTGACGGATCAGTGGCGCCAATCAGCTTGCGAAAATCTTCAACAGCATTGCCTTTCTCCAATATCGCGGCAACAATCGGGCCGGACGACATGAAATCAACCAGCTCGCCATAAAAAGGGCGCTCCTTGTGTACTTCATAAAACTGGCCGGCCTTTTCTTTGCTCAATGCGAGGTATTTCATCGCAACGATACTAAAGCCGCCTTTGATAATATGATCCAAAATTGCGCCCGTGTGGCCATTTGCAACAGCGTCGGGTTTGATCATGGTAAATGTTTTGTTATCGCTCATCAGTATATATTATTTATGTGGTTTTTGCGTAAATGTCAAAGTGAGAGATGGTTTTATGTTACACCTCCGGAAAAAAATGCTAAACGGTTAATTGTCTTAAATTTCCGGCAAAAGTAGCTTTTTACAATTAAAACATAAAGGCATTAACATTAATTAACACGCTGTATTTAATTTATTTATTTAGCTTTGCAGCTCTTTTTTAAAAATTGATGTTAGATACAGCCTCGCTTATTGAACTTTTAGCGCAGCCAAAAAGAATAGTGATCACTACCCATCATAAACCCGACGGCGATGCCATGGGTTCGTCGCTGGGTTTATACAATTATTTGATACAGGAAGGACATCACGCGACAGTTATAACGCCTACCGACTATCCATATTACTTTAACTGGATGGCTGGCAACGATAAGGTGATTGTTTACACAGAATATTTAGCAGAATCGGAGGAGTTGATCGAAAAGGCAGACCTGATTTTTTGTCTTGATTTTAATGCATTAAGCCGCATAAACGAAATGGGTGAGCTGGTTGGAAAAAGCCGGGCGGTTAAAATCCTGATTGATCATCACCTGGATCCCGAAGGGTTTGAAGATTACAGGCACTGGGACATTAATGCCTGTGCTTCGGCACAGTTGGTTTATACTTTTATTGTTAACGAGCTGAAAAACAAAAAGCGGGTAAACAAGGACGTAGCAACCTGTTTATACGCCGGTATCATGACTGATTCGGCCTCATTTTGCCTGCCCAATACAACATCGGACGTGCACCGTATAACGGCCGATCTGATAGACGCCGGTGCGGTAAACTGGCAGATTTACGACCTGGTTTATAACAACAGCTCCGAAAACAGGCTGCGGTTTTTAGGGTTGTGCATATCCCAGAGGCTGGAGATTTTACCGGAATTTAATACAGCAATTATAACCGTTGATAAATATGACCTGGCGAAGTATGAGATAAAAACGGGCGAAACCGAAGGTATCGTGAATTATGCCCTCTCGATAGCAGGGATACGTTTGGCGGCCTTTATTATAGAACGGACGGATAAAATAAAGCTATCATTGCGATCAAAGGGCGAAGTACCGGCCAATGATATATGCAGAAGGTATTTTAATGGCGGTGGTCACTATAACGCCGCAGGCGGAATGTCGACCGATAGTTTGGAACAAGTAGTAAATCAATTTAAATCAATATTACCAGAATATAAAAAACTATTAATAAAGTAAAAATGAAAAGAAAACTGATGTTTTTGGCGCTTGCAGCAACGGGATTGGCAAGCTGTAATGGCGGATTCAAAAAGGCGCCGGCGGGGTTATTATATAATATTATTATTGATAAGTCGGGCCCCAGCATACAGCCTGGCGATTTTATCAGCATTGATGTTACCATGAAAAATGATGCAGATTCGGTACTGGGCACAACCTACGACCAGGGGATACCTTATATGACGATAATGAAGAAGTCACAGCAAGCTGGTGATTTTTTTTCGGGGATTCAATATTTAAGCAACGGCGATAGCGCAGTCATTAAAACAAATATTGATTCGATGTTTAAAACAGGCGCCAGGCCAGCGGAATTAAAAGGCAAATATCAAACTTACATTGTGAAGGTTGAAAATGTGATCCAGAAAGGACATCTTGATGAAAAGGTTTTTGAAGGCCGTGTGCAGGATTACTATACCAAAACGATGGCCGACATCAAACAGAAACTGCAGGCTGCTGAACCGGGCAAGATCAAAAAGTATATTGCAGATAACAACCTGAAAATGACCACTACCCCATCTGGTCTGAACTACGTGATCACCAAATTGGGGACCGGCGAAAAACCGGTAAACGGTGATACCGTTTCGGTAAGCTATGTGGGCAGGTTTGTTAATGGAAAAGTGTTTGATACCAACATTAAGGAAGAAGCAAAAAAGGCGAATATCCCTTTGAACCCGATGAGCCCGTACAAGCCGATGCGTTTCCCGTTAGGGGTGCAAGGCATGATAAAGGGCTGGAACGAGGCGTTATTACTGTTGCCTAAGGGCTCGAAAGTGACCTTTGTGCTGCCGTCGTCACTTGCTTATGGCGATAACGGCTATCAAAGGATCGGCCCATTTACGCCGCTTGTATTTGATGTGGAACTGGTCGACATTACTCACCCGGATCCGAATGCACCAAAACCAGCGCCACCGGTAATGCCCGGGCAGCCGCTAAAAGGGATGCCGGTGCCAACGAAAAAATAATTATTGATTAAATAACGGCCTTCCGCTAAAAGGAGGGCCTTTTTTTATTTGCGATGAAATATATCTTAATGATTTTAGCATTATCCATTGTGGTTAATGCCAGCGCGCAAAGTGACGTGCAGCATACGCCGGGCGGCGCTTCTTACCGGATATTTACGCATAATACCGGCGATAAGATAAAAGTGAGCGACGTAATAACCTTCCAGTTTGTTCAAAAGACGGACAAAGACTCGGTGCTCGTCAGTTCTTACGTTACCGGCAATCCGGGGAGAGCACAGGTTTTGCTGGCGGATACCGTTAAGGATTATGTGGAAAAGAATTTAATGCAGGTGTTCCCGTTGCTGACGCTGCATGATAGTGTCGAAGTAAAAGTACCTTCGGATTCTATTTTTAACAAGATGGAAGCCCAGCGCCCCCCATTTTTACCAAAAGGAAGCAATTTGGTATTTGACCTAAAAATGGAGCGGGTGCAATCGGAGGCTGATGCCAGGGCGGAAGCCCAGGCCGAAATGGATAAAGTCAGGGCGGAGATGGCTAATGCGAAAAACAATGAGCCCATCGCCGCAGCTAACTATATCGCCGTCCATAAGTTAATCCTTAAAACAACGGCTAGCGGATTAAAATATGTGATCACCAAGTCATCATTGAAGGCAAAGCCTCTTGCTGGCGACACACTGCTGGTTAATTATACCGGCCGTACGTTGGACGATAAGATCTTTGACTCGAGTATCGAGGCGGTGGCGAAGGCAGCCAATTTAAATCAGCCCGGCCGTACTTACGAGCCAATACAGTTTGTAGTGGGTACCGGCGGCGTGATCCCCGGCTGGGACGAAGGTTTGCTTTTGTTGGGCGAAGGCGCAAAAGCCACCCTGGTTATACCATCTTCATTAGCCTATGGCGATAGGGGAGCGGGTGATGATATCAAGCCTTACAGCACACTTGTTTTTGACGTGGAGCTGGTTAAAATAAAACCGGGTAAACACGACTTTGCGAAAAATATTGCCGCAGCTCCAGGGGTCAGCAGTATACCAGCAAATTCAACTTCGGCGTCGACTGTTAAGGTAACAAACCTAAGGTCGGCTCCCTCATCCACCGGCAAAATAATAAAGCAGCTTCCTATTGGCGACAAGCTTTATATTGTATCGGATAAGGAAGTTGGTGGGTATTGCAAAGTGGTAGATGCAAAGACAAATAAGACAGGTTGGGTTTATAAAGGCGCAGTAAAATTAATTGTTAAAGCACTGTGATGACGTTTTGTAGTTAAATGAAAATGTTTTTTCACTTAACTATGTCGAAGTTTACATAGAAGCCTCCCGCAAATCCGGGAGGCTTTTATATTTTTGCACCATGGTACTTACCGACACGCATACCCACCAATACTATGAAACCGATCCGCTAAAACGGGCCGTTCTGATGGAGCGCTGCAAAAGCAACCAGGTGGCCAGGCTGTTTTTACCCAACGTGGATGCGGATTCGGTGACCAAACTATTTACGCTTTCAGCGGTGTATCCGGGTATTTGCTATCCAATGCTTGGCTTGCACCCGTGTTCGGTGAAGGAAGGCTGGGAGGATGAATTAACCCTGATCAAACAAGCCAAAGCGGAGCATAGAATATACGCAGTAGGAGAGATCGGCATCGATTTGTATTGGGACAAGACCACTTTACCAGAGCAGATAAAAGCTTTTAAAGCACAGATTGCATGGGCAAAGGAGCTGCGCTTACCGATAGTGGTCCACTGCCGTGACGCATTTGACGAAGTTTTTACAGTGCTGGAAGAAGAGTGGGACGAAAACCTGCGTGGCATTTTTCATTGCTTTACCGGTAATTTTGAGCAGGCGCAGAAAGTGCTCGGCCTCGGCTTTTACCTCGGCATTGGCGGTGTGGTTACCTATAAAAACTCGGGCCTTGACAAGGTGGTGGCGCAAATCAGCCTGGAGCATATCGTTTTGGAAACCGATTCTCCCTACCTTACGCCCGTTCCATACCGCGGCAAACCAAACGAGAGTTCGTACCTGGTTTATATAGCAGAAAAAGTAGCGGAAATACACCAAACTAACATAGAAGTGGTGGCGGGTATAACCACTCAAAATTCGAAAGCCATATTTGGCGTTTGATTTTTTCGCATATTTGGGGCGCGTTTAAGGGTTCATCTCAACATTGCTTTTCACCAAGAACTATGAACCATCAACTATAAGCTAACAACATGAGCCAGATCCTGATCATTTACACCGGCGGCACAATTGGTATGATGAGCGACCCGATAACAAAGGTGCTCAAACCCATCAATTTTGAGCAGATCATGGATAATGTGCCCGAACTGGAAAAACTGAACTGCAAAATACAGGTCCACTCGTTTGATGAGATCATCGACTCCAGCAATATGAACCCGGCTATATGGAGCGAGCTGGCAGGCTTGATCGAATCCAACTATGATACCGTTGACGGCTTTGTGATCCTGCATGGCTCGGATACGATGGCGTTTACAGCCTCCGTACTTAGCTTTATGCTCGAAAACCTGGGCAAACCGGTCATTTTTACCGGCTCGCAATTGCCCATCAGTGCGGTACGCACCGATGCCAAGGAAAATTTGATGACCGCCATCGAGATCGCCAAGGCCAAAAAGCACGACCATGCCCGCGTACCCGAGGTTTGCATCTATTTTGATTATAAATTGTTCCGCGGCAACCGCTCGTTTAAGTATAATTCCTCAAAATTCGAGGCTTTCCGGTCGCCGAATTACCCCATTTTGGCCGAATCCGGGGTACACCTCAAATTCAGCCTGAACGACATCAGGCACCCAAAGGATGACGACCAACTCATCGTACACAAAAACCTCGAAAGCGATGTGGCTGTGCTGAAACTATATCCCGGCATCAGCCCTAAGGTAGTGGAGAATATACTGGGCGCCGATGTGCGCGGCATTGTGATGGAAACCTTTGGCGCCGGCAATACCACCACCGACCAATGGTTTGTCGATCTGCTGAAAAACGCCATTGATAGCGGCAAAGTGGTGCTGGATATTTCGCAGTGCAAAGTGGGCACCGTGGAGCTTGGCCGCTACGAAACGAGCCGCCAATTGAAAGATATCGGCGTAGCCAATGGTTACGACATGACCTACGAAAGCGCCGTTACCAAAATGATGTTCCTGCTCGGCCAGCATAAAGACCCCAAAATAGTTAAAGAACTGCTGGAAACCGATATCCGCGGCGAGCTTACCGTATCCTGACCGTTGGCGTTCACGTGTTCACGGCGCTTGAAAAATGAACACCATGAACGCCGTGAACACTTTAACTAAGAAGTGTTAAACCGCTGGTGTTAAGTAGCTTATATAAATTGCACAAATGTAAAAAACAACCATTTTCCTGCTTTATCGCGTTCATCGGTGAACACCTAAATGAACGCCTTCGTGTATTGAATCAACAGGTAATCCAATACCTACCCTTCGTAGGGGCACCCTTGTGCGTGCCCTGGTTCCATGGATAACGTCGCCATCTTCAATGTTTGTGTTTGTTTTGACAGATATCCATTCGGTGCAACAAGGGGGACCACAAGGGCCGCCCCTACGGATTCTACGCCCTAACAATCCCCTCTGATTCTGCCTCAAAACGGCTGCGAAACACGCTCAAATGCCTTCGAAATGGTCACGAAACAGGTACAAACGGCATCGATTTTTTTGGTCATTGCCAAAAAAAGCGTTCATTTCGGTTCACGCGATGAACGGTCAAAGCACCACTACAGCGGCATTTGACGGCGCATTACCAGGCTTTTTTTCCTTACTTTGTAAAAAATTATAGTCCGGCCCCTGTTCATGTCAAACAAAACTTACCTCGGCATCGAGATCGGCGGTACCAAGCTGCAACTGGTGCCCGGCGACGGCAATGCCCGCATAACAGAACGTTTTCGTTTTGTGGTCGACCGGCAGGCAGGCGCTGAAAGTATAAGGCAACTGATTGCTGAAACCTTAACGGCGGTTAATATCGAAAACCTTGCGGCTATCGGCGTTGGCTACGGCGGGCCGATAGACAGGCATACCGGAAAGGTCCTTGCATCCTACCAGATCGGGGGTTGGGCGGGCTTTCCGCTAAAAGAATGGCTCGGTGATATCAGTGGTGTACCGGTGGTGGTGGATAATGATGCCAACGTTGCCGCCTTCGGCGAGGCTATACTCGGCGGCGGCCGCGATTATCAAAATGTATTTTACATCACCCTGGGCAGCGGCGTGGGTTCGGGCATCGTGCTGGACAAAGCAATTTATCATGGCGCTTTACCCGGCGAGGCGGAGATGGGCCATATCCGCCTGGATAAAACGGGCCGTACCTTGGAATCATCCTGCTCGGGCTGGGCAGTCGACCAAAAGATAAGGGATATTGTCGCTGCATTCCCCAATAACCCGCTCGCAAAACTGGTGCAAGCAGGCGGCGCACCGGAAGCCAAGTGGCTTGGCGAAGCGATAATGCAAAATGACGTGCAAGCGATTAAATTACTGGAAGAAACCTGCGACGACCTGGCATTTGGCATTTCGCATGCCGTGCACCTGGTACATCCTGAAATTATCATTTTAGGCGGCGGTTTATCCCTTATAGGCGAACCGCTGCGTAACTTAGTGGCGCAAAAGTTGTCCGGTTACCTGATGGACGTATTTCAACCGGGGCCGCCGGTGCGGCTTTCGCAGTTAAAAGAGGACGCCGTGCCGGTCGGGGCGCTTTTGCTGGCCATTCAACATAAAACCAATTAAACAAGCCATAACGTGATCAATTATTTTTCTGAATATATCGGCCTTCAAAAAAAGGCGCTGGAGAGCATCGACAAAGATACCCTTGCCGAAGTGATCGGGCTGTTCCGGTCGGCACTGGATGAAGATCGGCAGATTTTCGTTTTCGGCAACGGCGGCAGCGGCAACAATGCCTCGCACTTTGTTACCGACCTGGGCAAAAGCTCGTCCGACAAAACCCATAAACGTTTCCGCTGCACGTGCCTTAACGACAATATCGGCTGGATCACCGCCATTGGCAACGATTATTGCTTTGAGGATATATTTGTGCGCCAGCTCAGCAACCATGCAAGGCCCGGCGATGTGCTGATGGCCCTGGGCGTGAGCGGCAACTCGCCCAACGTGGTAAAAGCGATGGAATGGGGCAAACAGCTGGGTATGCATACCATTGCCCTGGTAGGCGGCAAAAAAGGGAAGCTGGCCGAACTGGCTGATACCATAATCGTGATTAACGATACCCATTACGGCCGCGTAGAAGACGCCCAGATGGGCATTTGCCACATGATCTGTTATGCGTTTATTGAAAAAGAGGAGCTGCAAGGACCGAAACAAAACTGATTTTTGGTGGTGTTTTTACAATCGTTCTCTATCTGCGAATGCGCCGGGAGGGCTGCGGTATTGATGCACGTCGCTTTGATACACCTATACTATTTTTTAATTAAATTTGTGATATGAAAGAACTTACATTTTTAGTTCGCGAAGCGGAAGAAGGCGGTTTTTATGCCGAGGCGTTCGGGGTGGGTATATTTGCGGAGGGCGATACGATGGATGAACTGAAAAAAAGTGTCCGCAGCGGTATTGAATGTTATTATGAAAACAGTGATGATGCCCCGGCATTTGCACATTTGCATTTTGTTAAAGACGAGATCATGGCCTTATGAAAAGCCCGCGAAGCTTGTCGGCTAAGGAGCTTATTAAATTGCTGCGCATTTATGGCTACGAGTTCACTTCGCAAAGAGGCAGCCATATCAAAATAACCACACAGCGCAAGGGTGAGCATCATTTAGCGATCCCAAATCACGACCCAATAAAAACCGGGACTTTAAATGCCATCTTAAGACAGGTTGCAGAACACCTGGACAAAACTAAAGAAGAGGTGTTGGGTGAATTATTTCCTTGACGCTCTTTTTTTTTGAAGATTCACCAGTAGAACCCTCAGCGGACTTAGCTCTCCTACTGCAGCGGCTTCACCATTATATTTCTAAAATACGTCAGGCTGTTCGGGTCATGCCCCTGCAGGGCGAAGGTGCCGCTGGAGAGTACGCGCTGTTCATCGCCGGGGTTGCGTTTTACATTCTCCGGTTCGGTATAATCCAGCACCACCCGGTCGTTTAGTTTTACAATTACCCTTTTGTCCTGCACTTTTATAAACATAGTAAACCATTCGTTATCCTTGACATAAACTTCCTTAATATTTACAAATCCGTACAGGCTGCCGGTGCGTATCCAGTCGGTATGTGTGTTGTTTACCTGCACCTCGTAGCCTTTTGAGGGCCAGCCGCCCTGCTGAAAACCGGTATGAATGTAAATGCCTGAGTTGGTTCCTTTATGCGTCATCACCTCGGCCTTAAATTCAAAATTTTTAAAATTATGGTCCATCACCGGGCCGTCGTAAAACAGGTGCGCCGTTTTGCCATGTACCTCGATACGCCCGCTATCCACCGAAAAGGTTTCGGCATTATCGCCCACTTTCCAGTTATTCAGCGTTTTGCCATCGAACAGGGGTATCCAGCTATCTTTTAAATGATGTTTTGATGCGGAGCAGCCCAGCAGGCTAATGGCGATAATGCAAAAAAGGGCTTTTTTCATGGTGTTGCAATTAATATTGGAGTTAAAACTAAAAAAAAATAAAGACATTCCGACGCGGCATAGCAAAGGGCCGGACTCATCTCCAATCACGATATCGATATTCCCACAGGCGAATTCCGCCCATTTTTTGAAAGGATGCCGATAGTTTTTTGGAGAACACAGACACGGGGCGAGGTCGTATTTCGCAGTTGTCCACATAACGCCAATCAATGCAAATATGCGTAAAACATTGACCTTCAAACTCTTTTTTTTTGCCGCGTTAAACCGTCGGCATTTTGAGCACTCTAAACTGCAAATCAAAACATAAATAAAATGAGAAAATTTAACTTATCTATTGCAGTAATAATTGGATTATTAGCTGCTTCAACAGCAACCTTCGCCCAAAGCGGGTTCGCAAAAACCCACCCCCGCAGGCACGAAGTGAACGACCGTTTGGCAAATCAAAACAAGCGTATCCACCACGATGTTAAGGACGGTGATATGTCGAAAAAGCAAGCCTCAAATTTGCATAAAGACGACCACCAGATCCGCCAGGAAGAAAGAGACATGGCGTCGCAAAACCACAGCCATATTACAAAAAGAGAGCAAAAGACCTTAAATCAGCAGGAAAATAAGACCAGCAAAAAAATTGGCAGCTAAGGTGCTGCTTCAGAAAGGCCTCCCAAACGTCGTCCGTGCTATTTGAGTTTTAATAGCGCTGAGGGCGTTTTGCCATTTACTCCTGCCTCACAACTATCGGGTCGGTTTTCAGGATAGCCCGATCCCCTGCCCGGGCTTCTTAATTCGATCGTCCATGTCGCGTTTTCCCCCTCCAATCCGTATTTTTATCCTGGCGCTCAACAATTCGCCATAAACCCTTACGTAATTTCATGAAAAAAGGCTTAGTGCTCATCGTTTTTGCAGCCATTTGTCTTATCCCCAAAGCCAAAGCCCAGCATAAAACCGACGAGGATTCAACCGAAGTGATTAACGCGGGGCGGCGCTATGCAGCGTCGTTCAGGCTGCGCAATAAAGACCTGAAGAAATTTCATGAAGTGCATTTTCCATTCACATCTGACTATTTTAAGCCCGACGGACGCCGCATACCTAAAGTATTAACGAATGATTCCTTATTTGTAAAAACCTATAGGGCGACCGCATACAACCGTGCACTCGATCAGCAAAGTTTCCCCGGCCTCCATGATTTTCTGCCTCCAAACCACCTGCGACCTGGCGAAAACGAAACGGTTTACACAAGTCCCGCTCAGCAGGCCGCGCAAGCGGATGCCCAAAAGTTTAGCCTGGATAAAGCACTGTTAACCCGTTTTAAAACGGAACACTTCCCGGCTACCTCCGATTATTTCAAGCCTTCCATCACCACCGCTGCCAGTTCAGCCATGCTAAACGACTCCTCCTATGTTCAAACCTTCCGGTTCGAGGCTTATAGCCGGGCGTATCATCAACGGGAACATCCGGCAGGGCATGCTTTTTTGATCGGCGGCATCATTGCGGCAGGCATAGCAATAATTGTGATAATAAGTGTCGCTTTAGCCAGGACGGAGATTTATTAAGATGGCTTGCGTATCCGAAAAGCACGGAAGCGCTATAGCATATTATTGCTAAATTAGCCTGCTATAGTCATGAAGGAAATCCCATTTCAAATATTACCTGCCAGTCTCCTTAATGAATACAAGGCACATTTCCCTCAAACGGTGCTAAAAGCATTTGAAAATTTAACGGACAGCGAGTTGTCGGTAAAATCCTTCAGCTTCTATACTTCCGTATCGGCAGTCTTCTCCTCAAAAATTGAAGGCGAGGAGATCGAGCTCGATTCGTACCTGAAACATAAAATGCTTGGCGTAAAATTTCTGCCCGATTATACCCGAAAGATCGACGACCTGTATGATGCTTATCTTTTTGGGCAGCAAAACGATTTGAGTGAAGACAATTTGTTGCAGGCACAGGCAATTATTACCCGGCACATCCTTCAAAAACAGCAGCGAGGGAAAATTCGCGGCGGTATGATGTACGTGATGACCCCTGATGGAAGGATTGAATATGTAGCCTGTGCCCCTGCAAAGGTGAACGAAGAGATGAAAAAACTTTATGGTGATATCGATAAATTATTAATCACTGCATTAAGTTTTGAAGAGACCTTCTTTTTCGCGGCGATGATCCACCTGGTATTTGTAAAGATACATCCCTTTGACGATGGCAACGGCAGGTCGGCCAGGCTGCTCGAAAAATGGTTCCTTGCCCAAAAGCTGGGCCAAAAGGCATGGTACCTCCAGTCCGAAAAATTGTATTATAGCCGGCACGCCAACTATTACAAAAACACCAGGTTATTGGGGCTGGAATATGATTTACTGGATTATGGCCATGCGCTGCCATTCCTTCAAATGCTGCCGCAGGCGCTAAGCGCTCCCACTGAAGCATAAAGCATCTTTAACTACCATCGCCCGGCCCAGTGCGGACAGATCCACTGGAATTAATACACCGGCGGCCTGAAACCTTCAATGGCATCCAGGTTACCCAGGTAGGCCCAGCGCAGGCCGGTTATGTAAAAATTGATGGCCTTGTTCATTTGATCAACGGTAACCATATTCACCAGTTGCGGTAGGTCGTCAGCATATTGCCAGTTGCCTAAAATTTCGGCCCGGCCCAGGCTTTGGGTTACTGCGGCCGAGCTTTGCTCATCAAAATAGCTGCCGGCTACATAAATATTTTTCAGGTGCTGCAGCCATTCTTCACTGTAGCCGTTGTTCTGCACGTATTTCAGTTCGCGCATCATTGCCAGCATAACTTGTTTGGGGTTGTTCGTGCTGGCGCCTAACATGGCTACGGGCATTTTGTAATCCAGCACATTATCCCACGGATCGTACGACAGGTGGTATTGTGTACGCAGCGTCCGGTAGAGGTTACCGCCAAGGCCCGCGAAGGCCAGCCGGAATGGCACATAGTCGGCGCTTGTAAATTCAGGTGCAGGCATTACTGCGCCCACGTAATTTGCTTTTAGGTTTTTTTGTTCTGTTACAAGTTTGTTATCGGTCCATGCGGGCGCTTTTGGGTTATCTGCTGTATAAGGCGACGAGGGGAAGTTATCAAAGGCATACAGTATTTTTTGGTAAAGGTCCTGTTTATCCAGGTTGCCCACGGCCACAATAAACAACTTATTTTTATTAAACAGCGTTTTGTAATAGTTTTTCAGGTCGCCGGCGCTAAGGCCGGCAAGCGTTTGTTCGGTACCCAGGGGATCAGTGGCATAGGGTGTATTTTCAAAGGCGGCCTTCATTTGCAGGGCAAAAAGCTGTGCATCGGGGTCCGACCCGCGTCGTTGCGAACCGGTTATCGCCCTTGTTTTTAGCAGGTTTACTTCGGCTTCATCAAACACAGGGTTATTTATAGCTTCCGAAAACAAGTCCCAGCCCTGGTTAAAATACATCGAAATACAATTGAGCTGGATATAACCATAATCATACGCGGATTCGGCCGAAAGCTGAACGCCATATCTTTCGGCGGTATCGCGCAGGGCCACACCCGTGTACTTTTTTGTGCCGCAGCTGGTTGCAGCCTGCAGGGCCAGGTTTTCAATGCCAGCCTGTTCAGGCTTATAATTGGTTACGCCACCCCGAAAATAGATACGGATATTGATCACCTTTTTTTGCGTAGGCTTAAATATCACTTTAATACCGTTAACATTAAAAGATGTGGTGGTGGTTTGTGCCGTTGCGCTGCAAATGCCGGCCATCATAAAACACACCCACAGTATTTTTCTTTTCATATGTTTATTTATTTGCCGGTCTAAAAAAATCATCTGCTTTTATTTCAGCCCGCAGGCCCGGGTCGATCAGCAATCCCTCGCAGTAAGGCTGGTTTTTGATGTATGTATCTACATACTGCTTAAGGTCGGCCCGCGACACTTTGTTAAGGTTATCCAGGTAGGTTAAGTAATAATCGAGCGTAGCGGATGACCACCAGAACGACAACGTGCGTACAAAAGTCGAGGTGACGTCTTCTTCCCTGACGTCCCTTATTTGCATCACACGCTTAGCCGTAGCAATTTCGGCATCGGTAATATAATCGTCGTTATCCATCAGTGCAAGCTGGCGGTTAACCTCTTCTATGCACTCTTTCACCTTCGCCGGGTTTGGCGATACGATCAGGCTGATCGGCCCTGTATGTTTTAACGTCAGATAGCCGATGGAAACTGATGCAGCCAGACCCGATTGGATCAGCGCTGTACGCAGCCGGGACGAATTTTGGTTGAGGATATACGAAAAAATATCCGCGGCGTAGGTTGCCGAAACATCCTTACGTGTATCGGGCCCCTGCCAGTGGATGTCAAGCACCGGGGTACGGGCCAGCTCGGAAGCAACAATAAAGTACTTCGGTTGGCTGAGCGGTTTAAACTCAGGTGCTATCCATTGCCCCTGGTCGTTGCCTGCAGGCGTTTGCCAGTCGCCAAACACGGCCTCAACCTGCTTAAAAGCATCTTCATGATCTACATCGCCGCCCACTACCAGCAAAGCGTTATCGGGGTTAAAATACTTGCTTTTTATGGCGTCCATCATTTCAACGGTGGCGCCGTTGATCACACTGCTGTCGCCCAGGGCATTTTTGCGGCAGGCCTGGTCGCCCCATAGCTGGCGGTCCATCTCCACATTCAGCGCGAAGGTCGCCAGGGTGCTTTTTTGCTTTACCATATCGCTTGCGGTCTGTTTTTCTTTTTCCAGGTCGACCGGGTTAAGCAACGGAAAACGCACAGCCGAACTCATATATGCCAGCCCGTCCGCGAAGTTTTCCTTCGGCAGTGTAAAATAATAGGTCGTATTTTCTTCGGAGGTGACGCGGTTACTGCCCAATATGCCCAGTGCGCCTGCACGGTAACCAAAATCCGAAGCCGTTACATAGTTTTTATTGCCCCGCATCATCATCTGTCCGTAAAGGCCAATCAAGCCCTGGTCGGCCCGGGTTTGATTGATGGCGCCGGCCTTAAAAGTGATATCGAGCGTAACCAATGGTACGCTATGATCTTCCACGACCAGCATTTGCAACCCGTTGGGCAATTGTTTGGCAAATATGTTATCCGTTAATTTTTGTACTTCCTGGGCTTTTAAGCATAAGCTGCTCAGCGCAAGCAGCAAAAACATAGGGCATTTTTTTAACATACGGTTCGGTTGATGCGGTTAAGGTATTGAAAATATTTGGAATAGGCAAAAGCACAAAAAAGTCAAAAACACCCGGCGCCGCCTCAACCCAGTCTTATAGCTGCCAACCAGGCTTTGTAGCTTTCGTGTGTGGTAAAAATCACGTGCACCAGGCACGCTACGCCTTTTTAACCCGCTTCGCAAACGGGTGCGTAAAACCGCCGCTTTCCACGCGGCTGATCTCATACTCCCGCAAACTTTCCAGCAGCCGGGTTAAATTGGCGAAACCATGCGCCCGCGGGTCAAAGCTCGAATCGATTTTACGCAGGTTGGTGCCCAATGATGAAACAAATATCCCCGCATCTTCCGTGTTCGACATAAAATAAGCCTTGTCTATCAGTTTCAAATCAACCGGCGGGAACTTGGGCGCCTCCGGTTTCGAAACCTCCTTTTTTGCTTTTGGCGTAGTGACCGCTTTCTCTAAAATTGGCTCCTGCACAATATTTTCATAAAAGGTAAACACCTCGCAGGACCGTACAAAAGCCGCCGGCGTTTTCTTTTCGCCCACGCCCATCACAAATACGCCTTCTTCTCTTATCCGTTTGGCCAGCCCCGTATAATCGCTGTCGCTGGACACGATGCAAAAGCCATCTGTAACACCGCTGTGTAAAATATCCATGGCATCGATGATCAGCGCGCTATCTGTCGAATTTTTCCCCGTGGTATAGCTAAATTTTTGTATCGGCGTAAAGCTCAGTTCATTCAGCAGGTCCTTCCAGCTGTTCATACGCGTTTGTGTCCAGTCGCCGTAAATGCGCCGTATCGTCACCTTGCCGTACTTAGCCACTTCTTCCATTATCGCCTTCAGCAATTTAGCCTGGGCGTTATCGCCGTCAATTAAAACGGCTATTTTTTCTGTTTTCATTTAAATTTGGTTATCCCTTTGCAAGTTATTAATAATCAGCGGGAATTAAACTCGCTTTCGACATAATGCTCCTGCCTGCTACTTGCAGGTTGATTTGTTTGATCTTTGGCCCGCAACCCAATAAATATTCATTATTTTGACGATTCAACTTTTTAACTAACATGGGTTCGCAACACGCGCAAAGCAAAATATGGGGAAAAAGCCCAAGGGACTGGGCCGATATACAGGAAGCCCAGGGCAAGGCAGGTTATGATTTTGTATTAAGCCAGTTAAATATAACGCCTTCAACCCGGTTGCTCGATGTAGGTTGCGGCACCGGCTATTTTTGCAAATTGGCGCATAACCGGGGCGCCATTGTCACCGGGCTGGATGCTACCGCGGTATTTATCGAAGAAGCCCTAAGAAGATCGCCGGCAGCCAAATTCGTGGTTGGAGAAATGGAGCAACTGCCATTTGCCGACAAGTCATTCGACGTGGTTTGCGGGTTTAATGCCTTTCAATATGCGGCCAGTATAAAAAACGCGCTTACAGAGGCCAAACGAACCTTGTCTGATCAGGGTAAATTAGTGGTGATGATTTGGGGTGAAAGGGAAAAATGTGAGATCGTCTCATTTTTAAAAGCGATAGGCAGCCTTTTGCCGCCGCCCGATGCCGGAAGTACCGGGCCTTTTGCGCTTTCGGAAAACAATTTGCTTGAGCAAATTTTAACGGAAATTGGCTTTGGCAAAATAAACGCTACGGACGTACCGGCAGCCTGGGATTACCCCATTACGGATGTGGCGCTAAAAGGCCTGCTTTCCCTGGGCGCTGTTTCAAAGGCCATAGAAACAAGCGGTATAGAAAAAGTGAGAGAGGTAATATTGGAGGCGATACGGCCGCATACACGGACAGACGGAAGGGTGGTTTACCATAATCAATACCGGGTGGTGATGGCGGAGAAATGAGATGGGGGAGTACCCGGCGGGTAGTGGGGTTTGCTGAAACAAGTTCAGGATGACTTCTTAGGGTTACGTTCAAAGTAGCTAAGCTTATTGCAATCAGGCACCAGGTTATCGATAACAACACACATTAACATTCGTCAATAATCGTTTTCTTAGGCGTCAAAGCGCGAACTAAGCTTTATGAGGCTAATCGACCCGCAGCTAAAACAAAGGCGTATGAAAGCAAAAATGAAATGATAACTTGAACATAATTAATGCTGTCGCGACTCAAGGATGGGTCATGCCGCAAAACAAGCGTTCCCGCCGCCAGATCACCAATTCTTCGGCCTGAATTTATTAATATCATTACCATTTCGATGGGGAAAATAATTATAAAAATATCACGGATAAAGCATTGCAAAGGACTAGCGATTCCCCCCGAACGAAGATTGATAACTTGTAATTTAGATAACCATTTACCTATGCTTTGTCCCCTAATGCAGTCTTTGCAAAAATATAAAGCGAATCCCGCGTTCATAAAATAAAAAGGCCATCCTTCCGAACGGCCTTTTTTAAATTGCGAAATATCAGTTGCTGCGATGTGATAGACTATGTTAGGTAATGCGAAAATCCCAGCAACAAACGTCATGACAAAATGGTCAGCAATGGCTGATGTAAGGCGCACTTTGAGGTCGGGATTAATTATAGGCATCCACTAATTATTTATTTTGTCTCTTATCCCAATATAACCCATCATATCATCGACACTAGATAACTCAATTGCCTTAAAAAAATAAATAAAGCTTGTTTTATCATTATATACAAATCGCATTTTATAGTACATCGCGGGCCGCCTAGACAGACTAAAAACTTTTTTAACTCTTATCACATTTCTAATAGGAACCTCAATTGTTTTGTTTGTAAAATATGTTTTCAGAAACAAGCTATGACCACTCGACATTACCTTTTTTGTTTTTAATGTCTTGTACCATTGTATTAAAATGAAGAATGCGAGTCCGGCGTAGATTATATGGATGGCGGTTTCCGAAAAATTATTAACAAGGATTAGTTTTATAAAAACGAAGAAAATAATCGGGGCTACGATTAAGCCAACTAGGCCGCGATAGTATAAAAGATCTGATGACAAAGCTTTCATTTCTTAACCGAATATATTAAACAGGTGCTAAATTTAAGAATCCTGCCTGCTTTAACGAAAAGGCATTTCCCATGCTTTTACAAATATGCCAATATTTCCATACTTTAGTCCCGCCAAATTTCAGGGCGAAAAACCTGTATTAAAATGAACGCAAAAATTACCGCCATAGCCACCTACGCCCCCGAACGCCGCGTACCAAATGCCTACTTTGAAACCCTTGTTGAAACGAATGACGAATGGATCGTTAGCCGCACCGGCATCAAGGAGCGCCGGTTTGCCGCCGAGGGCGAAACCATGTTCAGCATGTGCGTTAACGCCGCAAAAAACCTGGTAAAGGACAATCCGGCGCTGAGCCTGGACGGAGTAGATTTTATCATCGTAGCCACCACCACCGCCGACCAGGTGATGCCCAGCATGGCCAGCCAGGTACAAAATACCTTGCAAATACCCAACGCCGGCTGCATTGATATTATGGCCGCCTGTGCAGGTTTTATTTACGGTGTGATATTGGCTAAAGGCATGGTAACCGCAGGTACGCATAAAAAAGTACTGGTTTTCGGGGCGGAATGTTTGTCGCGTTTTACGGATATGACCGATCGCACCAGCTGTATATTATTTGGCGATGCCGCCGGCTGTGCATTGGTTGAACCCTCCGAAGAATCAAAAATATTGCAAACCGTAACCGGCACCGACGGCAGCTACGGTAAGGACCTGTACCTTTCGCAAACCTCCACCACCGTCAACGGCGAGGAGATCAAACGCGACGGCAAAATCCACCAGAATGGCAAAGTGGTATTCAAATGGGCGGTTAAAACCATCGCCCAAAACGCCGGCGAGCTGCTCCGCAAAAATAACATGACGCTGGACGACCTGGATTGGATCATCCTGCACAGCGCCAACCTGCGCATCATCGAAGCGGTTTCGGCCGAGATCGGCTACCCGATGGAAAAAATGCTCACCAGCATAGAGCAATTTGGCAATACCTCATCGGCCTCCATTCCCCTCGCCTGGGATTTGGCCCAAAAAGCCGGGAAAATTAAAACAGGGCAAAAGATGTTGCTGCTCGGCTTTGGTGGAGGGTTGACTTTTGCGGGGACGATTGTGATCGTGTAAGCAATTTACCAAAACACTTCCAAAAGTCATGCCGAACTTGTTTCGGCATGACGTGAGATCAGATAAATGCACCAACTTTTTCCACCATCCCACCCATTTTCCGGCGAAAAATTGCCCTATTGCTATGCATGCATAAAATACATACCGAATACCGTTTTAAACTTTGGTCTACTTGCCTAAGCGTTTTATTCTGAAACACCAACACAAACATTGTGTTTATTCTGTTTTGTTAATAATATACACAATGTTATTCTAATTGAAAATTTTTCTTCTGTCGCTTGCTATTCCTTTTAGCTATCTCTACCTTGTTCATCACAATATTATAAACTACGTAAATAATTTATTGCCCAAAGGTTTTTGTTAAACACAACAGCAATAAGGTATAAAATATGAGCACTACTATCGATGCCCCCGCAGCAACAGAATTAAACCGTTATAGCAAAACGTTAACGCAGGACCCAACCCAGCCCGCGGCACAGGCCATGCTTTATGGCATTGGCTTAACTGATGAGGACCTGAAAAAAGCACAGGTGGGCGTGGTCAGTATGGGTTATGATGGCAACACCTGCAATATGCACCTGAATGATTTGGCCAAGCTGGTTAAACAAAGCATCTGGAAAGAAAATTTGGTGGGCCTTATCTTTCATACTATTGGCGTTAGCGACGGCATGAGCATGGGCACCGACGGTATGCGCTATTCGCTGGTAAGCCGAGACGTTATTGCCGATTCGATAGAAGCGGTTTGTGGCGCGCAATATTATGACGGGCTGATCGCCCTGCCCGGCTGCGATAAAAACATGCCGGGTTCGGTAATTGCCATGGGCAGGCTAAACAGGCCTTCGATAATGGTTTACGGCGGCACCATCAAACCAGGTCATTATAAAGGTGAAGACTTAAATATAGTTTCGGCATTTGAAGCTTTGGGACAAAAGATCGCAGGTAACATCACGCCCGAAGATTTTATGGGCGTAATAAAAAATGCCTGCCCTGGCGCCGGCGCCTGCGGTGGCATTTATACCGCAAATACCATGGCTTCGGCTATTGAAGCTTTGGGCATGAGTTTACCGTATTCGTCATCAAACCCCGCAACCAGCGAAGAAAAGAAAGCTGAGTGCCTGGCTGCCGGAAAAGCGATAAAAATATTGCTGGAAAAAGATATCAAACCGTCTGACATCATGACCCGCGAGGCATTTGAAAATGCCATTGCGCTGGTAATGGTTTTAGGTGGATCGACCAATGCGGTATTGCATCTTATCGCGATAGCAAAAAGCATTGGCGTGCCCTTAACGCAGGATGATTTTCAGGCGATCAGCAACCGGACACCCGTTTTGGTTGATATGAAGCCCAGCGGAAAGTACATGATGGAAGACCTGCATAAAGTTGGCGGCGTACCGCGGGTAATGAAATATATGTTGAAAATGGGCTGGTTGCACGGGCATTGTCTCACCGTTACGGGTAAAACAATAGCCGAAAATTTGGAAGGTGTACCTGAGCTGGAGTTTGAAGAGCAAAAAGTGATTTTCCCTGTAGAAAGACCGGTAAAAGCAACCGGCCACCTGCAGATATTATATGGCAACTTAGCCGAAGGCGGCAGTGTGGCCAAAATTACCGGCAAAGAAGGCCAACGTTTTGAGGGGCCTGCCCGTGTATTCGATGGCGAGTTTCAACTCATCGATGGCATTACCACCGGCCGCGTTAAACCTGGCGATGTAGTGGTGATCCGCCATATAGGCCCAAAAGGCGCGCCAGGTATGCCCGAAATGCTGAAACCGACCAGCGCCATTTTTGGTGCGGGATTGGGGGCTTCGGTTGCCTTAATTACGGATGGCAGGTTCTCGGGCGGAACGCATGGCTTCGTCGTCGGTCACATCACTCCCGAAGCGTATGACGGCGGGACGATCGCACTGGTGAAGGATAATGACCTGATCGAGATCGATGCAATAAACCGCACCATGACGCTGAAAGTGAGTGATGAAGAAATTGCCGCACGCCGCGCCCAATGGATACAGCCAGCGCTTAAAGCAAAGAGCGGGCTGCTTTATAAATATGCGAAAACCGTTAGTACCGCAGCAAAAGGTTGCGTTACGGACGAATTTTAAAACAATTTGTCATTGCGAGCGCAACGTGGCAATCGCGAACTAAGTATAACAGCCATGCATTACCGCTTGCAAACCTTGCGATTGCTTCGTACCTCGCAATGACAAAATGAAAAATGAATAGCTAATTAAAATCGGTGAAATCACAAATAAATCGGTGAAATCCCCCCAAAAATAAAAACGTGGAAACACAAACAGTTACACAGGAAATTGCAGAGGAATCGGTGAAATCCCAAACCACCGAACTATCAGGATCACAGGCGTTGCTGGATGCATTGATCATCGAAGGCGTGGATACTATATTCGGGTATCCGGGTGGCGCGATAATGCCCATCTACGATGCCTTATTTGACTACGGAGATAAATTGAACCACATACTGGTGCGGCACGAGCAGGGCGGTATTCATGCCGGCCAGGGTTATGCACGTACTTCAGGAAAAGTTGGTGTCGTGTTTGCCACCAGCGGTCCGGGTGCGACTAACCTGGTAACCGGTTTGGCCGATGCACAGATCGACAGCACGCCTTTGGTTTGCATCACCGGCCAGGTATTCGCCCATTTATTGGGTACCGATGCCTTCCAGGAAACGGATGTGATCAACATCACTACCCCCGTTACCAAATGGAACTACCAGGTGACCGACGCCAATGAAATCCCTGAAGTAATTGCCAAGGCGTTTTATATTGCCCGCAGCGGCAGGCCGGGCCCCGTTTTGGTGGATATTACCAAGAACGCACAAGTACAAAAATTCAACTACAAAGGCTATACGCCGTGTAACCATATCCGTAGCTATCGGCCGAAACCGATCGTTCGTGCCAAATACGTGCAACAGGCTGCTGAACTGATCAACCAGGCAAAAAAGCCGTTTGTAATTTGGGGACAGGGTGTGATCCTCGGTGGGGCGGAACAGGAATTTAAAGCATTTATCGAAAAAAGCGGCATCCCATCCGCCTGGACGATATTAGGCGCCGGCGCTATCCCGACCGATCACCCGCTGAGTGTAGGTATGCTGGGCATGCACGGCAACTATGGCCCGAACGTGCTGACCAATGAGTGCGATGTACTGATCGCCATCGGTATGCGCTTTGACGACCGCGTAACCGGCCGGCTGGATAAGTATGCCAAGCAGGCCAAGGTTATCCATTTGGATATTGACCCGGCCGAGATCGACAAAAACGTAAAGACGACCGTACCTGTTTGGGGTGACTGCAAGGAAACCCTGCCCATGCTTACCGAACTGGTGGAACGAAAAACACATACGGAATGGCTGAATAAGTTTCACGACTACATGCAGCAGGAGGTTGACACGGTTATCCACACCGAATTGAACCCAACCACACCCGAACTTACCATGGGCGAGGTGATAAGGGAATTGAATGAGTTAACTCACGGGGATGCTGTAATCGTAACCGACGTCGGCCAGCACCAGATGGTTGCCTGCCGTTACGCGCAACTGAATAAAACGCGCAGCAACATCACCAGCGGGGGATTAGGCACCATGGGTTTTGCACTTCCGGCCGCTATCGGCGCCAAATTCGGTGCAAGGGACAGGGATGTGATCGCCATCATCGGCGACGGTGGTTTCCAGATGACCTTGCAGGAGTTGGGCACCATTATGCAAACCGGTATCGACATTAAGATCATCATCCTGAACAACCATTTCCTGGGCATGGTACGCCAATGGCAGGAACTGTTTAACCAGCGCCGCTATTCGTTTGTGGATATTGACAGCCCGGATTTTGTGAAGTTGGCCTCAGCCTATGGCATTCCCGGAAGATTAGTGGCCGACCGTGCTGAACTGCCGGGCGCTTTAAAGGAAATGATGGAAAACAAGGGCACGTTCCTGCTGGAGGTATCGGTGACGAAGGAAAATAACGTATTCCCGATGGTGCCGCAGGGATGCAGCGTGGCGGAGATCAGGTTGAGTTAAAACCAACCCCCTAACCCCCTAAAGGGGGAACTAAAATTGTATAAAGATGAGTAACCAGGACATAAAACAAGAATTCAATATCACGGTTTACACGGAAAATCAGATCGGTTTGCTGAACCGGATAGCCATTATATTTACGCGCCGCAAGATCAATATCGACAGTTTGAATACGTCGCCATCGGAGGTTGACCGTATCCATCGCTTTAATATCGTGATCACCGAAACCGAGGATGTGGTGCGCAAGCTTTGCCGCCAGATTGAGAAACAGGTGGAAGTACTGAAGGTATATTATCACACCAATGAGGATGTGATCTGGCAGGAATTGGCGCTATATAAAGTATCGACCGACGTGATCGCCGAAAAAGTGAGCGTTGAACGTTTGCTGCGCGAGAACGGCGCCCGTGCGGTGGTGATCCGCAAGGACTATACGGTATTTGAAACCACTGGCCACCGCGAGGAAACCGACAATTTGATCAATATTTTACAGCCCTACGGCCTGATCGAATTTGTGCGCAGTGCACGCGTCGCCATTATTAAAGACAGCGAAGGTTTTAACGCCAAACTCCGCGAGTTTGAGCGCCTGGAGCCGGGTGAGGATGTAATTGAGAACGAATTTTTGAACGACGGAGATAAGGTCTTCACAATGTAAACCCCCTAGCCCCTAAAGGGGGAACTATGGTGGCTATAGGAATAAACAAAGTGTAATATAAAAAAGCACCTTCAGCTAAAAATGAAGGACTAAGTCCCCCCTTTAGGGGGCGGAGGGGGTTTATGCTCGAAGAAATAAAACAACGATATCCATTAGCATACAATGCTATAAAGGAAGCTACCGAGGCAAACGGATTTTCGATGCCGTCGGAAGTGCTGACTTGCTCGTTGTTAAAAACACTGGCGGCAACCAAGCCGGGCGGCAAGTTTTTGGAATTAGGCACGGGTACAGGCTTATCAACCACCTGGATACTGGACGGGATGGATGAAAAGTCGTCCCTAATTTCCATCGACAATGATGAAACGTTCTTAAATATAGCGAAAGAGAATTTAGGCGTCGATAAAAGGTTAAGGTTGATCTGCACCGACGGCGGCGAATGGATAAAACAAAATAAAGGCAAAAAGTTCAGCTTTATTTTTGCCGATACCTGGCCGGGGAAGTATTTGCTGCTGGACGAAGTACTGGACATGGTTGAAAAAGGCGGCATTTATATCATCGACGACATGCTGCCGCAGCAAAACTGGCCGACTGGCCATGCTGAAAAGGCAACACAGTTGATAGCCGACCTGGATAGTCGCGAGGATATAATTTTAACGAAAATGGGCTGGGCGACAGGGATTGTGATAATTACAAAGAAATAAACGCGGTAGAGACGCGATGCATCGCGTCTCTACAACAGGATAAACCAATAAACAGCAACAAAGCATCGGTGAAATCAAACAAAATCGGTGCAATCATAAAAACAAAACAATGGCAAAATTAAATTTCGGCGGCACTGAAGAAAACGTAGTAACCCGCGAAGAGTTCCCTTTAGCAAAGGCACAGGAAGTATTAAAGAACGAAGTGGTAGCCGTGATCGGCTATGGTGTTCAGGGCCCGGGCCAGGCGCTCAATCAAAAAGACAATGGCATCAACGTAATTGTAGGCCAGCGCAAAGGCACCAAAACCTGGGATAAAGCTGTAAACGATG
>Ga0302192_10000340_pt1 | contig 31108 bp, 19 predicted proteins | sample II_Bog_E3_2_FD_200230 | JGI IMG/M metagenome (GOLD analysis project Ga0302192, IMG submission 200230) | Peat permafrost microbial communities from Stordalen Mire near Abisko, Sweden - II_Bog_E3_2 | ecosystem: Environmental > Terrestrial > Soil > Wetlands > Peat | place: Sweden: Abisko...
AACGACTGAACGACTGTCTCGGAGAGGATCTCGGCGAAACTGTAACGGCGGTGAAGATGCCGCCTGCCCGCAGTAGGACGGAAAGACCCTATGCACCTTTACTGTAAGCTCGTATTGTGTTCTGGTTCATGATGCTTAGCGTAGGTGGGAGACTTTGAAGCGGGGATCTCGGTTCTCGCGGAGTCGCAATGTGAAACACCACTCTTTATGAATTAGGATTCTAACCCCGATTCCTGTTAAGCCAGGCGGGGGACAGTGCGTGCGGGTCAGTTTGACTGGGGCGGTTTCCTCCCAAAGAGTAACGGAGGAGCGCGATGCTTGGCTCAGCATGGTTGGCAACTATGCGTTGAGGGTATGGCTATAAGCCAAGTTGACTGTAAGACTTACAAGTCGAGCAGATGCGAAAGCAGGCCCAAATGATCCGATGGTTTAATGTGGAATTGCCATCGCTCAACGGACAAAAGGTACGCTAGGGATAACAGGCTGATCGGATCCAAGAGTTCATATCGACGATCCGGTTTGGCACCTCGATGTCGGCTCATCGCATCCTGGGGCTGGAGAAGGTCCCAAGGGTCCGGCTGTTCGCCGGTTAAAGCGGTACGCGAGCTGGGTTCAGAACGTCGTGAGACAGTTCGGTCCTTATCCACTGTGGGCGCAGGAAACTTGAGGGGTTCTAACCTTAGTACGAGAGGACCGGGTTAGACGCACTTCTGGTGTGGCAGTTGTTCCGTCAGGGGCATCGCTGCGTAGCCATGTGCGGAAGAGATAAGCGCTGAAAGCATCTAAGTGCCAAGCTCATCCCAAGATAATGTTTCCCGGAGCACAAGCTTCCTAAAGACCACGGGCAGACTACCCGTTTGATAGGTTAGAAGTGTAATCGCCGCGAGGCGTTCAGCTGACTAATACTAATCGGTCGTGCGGCTTGATTGCATTTTTCCTTTATTGGAAAATGCGTTTTAACTCGCGAGTTGTAAAGTCCCTATCATGTCCTTATGTGTAGTTTTCAAAGAATTGCCGAATCTGTTTCGGATTGATCTTTTTTAGCACGGCTAATCCGTGCAATAACAATTTGGTGGCCATAAAGCTGTGGTCCGACCCGTTCCCATTCCGAACACGGCCGTCAAACGCAGCCTTGCCGATGGTAGTGGTTGTATAGCTTCCGCGAGAGTAGGTAGCCGCCAGTCTTTCAAATAAAACCCGAGGACATTTGTCTTCGGGTTTTTTTGTTTTCCGAATTTGAGTGCTTAAAAAATGCGTGAAGAAAAATAATCGGAGTGTTTCTGACCCCAGCAAGGCAATTATTGGACCGACCCTGTTAACTATTCACTTAAAAAAAGCCAGATATTCTTAACGCGTGAAAATCTGCCGGATCACATCTTCAATCGGGACTTCTTGAATATCAATATCACTCACCGGCAATTCATCCAACAATGCCTTGCAGACTGGAATTACCCGGTCGCGTTTTACTTTTAGTGTAATCGAGCTGAGGGTTTTCTCGGTCACTTCACCGTAACGCGCCAGACTGTCCGCGGGTTGCGTATCCGCATTTTCACACTGAATCGTAATAACTTTGCTGTCGGCGAAGCGGTCTACGATCTCATTCAACTTTCCGTCAAAGAACAGTTTTCCGTGGTCAATGATGATGACTCGTTCACACAATGCCTGGATGTCGGCCATGTAATGACTCGTGAGCAAAATTGTGGTTTTCTGCTCGGCATTGTGGCGGCGGACAAATTCACGGACGGTTTTTTGAGAAATGACATCCAAGCCAATGGTCGGCTCGTCGAGGAATAAAACCTTCGGCTGATGTAGCAGCGAGGCGACCAATTCCATCTTCATCCGTTCGCCGAGAGATAGTTCGCGAACACTGACGTTTAATTTGTCTTTGACGTTGAGCAGTTCGGTCATCTCGCCGACGGTGCGCTCGAAGCGATCTTGGGGAATCCCATAAATTTTTGCATTCAACTCCAAGGATTCGCGTGCCGGCAAATCCCACCACAGTTGATTTTTTTGACCGAGCACCAGCGCAAATTGCCGGCGATAACCGTCAGCCCGTTCCCACGGCGTGTAGCCCAGAACTTTTGCCGAGCCGCTCGTGGGATAAAGCAAACCTGCGAGCATTTTTAATGTCGTCGTTTTGCCGGCGCCATTCGGGCCGAGAAAACCGACGAGCTCGCCCGGTTCAATTTTAAAGCTGACGTCATTGACCGCGACGGTTTGATCGTATTGCCGACGAAGCAGTCCTTTGACCGCACCCGCAAAGCCCGGCTGCTTTTTGTAGGTGCGAAACGATTTGGTGAGCTGGCTGACTTCGATGACGGGCATTTAAGTTCTTAATTGTTAATTTTGAGTTTTAGTTAAGCTCAGCACCGCGCCTAATCTTAATTCAAAATTAAAAATCCAAAACCTAAAAGTATTTCAGCGCGTCAGTTGCTTTTCCAGATAGCTGACGACCTGACGCACGTTGGCGTCCACTTCCATGCGATCCTTGACGAGCCGACACGCGTGCAAGACGGTTCCGTGATCGCGGCCGCCGAAAGCTTCGCCGATGGTGTTGAGCGAGCTTTCCGTCATCTGCCGCGAAAGATACATCGCGATTTGGCGCGGAAACGCGATGTTTTCGGGCCGGCGCTTGCTGGTCATGTCGGCGAGCCGGATGTCAAAATGTTCCGCCACTTTTTTCTGAATGACTTCGATGCTGATGACCTGCCGACCTTCTTCATGCAAAATTTCGCGGAGCAAACTTTCCACCACCTCAAGCGTCAATTTCTTTCCCGTCAATGATGCAAACGACGCCACGCGGATGAGCGCGCCTTCCAGCCGCCGGATGTTCGTGCGGATGCGCGTCGCGAGAAAATTGATGATTTCCTCCGGCAAATTCACGTCCATGATCTTCGCCTTCTTCTGCAAAATCGCCAGGCGCATTTCCACGTCCGGCGGCTGCAAATCAGTCACCAAACCCCATTCAAAGCGCGAGACCAAGCGGTGTTCCAAACCTTGAATTTCACTCGCCGGCCGGTCGCAGGTGAGCACAATCTGCTTGTGCGATTCGTGCAACGCGTTGAACGTGTGGAAAAATTCCTCCTGGATGCGTTCCTTGCCCGCGAGAAACTGGATGTCATCTATCAACAACACATCCGTCTGCCGATATTTTTTGCGAAACTTCGCCAGCGAATTGTTTTGGATCGCATCAATATATTCGTTCGTGAACTTTTCCGAAGAAACGTAAGCCACGCGCGCGCTTTTTTTTGTGCTGCTGACATGTTGGCCGATCGCGTGCAGCAAATGTGTCTTGCCCAGTCCGACGCCGCCGTAAAGAAATAGCGGATTGTAAGATTTGCCGGGCGACTGCGCGACCGCGTGGGCCGCCGCATGCGCAAAATTATTGTTGGTCCCGACCACGAACGATTCAAACGTGTTTTTCGGATTGAAATGCAAATCACCGTTGGTGGCGCGATCCGGGGCTGCTTCGGCGGCCTTGACTTTGGGCGGCAGCGAACTGCTGGCCGTCGCGTTCGTGATGGCCACGGCATTGAAGCCATTCGCCGCCTTGAACTTCACTTGCAGCTTGCAGCTTGCCGCCACCGCCACCGCGTCCTGCAATAGGCCCAGATAATTATCCTTGAGCCACACCTCGCAAAATTCATTCGGTGCCTCGATGGTAATTTGGTTGGCATCCACCACGCAGGCGCGCAACGGCGCGAACCACATGTTGAACGTGTCACGGCTCAGCTTGGCGCGGAGATGTTCCTGCGCCGAGAGCCAAATTTTTTCTGCGGAGATCTGCATGTTTTTAGCCGCTAATTCCCAAAATTCACCGTTTTATTCACTTTGCCTGATTACCGGCCATTTCCGCCGGAGCCGACTGCTAGTCAAACGCTCAAAATGATTCTGTTCAAGTCAAATCACAAAGTGTTTCGATTGAACCACTAAATGTGGTCGCATCGCAAATGGTTTTAAACCTCTGTTTTTAAACACTTTAAATATAAATGCGGCCGGATTTTTGCCGGCGCATGAGCGGAGTTCCAAATGTCCCGCCGCTCAATGTGATTTGCGAAGAAGTTTTTAAGTGATTCCGCCCAAAGATTCGAGGACAATATATTAACTTTTATTCACAAGTTATTCGCAGAATAAAATTATTCAAAAAACCCCTGATTTTTCGCTGCTTTTCGTCCAAGCCAATTTCAAACCACCCGTAAATTGCCGGCAGCGCGGCTGGCATTGCCGCCTAATCAAACCCCCAATAATGAATAGATATGCTTATACTTTGTTGCTAGCGTTGACAAAAATAAGAACTCATGATTTAATGTCTTCAGTTGAGAGCGGCATAACCAACCGCCCAACATCGTTCTTTGGATTTTAGGTTTTCGGTTCCGGCCCCAAGCGCAGGCCGGAGCGCGAGTTCTCCGTAATCTTACGTTGTGCTCATTCGAAATTCCCCGGGTCTCTCGGCCACCTTCTGGCTGATTGACCCGGTTTTTTTTGCCCTAATCCCTTTTAAAAGCCTGGTCCGGGCGTTCGTTGACAGGTTATGGATCGGTTGTTACCGTCCTTCACTCAATCTTCTTTAATTATGCACGAAAAAATTGGCATCGTCGGCGTCGGCCGTATGGGCGCAAACATGGCGCGGCGCCTGCATGAATGCGGATTCACGGTTGCTGTCGTTTATGATTTAAATGTGCCCCTGGCGCAAACCTTGGCGGCTGAACTGGGCTGTGCGGCGGCGACCGAACTCAAAAACGTCACGGCATCGGCCGATATTGTCATAACCGTCGTCAGCGACGATACGGCGATGAAAAAGATTTTTACCGGCGGCCTGCTGCATCGCGCCAAAGGCAAATTATTCATCAATTGCGCCACCATCACCCCGGCAATCCACGTTTGGGTAGAACAAAAATGTGCCGCCAAAGGAGCCAGTTCGCTCGAAGCATGCATGGCCTCCAGCATCACGCAGGCGCGGCAAGGCACATTATATTTGATGTGCGGCGGCAAAGCGGAAGTGTTCGAGCGCGCCAAACCCATTTTGGAAAAATTGAGCAGTTCGCTGCGTTACATCGGGGCGGCCGGCCAGGCGGCGGAGGTAAAGGCGCTGGTCAACATGGTGATGAATGCCAACACCGCCGCGCTTGCGGAAGGGCTTGGGCTGGGGGCGGCATTGGGGTTGGATTTGACGATGCTGCGGGAAGTCTTTTCGCAGACGGGCGCGCGCTCCGGCGTGTTGCAGACCGATGGCGAGGACATGCAAAACCGGGAGCATTCGTGTTTTTTTTCCGCCACGCACGCCGCCAAGGATTCCGGCATCGCTTTGAAATTGGCCGAACAACAAGGTTTGAACCTGCCGCTCGCCACTGCGACCAAAAAACAATACGACCGCATGATCGCCGCCGGTCTGGGTGAACTCGACAAATCCGGCATCGCCGAACTCACCTTCAAAGGCCGCCACGCGGGCACAAAGAGTTAAACCGCGTCCGTGCGTTTGACTCGTCTGGCGTTGGTTGTTACCGTTTGCGTTCCTGAATTTTGCAATGGACTACAAAGACACCTTGAACCTGCCGCGCACGGACTTCGCCATGAAGGCCGACCTCGTCGCGCGCGAGCCGCAGCGTCTGGAAAAATGGACCGCCGCGAAACTTTACGAAAAAATCCAGGCGGCGCGTGCCGGCGCGGAAAAATTTGTCCTGCACGACGGCCCGCCGTTTGCCAATGGCGACGTCCACATCGGCACGGCGTTGAATAAAATCCTCAAGGACATCGTCATCAAGTATCAGACGCTGCGCGGCAAAAGCGCGCCCTACATTCCCGGCTGGGATTGCCACGGCCTGCCGATTGAATTCAAAGTCTCGCAGGACATGCGCAAGGCCGGTGATACCAGCGCCGATGCCAGCACCATCCGCAAAGCCTGTGAAGCCTACGCGCGTAAATACATTGATCTTCAGCGCACGCAATTCAAACGTCTCGGCGTGCTCGGCGATTGGGAAAATCCGTATCTCACGCTCAACAAGGAATACGAGGCCGACGAACTGCGTTTGTTCGCGGACATCGTAGCCAAAGGTTTTGTCTATCGCGGCAAGAAGCCGGTTTACTGGAGCATTCCCTGTCGCACCGCGCTCGCCGAAGCGGAAGTGGAATATCAAGATCACGTCAGCCAAAGCGTGTATGTGAAATTTCCCGTCATCGGTCGCGAAAAAACGTTCATCGTCATCTGGACGACAACGCCGTGGACATTGCCCGCGAATTTGGCCGTCGCTTACAACGCAAAGCTTCAATACATCCAAGTCAAAGTGGGCGGGGAGAATTTCATTTTGTTTCGCGGACTTTTGCCCGCCGTCGCCGAAAAATGCGGCTGGGTGAATTGCGCTGAAACGCCGTTCCCGACGGAACAGCTTGCGACGATTCAGTATCAGCATCCGTTTTGCAATCGCACTGGCAAAGCGTTCGCCGCTGATTTTGTCACGGCCGACACCGGCACCGGCTTCGTCCACATCGCGCCCGGCCACGGTTTGGACGACTACAATCTCGGTCGCGTGCAAGGTTTGCCGATTTACTCGCCAGTGAATGACGATGGTCAATTATCAATTACGGAAGATTACCTTTTCAAAACATCAGATGGTAAAGACCTCGGGCAACAGATGCCTGCTGAACTGGTCGGCAAATCCATTCTTGAAAAACACGGCAAGAGCGACGCCAACGAAGCCGTGCTGCACGAACTCCGCATCCGCCACGCGCTGCTGCACCAGGAAAATTATCATCACAGCTACCCGCATTGCTGGCGCAGCAAGACCCCGATCATTTTCCGTGCGATGGACCAGTGGTTCATCAAGATTGACCACGACAAATTTCGCGCACAGGCATTGGCTGAAATTGACCGCGTGAAATGGATTCCCGACTGGGGCGTCAACCGCATCAAAGGCGCGGTGCAATCGCGGCCCGACTGGTGCATCAGCCGTCAGCGCACCTGGGGCGTGCCGATTCCCGCGTTTTACGACGCGAAAGGCGAAGCCATCCTCGACGCGCAAATCGTCCGCAATGCCGCCGATTTGATCGAGAAACACGGTTCAAACATCTGGTTTGAAAAATCTGCGAGCGAACTTTGGTCGCTCGTCAAACCGGCGAATTGGAACGGTGCGGAAGCCGTTTCCAAATCCAACGACACGCTTGATGTGTGGATTGATTCTGGTTCCTCATCGCGCGCCGTTTTGAACCAGCGGAAGGATTTGCAGCACGCGGGCAAAACCGGTGATGAAGTTTGGCAGGCCGACGTTTATCTCGAAGGCAGCGACCAGCATCGCGGCTGGTTTCAATCCTCGCTCCTGCTCTCGCTCGCGGGCAACGGCGCCGCGCCGTTCAAGACCGTTCTCACGCACGGTTTCATGGTGGACGCCGACCGCGAAAAAATTTCCAAGAGCAAACAAGGTGGCTACGAGAAACCGCAGACCGCCGAAGCCTACGTCAAAAAATACGGCGCGGACGTCGTGCGCTTGTGGGTCGCGTCGCAGGATTACCGCAGCGACATCGTCGTGAGCGAGGAACGCATCAACAAAGTCGGCGAGACCTATCGCGGCATCCGCAACGCGCTGCGCTACCAGCTCTCGAACCTTTACGACTTTGATCCGGCAAAACATTCCGTGCCCGACGACCAATTGACCGGCCTCGACCGCTGGATTCTCGGTGAATTCGCGAAGCTCGAAGCCGAAGTCCTCGCCGCCTACGACCAATACGAATTCCACGTCGTCTATCAAAAGCTCAGCCAGTTCATCGCCGTGGAACTCTCGTCGGTCTATCACGACGTCATCAAGGACCGGCTCTACACCGACGCCGCGAATTCGCCGCGCCGCCGCTCCACGCAGACCGCGCTGCACCGGCTGGTGACCGGCCTGTGCCAGATGCTCGCGCCGATCCTGGCCTTCACGGCGGACGAAGCATGGGAATTTGTGCCGGGAAAAAATGTGAATTCCGTTCACGAATCAATTTGGCAGAAAGGCGAATTTGATTTCTCTCTGGCAGAGCGAAAAGTATGGGAAAAACTTTTCCAATTCCGCCAAGCGGTGTTGCCGAAATTGGAGCAAGCGCGACAAGCTAAAACAATCGGAAAATCTCTTGATGCCCAAGTTGTTTTTACCATTGACCCGGTTTTAACTCTTGAACACGGTCTTTCATCAGCGACAGACGAATTGTTGAAAGAACTGCTTAATGTTTCGTCGTTGAAAATTCTGACAACCGATTCAGAAAGCAAGCGAAGCGAAAGCAATCCAAATGAAATTTACGCTGAGGCTTTGGTTTCAAAAGCCGACGGCCAGAAATGCGAACGCTGCTGGCATTGGGAAACGGACATCGGCCAGAACGCCGAGCATCCGACCATTTGTGCCCGTTGCACCAAAGCCGTGTTGGAATTCAAGGCGTAATCGCATCGCAATCATCCCGTCGGGACTCGTTTGATTTTGTGCGTTGAACCCACGGTTGAAACCGGGGGCTATTTTCGTTCGTCGCGCCGCGACTTTTTACCGGCAATTGGCGTCGCAAGTCGTCGGCAGGGCGTCGCAAACCGCCAAATACCCGTCGCAGGCCGGAAATCGGCGTCGCAAACCGGCGGCAAGGCGTCGCAAGTCGTCGGCACCCCGTCGCAACTCGGCGGATGGCCGTCGCAGGTCGTCGGCGCCCCGTCGCAACCCGGGATCCGCCGTCGCAGACCGGAAAACGGACGTCGCAAAACGTATTGTCTCAAGTTGTGCTGGAATTTCCGGCGCGGTTCCGCAAACTTCGCGCATGAATTTGCCAGACTTTCGCGCGGCCATCATTGATTACATCCGCGAACAGGCTTTGCCGGTGGACAAGTTCAGTCATCAGCCGCGGCTTTACGAACTGACGCGCATCATCGGCGCGGGCGAACGCTACGATGACGACGTGGTGTTCGCCGCCGTGTGGCTGCACGATCTCGGCGTCTTCATCGGGCATCGGCCGGAAGAACCGGCGGCGCTGGCGAACTGGGATTTTCTCGGTTACATCCTGAGCCGCACGCCGGAGCTGCTCATGCGCTTTGGTTTTCCCACTGAAAAAATTCCCGCCGTGGTGGAAGCCATCCGCACGCATCAGCCGAAGGACCAGCCGACGAGCATCGAAGGAATCATTCTGCGCGACGCGGATATTCTGGAGCAACTTGGCGCGGTGACGGTGTTGCGAACGGTCTGCAAAATCGGTCGCGACACGCGATTCAAAATTTTCCCCGATGCGCTGCGCGTGCTGCAAAAAAATGCGGACACGTTGCCGGCACAATTAAAACTGGAAGCGTCGCGAAAACTGGCGGGGCCGCGCGTGCTGGCGTTGCAGCAATTTCTCGCGGCGGCGCAGGTGGAGGGTTGCGCGGAGTTTAGTTGAACTTGAAAACTTTGCGCTCGCCATTCTGCACGAGCGTCACGGAATGCTGGTCAATGCCGACGACTTGGATGCCGTTAAACTGATCGCCCACGCCGACGGTGCGGTTGTTGATGATCGCGAGCGGACTGGCAGTGCGATAAAAAATTCCTTGCACGCGGACGTTGGCAAAAGGATTCGGCGGCGGCGTGGCGACGACCGGGGCGGCCACCACCGGCTTTTCCACCGTGGGCGGCGGTAGCGGCGGCGCGCTCGCGGTCACGACCGGCGGTGCAATGACGACGGTGTTTGTGGCGGCTTCGGCTATCGGCGGCAAGGTTGACTTGCTAAAAAAACGCCACGCGGCAAATCCGCCCACCAAAAAAAACAGCACGGTCACGGCAATTAATGCGCGGGCAAAATGATTTTCTGGACGCGCCAACGGCATCACCGGTGGCAGCAGGTAAGCCGGTGGCGGCGGCGGAATGTTCGAGGTTTTTTTGGCGGGCGGCGCCGGCGCTTTTTCGCCGGTGCAAACTTCGCGCCAGACGGGCAACTGGTCGTCGAGGTGCAGCGTGGTGAAATAAGCGAGGTCCAGTTCCGGCAGCGGCAGGCCGTCGGTTTGGCAGCCCGAGGAATGGGCGAAAACGTTCGCGGCGTGAACGGCGCCGAGCAGGGAAAATTCGCGCGCGAATGCCGTGTCACCGGGCGCGTGATGTCCGGCGGTGGCTTCGACGAGCGTCGCCGGCAAGCCCCAAAGTCCCAGCAGATATGCGCCGACTTGCGCGTGGTTGACGCCGAGCTGCGCGGTTTCTTCCTCGTGCAAGGGATGCGATTTTTCGCGCGCGCTGGCGACCACGGCGGCATATTCTTTTGGCAGATTGGAGGCGATGACGATGCGGCCGACATCGTGCAGCAGCCCGGCCGTGAAGGCATCGCTCGCGAGGCGCGCATCGCCGGTTTGCTTCAAAGTGATTTGCCGCGCAAATTTCGCCACGAGCAAGCTGTGCTCCCAAAGAATTTCCAGCGAAAGGCCGGCGGCGCGCGCCTCGTCGCTTTGCGTGAAAACTTGCAGGCACAGCACGAGCGACTTGATGGTTTCGATGCCGAGCACAGCCACGGCGTCAATCGGGTCGGTGACCTTTTGCACGAGCGCGAACGCGGCGGAGTTCACCATCTGCAACAAGCGCGCGGTCACCACCGGATCGCGCGCGATGACCGCGCCGATGTTTTGCGTGGTGACGGAGTCGGACTCGATTTCCTTGATCAGGTTAAAATAAGTGGACGGCAGGCTCGGCATCCGGCGCAAGCGCGGCGCGAGTTTGCGGAGTTCATCATTCGAGAGCCACGCATCGAGCTTCAAACCGCGCTGGAGGGTCGCGACGAGTTTGGCCGGTTGAAAGGGACGGCGGATGAACTGGTGGGTGCCGCCGATGCAATTGATGATGAGTTCCTGATCGGTGACGTTGCCGACAATGAAGCCGAGCGTGTTGGGAAATTTTTCGCGCACGTCGCGCAACAATTCCGCGCCGCTTTTGCCGGACATGCTCATGTCGGCCACGAGAGCATCAAGCGGTTGTTCGGCGAGCAGCGCCAGCGTGGCCGGGGCATCCGCCACGAAACAACATTCCCAAAGGCTGTTGCCGGTGGCAACCGCCGCTCGCAACGCCGGGAGTTCGCTGTCGGCAAAGCCGGCAAAGCAGATGCTTTTTTTCATGGCGACGGCGGCAGGGTTAATGATTCTGAATAATCATATTCGTCCAGCCTTGGCATCGGCGGTCGGCAGGAAAGCTTGAGGAAAATTGCGCCGGGCACTCCCCCGGCTTGCGGCAAACGGAGAAAAAATTACGCCGGCTGCTGCTGCGTGAGGCAGTGCAGCGAGCCGAAGCCCCAGACCAGATCCACGGCGTGAATGCCGACGACAGGACGGTCTTTGAACAGCTCGCCCAAAATGCCGAGCGCGACGCGGTCGTTCGGATCGTTGAAGGTCGGGACGATGACGGCGGCGTTGCAGATGTAAAAATTCGCGTAGCTCGCCGGCAGCCGCACGCCGTCAAAAGACAGTGGTGCCGGCATCGGCAATTCCACGACTTCGGGCTTCGCGCCATCTTCAAGGCGCAAATCCTTGATGCGTTCCCAATTTTCCGCGAGCGGTTTATAATTCTCGTCGCGCGGATTTTTCTCGCGCACGAGCACAAGCGTTTTTGCATTTACGAAACGGCAGATGTCGTCAATGTGGCCGTGCGTGTCGTCGCCTTTCGGTCCTTTCGCCAGCCAGAAAATGTTTTCAACGCCGAGATAATTTTTCAGCGTCGTTTCAATTTCCGTTTTGCCGAGGCCGGGATTGCGCACCTGGATTTTCGGGTCGAGATAGCATTCCTCGGTGGAAATCAACGTGCCGCGACCGTTCACCTCGATGCCGCCGCCTTCGATGACAAAGTTTTGAGTTTTAAGTTTTGAGTTTTGAGTTGAAACGGAGACCGCGTTGAAAAGTTTTTTGCCGAGAAGGCGCGCGGCGGTTTCGGGCACCTTGGTATCCTTGCGCCAGTTGGCATATTTGGCCCAGCCATTGAAATGAAAATGGACAATCGCTGTCTCAAATTGCGGAGTGCGGAGTGCGGAGTGCGGATTTTTCCGACGGACAAAAATCGGGCCGGTGTCGCGCGTCCAGCCGCGATTGGTCGGATGCAGCACGAAATTAATTTTTCTTAAATCCACGCCGACATTTTTAAAGACATGGCGTGCAAACTGCTCGTCTTTATTGTGCCGGATGAGCAGGCGGATGTTTTCGCGGGCGGAAATTTTGCGGACCATCTCGCCATAAATCCAGGGGATGACCTCGAATTTGCCGGGCCAGTCACTCGCGTTGTGCGGCCAGCCGAGCCACGTGGCGTTGTGCGGCTCCCATTCCGCGGGCATGGCGTAACCGAGCGCGGCGGGGGCGTCGCTGGAAATCTTTTGGAGCGGCATAAATTTATTTCGCGCGGAGCATAACCGCTCGGCGCTTTTTGGGAAACCGGAAATGAAATTTGCGGAAATGGGTCCAGGCGCGCGGGCTTCGTGCCGATTGAAAAATAATTGGTAAAATTAGTTTTTTTTAGTGGACGATTCTCAAAATTGACCGACATTAGTTTATATACGCTGATCAAACGCAACGCCATCGTTGTCATGAAAACCAACTTCAACCCGACGGGAAGCTGGCCGGCGGTGAGAAAAATCGCCGCTATCGTCGGCATGTTAGTCGCCTCGACTTTATGCCTCACGGCGCCCGTGTTGCCGCTGTCCAAGCCGGTCGTGGTCAGTTTGCCGGCGGGCGTGACCGGGGCGGACATTCAAAACGCCTTAAATGCGTTGCCGGCCGCGGGCGGTGAAATTATTTTGCCAGCGGGAACCATCACGGTGCGGCAGCCGATTGTGTTGCAGCGCGATTGTGAAACCCTGCGCGGCGGCGGCACGGCGACGGTTCTCTTTTTGGCGGACGGCGCGAACTGTCCGGTGATCATCATGGGCGAACCGGTCAACCGGCCGCGGAAAACCATCCGGCATCTGCGCGTGAGCGATCTTTCCATTGATGGCAACCGGCTGCATCAACAACGCGAGCTCTGGCGGTTGCTGGGCGAAGGCTCCGAAATTCGCAACAACGGCATTACGGTGCAGGCGGTGAACGATTCCATCATTGAGCATGTGAGCGCCGCCCGCTGCCGTTCCGGCGGCGTGGTCACGACGCTGGGCGTGCGCCGCCTGACGGTGCGTGGTCTTGATGCGTCGGACAATCAATTCGACGGCCTCGCCTGCTATCTCACGACAGACAGCCTTTTCACGGATTTATTTTTGCACGACAATCCCGGCGCGGGCATCTCGCTGGATCTGGCTTTCAATCACAATGTGATTCGCCACGCGCTGCTCGCAAAAAACGATCTCGGCATCTTCATGCGCTCCAGTCGCGGCAATCAATTTCAAGATGTCTCCATTTTTAACAGCCATCATTATGGCGTCTTCATGGCGCACGTGGATCAAGCGACGCCGCATGGATTCTGCGCCGCGCCGATGACCGAATGCGTGCAAAATTCCTTCACCAACCTGACCGCGAGCCAATGCGGCAGCGCCGCCTTCCGCGTGAACAACGCCACTTGCGTGGACAACGTGGTCATCGGCGCGCAATTCGCCGACAACGTCAAAGGCGGTTTTTCCCTCGCCCAACCGAACTTGGTGTCGTTGCAATAATCTTTCCACTTGCTTTCACGCAAAGCCGCGCCGGACAAATTTTTTGTTTTAATTTCCCCGGCTTTGCGTCTTTGCGCCGTTGCGTGAGATTCACTTTTAATTTGAGATTGGATTTCGTTTCCGCTCGCGTATCGTTGGCTAAAATAATTTTTAAATCATGGCCAAAAAATCTGCATCCAAACTCACCGGCGGACCCGTCTCCCAATTCATCCAGCACCATTATCGCCACTTCAACGCCGCGTCGCTCGTGGACGCCGCGCGCGGCTACGTCGCGCATCTCGCTGGCGGCGGCAAAATGATGATCACGCTCGGCGGCGCGATGAGCACGGCCGAACTGGGCCTCTCGCTCGCCGAAATGATTCGCCAAGATAAAGTGCAACTCATCACCTGCACCGGCGCCAATCTCGAAGAAGATGTTTTCAATCTCGTCGCGCATGATTATTACGAACGTGTTCCGGGCTATCGCTCGCTGACGGCGGAAGATGAACAGGCATTACTCAATCGCCACATGAATCGCGTGACCGACACGTGCATTCCCGAAGGCGAAGCCATGCGCCGCATGGAAAAAGCCATGCTCGAAGTCTGGACCGACGCCGATAAAAAAGGCGAACGTTATTTCCCGCACGAATTTTTCTACAAGGTTCTGTTGAGCGGCAAATACGAAAAATATTATCAGATTGACCCGAAAGATTCCTGGATGCTCGCCGCTGCGAAAAAAAATCTGCCCATCGTCGTGCCCGGCTGGGAGGACGCGACGCTCGGCAACATGTATGCCGCAGCCGTGATCCGCGGCGACGTAAAGAACGTCCACACCGTCCGCACCGGCATCGAATACATGACATGGCTCGCCGAGTTTTATACGAAGACGGCCACCAAGAAGAGCACGATTGGAATGTTCCAAATCGGCGGCGGCATTTCCGGCGATTTCCCGATCTGCGTCGTGCCGATGCTGCATCAGGATTTGCTGCGCACCAGCGTGCCGCTCTGGGGCTACTTCTGCCAGATCAGCGATTCGACCACGAGCTACGGCAGCTATTCCGGCGCCGTGCCGAACGAAAAAATCACCTGGGGCAAACTCGGCGTGAAGACGCCGAAATTCATCATCGAGTCGGATGCGACGATTGTTGCGCCGCTGATTTTTGCCCACGTCCTCGGCTGGTAAAAAATTATGAAGCCCAACGATTTTTCCGAAGCGCGGGTTTTGGTCACCGGCGGCGCCGGTTTCATTGGCAGCGCGATTGTCTGGGCACTAAATCGGCGCGGCTGCGACAACATCGTCGTCTGCGACATTCTCGGCAAAGACGAAAAGTGGCGCAACCTCACGCCGCTGCGCTTTGCCGATTATGTCGAGGCCGCCGATTTGCTGCCGAGTTTGCAAAGCGGCGCGTTGGGAAAATTTGATTGTGTGCTGCACCTCGGCGCGTGCTCGGCCACCACGGAAAAAGATGCGACATATCTCGCCAAAAATAATTACGAGTTCACCAAAGATTTGGCGCACTGGTCGTTGAAAGAAAAAGTGCGTTTTGTTTATGCGTCGTCCGCCGCGACTTACGGCGACGGCGCGCAGGGCATGGAAGACAACGAGGCGGCGCTCGACACGTTGCGGCCGCTGAACATGTATGGCTACTCAAAACATTTGTTTGATCTGCACGCCAAGCGCGCCGGCTTTCTGAACAAAATGGTCGGGCTAAAATACTTCAATGTTTTCGGGCCGAACGAAGATCACAAGGGCGACATGCGTTCGCTCGTGCATAAAAGTTTTGCGCAGGTGCAAGGCAAGGGCGTGATCCAGCTGTTCAAGAGCTATCGCAAGGATTACAAGGACGGCGAGCAGAAGCGCGATTTTCTTTACGTCAAAGATTGCGTCGCGATGACGCTGCATCTCGCCGCGACGCCGCGCGCGAACGGCCTGTTCAACATCGGTTCGGGGCAGGCGCGGACGTGGATTGACCTGTCCAACGCGGTGTTCACCGCGTTGAAAAAAAAGCCGGCCATCAAGTTCATCGAGATGCCGGAAACGATTCGCGACAAATATCAATATTTCACGCAGGCCAACTTGATGCGCTTGCGCGGCACCGGTTATTCCGCGCCGGTCACGTCGCTGGAAAATGCCGTGCATGATTACGTCCGCAAATATCTCTTGCTCGACAAGCGGCTGGATCCGTCGGAGCCATAATTTTTTACGGGCGGCTCACGCGGAAAAACTGCGGGCTGGTCCGACTGGCCGGCAGCGGCATTACAATGTTCGTGGTGTTGCCCGCGCCGCTATAGCTGGCCAGATTCGTCCAATTCCCGCTCAACAGATTTGTCGTCCACTGCACCGTGTAGCTTTCGAAAAGATCCGTCGCAAAGCGGAAGCTGAAATTCGTGCCGGCCAGTTGGGGCGATTGGATTTGGACGGGCGCGAGAACAATCGGAACCACTTGGACATCGTCAAAGACCGCATAATTATTCGTGTTTCCGAGCGAATCAAAATTGTCGCTGTAGCCGAGCAGCACGGTGCCGTTGGTGTAAGCGGTGGGATTGGTGAATTGCGCGATGAGCGTGCCGTTCATCAGCCACGTGATGAGATTGGCTTCCTGCCGCACCTCGACTGAAATCCAGCGCATGCCGGCGGCCCCGGCGAGTGTGGCGAAACTGGCTTCGGGGAAAAATTCGGATGGGAACAGGCTGGCAAATCCGGGCGCGGCATTGTCAAACGTCGTGCTCAACGGCGACGCCGGGCCGAACGTGGTGTTGCCCGTCAGTTGCAGCGTGGGAGCTGCGGCGCCGGCGCCGGAAAAAATGGAGAAGTCGCGTTCCACAGTGGAACTGGCCGAGAAGCCGCCATCGCCATCCACTTCAAAAAACACCCCGTCGCTGCCCGCGACGCTGACGCGATTGGTGATGCTGCCGGAATGATTGATGCCGAACATGACGTGTTCCGTGGTGCCCGGCGTGTTCAAGTAATTGATCCAGACATCGAACTTCAACGCGAAGTTGCCCGCAAAAATTTCGTTGGTCGGATATAGATTCACCGCCGCGGCGAGGCCCAGATTTTTATTCACGGTCAGAAAAAGTCCGCGCGTGAATCCGCTGAAATTGTTTGGCGCGGGCGGAATGAAAGTGGGCACCGTGACTTGCGAATAATCAAATCCGAAAATGGCCGTGAAATCCGGCGTGGCTGCCGCGTTGTTGAATAAAATATTGCAACCGTTGGTTGTGGCCGGATTGTTGACGGTGATGGGCGCGGAAAAACTGTCGAAGTCCAAGTTGTAGGCCAAGGTCACAATGGCGACGGCGCTCGTGACGCTGCCGTGGCTGTTGGTGACGACGACGGAATAATTTCCGGCGTTGGTCGGCTGGCCGTTGTTGAAACTGAAACTTGGCTGCGTCGCGCCGGTTAAATTTGTTCCGTTGAAACGCCATTGATACGTTAGCGGAGTTGTGCCGCCCGCGCCCACGGTCAAGGTGACCGAGTCGCCTGGGTTGAAAAGCTGGCTTTGCGGCTGCTTCACGATGAACGGATCGGGCGGCGGCGCAAAAACTGTGAGCGGCGCGACGCTGCTGGTGCCGGAGCCGCTGAAATCGCTGACGACGAGATCGTAGTTGCCCGCGTTGGTGGCTTGAAAATTGGGGATGGTGTAAAAATTCGTGGTGGCTCCGGGAATGTTGGTGCCATTCAACCGCCATTGCAGTGTGATCGGCGGCGTGCCGTAATTCGTCGCGGTGAACCTGACCGCAGAACCGTAGTTGGTCATGACGCTCGCCGGCGAAATCACGCCGGCCGGCGGAATGTGATAAACATGCAGCTCGATTCCCGAAAGGTAGCCCAAAGTGGAATTCACAAAACGAAACCGGTTCAGATTGTTCGCGTTGTTGTAGCCCATCGCGGTCCACGTCGCGCCGCCGTCGGTCGTGTGGATGAAATTATACGGCGGACTCAGCGAGCCGCCGCCGAGCCAGCCTTCATTGGTGCTGACAAACCCGACGCCCTGCAATTCAAACGATGCGGGCGAACCGATGGCGGAAAGCGGAATGCCGTTGGAAACCCACGTCTGTCCGCCGTCCGTGGTTTTGTAAAAAACGAACGACGAATAGGAATTATTTTGCTGAAGCGAAACGTAGCCGACGTTCGTGCTGGGCCACGACATTTTCCAAAAATAACTGTTGGTCACGTGGGCCGAAGCGACGACCTGCCAGCTCGCGCCGCCGTTGGTCGTGCGCGCGATGCTGCCGAAATACGGCGGCGAATAAAATGAATTTGTGTCCATGCCGACGGTGAAACCAAGATTGGGGTTCATGAAATAAACATCCATGAGTCCGCCCATGACGCCGGCGGTGGTAAGATTGGTCACAAACCAAGTGCTGCCGCCGTCCATGGATTTCACAAAATACGCCGGCCCGCGCACGCGGCCGACGCCGTAGATATGCTGCGTGTCGGGAATGTGCATCGCGCAAAATCCCTTCATGCCGGAATTGTTTATGGCTTGAACGATGTCCCAGGTGCTGCCGCCATTAAACGTTTCGTAAAGCAGGTTGGTGTCGGTGACCGCCGTGTCGTAGGAACCGGGACCGAGATTGCCAATCCAGCCGCGCGTGGGCGACGCAAAACCGATGGAACGAAAATGCGCCACGTTGGTCACGAGGTGCGGCGTGGTCGAAAACCAGGCCTGGCCGCAATTGGTGGTGCGATAAATGCCGTCGATGCCGCGCGCGCTCCAGCCGTTCGTGAGGTCAACGAAGGAGATGTCGTCGTTGCGATAATTTCCGCTGCCGACGGGCGAGTTGGGGAATTGCGTCCAGCGTGGCTGTTGCGCGTGCGCCGACAGCATGGCTGTCAGGCTGATGAGGCAAAAAAACTTTTTCACTTGTTTGCGGACAGTTTTCCGGATGAAAGAATGAAAAACGAATCCGTTTTGAACCTAGCCGAGAAAAAACAAATCGCAACCGCAAACCGGCGTTGCGGAAAAAAATTCACCGCAACGTGACTTGCGATTGGCCGGCATTTGCGCCAAACATTTGCGGATGAAAAGGAATTGTTTTATCCGCCGGTTCGCGCTGCTCGCCGCCGGACTGTTTTTTTCCGCCACAAATATTTTTGCCGATGATTTTGCGGCGACGCCGGAATTTGTCGGGCGCTCCACCAATGGATTTGCAACCCCCGTCAACCAGCGCGTGACGCCCGTTGGCCGGTTGGTTGAACTGCCGGGCCTGCGGCCGCAGGCGCTGGCGCTCAGTCCGGACGGAAATTTTTTTGTGACGGCCGGACTGACGCACGAACTGGTCGCGGTGGATCCGGCGACGGGAGATATTTTGCAGCGCGTGCCGTTGCCGGCCGACGCGGTGCAGGAACAAAACCCGGTCGCGACGGCGATCCTCAACGCGGATGAAAAAGCGCAGTTGAGCTACACGGGCCTGGCGTTTTCGCCGGATGGCACGCGCATCTATTTGGCAAACGTCATGGGCGACGTGAAAATTTTCGGCGTCGGCCGCGACCGGAAAATTTCGCCGCTGTTCGCGTTTCCGCTGCCGCCGGCGAATGCAAAAGGCCGCACGAACGACATTCCCACCGGCATCGCGGTCGCGCACGACGGCAAAAAAATTTACGTGTGCGGCAACCTTTCCAACCGCTTGTTTGAACTGGACGCGGCGACGGGAAAAGTTTTACGGACGTGGGAGGTTGGCGTCGCGCCGTTCGCGGTGGCGCTGGGCAAAAATAAAATTTACGTCAGCAACTGGGGCGGCCGCCGGCCGGACGCGAACAGCGTGACGGCCACGGCAGGACTCGGCACGCGCGTGCGCGTGGACGCGCGCGGCATCGCCAGCGAAGGCTCGGTTTCCATCATTGATTTGGCGGCCGGGGCGAGCACGATGGCGCCGTGCGAAATTGTCATCGGCCCGCATGCGTGCGCACTGGCGTTGTCGCCGAACGGCCGCTGGCTCGTCGCGGCCAGCGCGGGCAGTGATCTGTTGAGCGTCATGGACACGCGCAGCGATGAAGTGGTGGAGACCGTCAGCGCGCGACAGAATCCGGGCGATCTGTTTGGGGCGCAGCCAAACGCGCTGGCCTTTGACGCCTCGGGCAAAATTCTTTACTGCGCCAACGGCACGCAAAACGCCGTCGCGGTTTTTCAATTCAAACCGCGCGCAACCAAATTGCTCGGGCTGATTCCGGTCGGCTGGTTTCCCGGCGCGCTGGCGTTTGACGCGCGCGACAAAAAAATTCTGGTCGCAAACATCAAGGGCCTGCCCGCCAAAACGCAGAAGGCGCGGCTCGGTGCGAGCGGTTTTGGTTTCAACACGAAGCAATATTCCGGCTCGCTCTCGCTGGTTTCGGTTCCGTCAAAAGAAGAACTCGCGACGTTCACGCAAACCGCGTTGGCGAATTTGCGTTATCCGCTGCTCGCGCAGGCGAAATTGCCGCCGCGGCCTGAGCGTGCGCCCGCGCCGGTGCCGGAACGCGCGGGCGAGGCGAGCGTGTTCAAACATGTCATTTATATCATCAAGGAAAACCGCACTTACGATCAGGTGTTGGGCGATGTGGCGAGCGGCAATGGCGATGCGACGCTGTGCAATTTCGGCGAACGCGTGACGCCGAATGAACACAAATTCGTGCGCGATTTTGCGCTGCTCGACAACACGTATTGCTCCGGCATTTTGAGCGCCGACGGGCATCAGTGGACCGACACGGCGATGGCGACGGATTACATGGAACGCGAGTTCGCCGATTTTCCGCGCAGCTATCCGGCGGGCGGTTTTGGCGACGGCGGCAAGGATGCGCTCGCGTATTCGCCCGCGGGATTTATTTGGGACGACGCGCTCGCGCACGGCAAAACGGTCTGCGACTTCGGCGAATTCACCACGACCGAAAAGCATTGGAAAGATGCGTCGGTGAAAAAGAAAATTTCCTTTCTCGATTGCTACCGCGATTTCATGAGCGGCGCGAACGCGATTGAAATTTCCTGCGAACCGGACATCGAAACGCTGCGGCCGTTGATGATCACGAACACCGCGAGCTGGGATTTGGATGTGCCCGACGTTTTCCGCGCCGCGCAGTTCATCAAGCACTTGAAGCAATTTGAGGCGGCGGATGATCTGCCGAACCTCACGATTCTCTGGTTGCCGAACGACCACACCAGCGGCACGAAACCCAATTGTCCCAAGCCCGAGGCGATGGCGGCGGACAACGACCGCGCGTTCGGCCAGATCGTCGAGGCCGTGAGCCACAGCAAATTTTGGAAGGACACGTGCATCTTCGGCATCGAAGACGATCCGCAAAACGGCTGGGACCACGTCAGCGGCTATCGCACCACGGCGTATGTCATCAGCCCGTTCACGAAACGCGGCGCGACGGTCAGCACGCAATACAACACGACGAGCCTGCTGCGCACGATGGAGTTGATGCTCGGCCTGCCGCCGATGAACCAGATGGACGCGACCGCCACGCCGATGTTTGATTGTTTCACGAACGCGCCGGATTTCACCGCGTTCGATGCCGTTACGAACAATGTGCCGCTGGACGAATTGAATCCGAAGCGGAACGACGACGCGCAATTGCGCAAGGACGCTTATGTTTCCGCGCATCTGCCGCTGGAGAAACCGGATCAATGTCCCGAAGACGTGCTCAACCGCATTCTCTGGCGCGCGACAATGGGCGCAAAACCGTATCCCGAATGGGCCGTGAAATTCGTGGACGACGACTGAAACTTTTTTCGCAGCGGTTAAAAAAACTTGGCGTGATTTGGGCTTGTCAGCGGCGAGCGTGAACCAACAGAATGCGGGAACACCTGAAATTTTCCCCGCCCGCCATTATGAAATCATTGCGCCTATTGGTCTTTTCGTTCGCCTTCAGCCTAGTGCTCGCCGCCACCGCCGCGCCGCCCGACCCGCTGGTCACCGGTTTTCTCAATCCGCCGGATTCCGCCCAGCCGCAGACCTGGTGGCATTGGATGAATGGCAATATTACGAAGGCAGGCATCACCGCCGACCTCGAGGCGATGAAGGAAATCGGCCTCGGCGGCGCGACCATCGTGAATGTGGACTGCGGCATTCCGCGCGGCAACGTGCCGTTCATGAGCGCGGAATGGCGCGCGGATTTCAAGTTTGCCGTCCAGGAAGCCAATCGCCTCGGCCTCCAACTGTGCGTGGAAAATTGCGCCGGCTGGTCGAGCAGCGGCGGTCCCTGGAACACCGTGAGCAACGCGATGCAGCGCGTCACGACCAGCGAACTGCGCGTGACCGGCCCGACCAATTTTAATGCGGTTCTGCCGCAACCGCCCACGACGCTGGATTTTTACCGCGACAGCGCGGTGCTCGCGTTTCCCGCACCGGACGATGAAAACGTGCGCATGAAAGATGCCGCACCCAGCGCGTCTACGAGCGGCGACGAGCCGCCGGGCGATAAACTTACCGACGGCGATGCCAAAACGTTGATTCATCTGCCACTGCCGAAGCGGGGCAAACCGCAATATGCGCAACTGGAATTTCAAAATCCATTTGCGGCGCGCACCGTGAAAATCACCGGCGGCAAAGGCATGCCTGAATGCACCGGTGAGATTTTGGTTTCCGATGACGGCAAAAATTTTCGCACGGTGAAACCGTTTGCGTTTGCCCGCAAAGGTTCGCCCGTGCGCGTGATGGCGCTCGGCGGCCAGCCGGTCGCCGCGCGTTTTTGGCGCGTGCAGTTTAATTCGCTCGGCGCCAAAACGGCGGCGACAACGACGAACATTCCGCTCGCGGAAATCGAACTCGCGCCGCGCCTGAGCATTGAAAATATTGACGCAAAAGACGGTCTCAACGGAAATTTTGTTTTGTCTTCGCGCGCGTCGGATGATGCAACTGCCGGCGCGGTGGACCGCCGCGAGGTGATTGATCTGACTTCAAAACTCACGGCGGATGGAAGGTTGAACTGGCACGCGCCGGCCGGCGACTGGCTGGTTTTGCGCGTCGGCTACACGCCGACCGGCGTGAAAAATCATCCCGCGCCGGCGGAAGGCGAAGGCTTGGAATGCGACAAGTTCAGCCAGGCCGCGCTCGACGCGCATTGGGACGGCTTCATGCAAAAAATTCTCGATGATCTCGGCCCGCTCGCCGGCCAGACGCTCGACAGTTCGCTGATTGACAGCTACGAAGTCGGCGGCCAGAACTGGACGCAAAATTTCCGCGAAGAATTTCACAAGCGACGCGGCTACGACCTCCTGAAATATCTGCCCGCGTTCACCGGTCGCGTGGTGGACAATCCGGCGGTATCGGAGCGTTTTTTGTGGGACGTGCGCCGCACGATCGCCGATTTGTTTGCGGAAAATTACTATGGCCATTTTGCCGAACTCTGCCACCAGCACGGATTGATGAACGCGGTCGAGCCTTACACTGGCCCTTATGAATCGCTGCAATGCGGCGCGCCCGCCGATGTCGTGATGGGCGAATTTTGGAGCGGCAGTTCCGGCCATCCGTCCGTCAAACTCGCGGCGTCCATCGCGCACATTTACGGCAAAACCATTGTCGGCGCGGAATCGTTCACCGCAACTCCCGAGGCCGGCCGCTGGCAGAACGATCCGTATTCGCTCAAGACCCTCGGCGACTTGGTTTATTGCCAGGGCTTGAACCGCTACGTTTTTCATCGTTACGCGATGCAGCCGTGGACGAACCGCTGGCCGGGCATGACGATGGGCCAGTGGGGTTTTCATTTCGAGCGAACGGAGACGTGGTGGCAGCAGGGCAAGCCGTGGATTGATTACATCACGCACTGCCAGTTTCTCTTGCAACAAGGCCGCGCCATCGCGGACGCCGCGTATTTCACGGGCGAAAGCGCGCCGGTGGAAATGCGCGCCGGCGATCCCGCGCTGCCGTTTGGCTACGACTACGACGCCGTGAACGCCGACGTATTGCGTCACGCGACCGTAAAAAATGGCCGCATCATTCTCGCCAGCGGCGCCAGCTACGCCGTGTTGATTTTGCCGCCGAACGATGTGGACATGACGCCGCAAACATTGCAGTGCCTGCGCGGGCTCGTCCGCGCCGGGGCCACGGTGGTCGGCCCGCGCCCGCAACATTCACCAAGCCTCGCGGGCTTTCCGCGCTGCGACACGCAGGTGCAATCGCTTGCCGACGAATTGTGGGGTCAATGTGACGGCAGCAGTATTTTCGAAAATGCCGATGGCAAAGGCCGCGTCGTTTGGGGCCGATCTTTGGCCGACGTTTTCGCCGCGCAAAAACTGCCGCCGGATTTTGAATTTGCCGGCGCGGGAAAAAATTCTCGGCTGCTGTATGTGCATCGCGTCGCCGGCGCAGCGGATATCTATTTTGTTTCCAACCAGCGGCGGCAGTTTGATTCCGCCGAATGCACCTTCCGCGTGGCCGGCGAAATTCCCGAGTTGTGGCATCCCGATACCGGCATGATTGAGCCTGCGCCCGTCTGGCACGCGGCCGACGGTCGCACCGCCGTGCAACTGAATTTTGACCCCGCCGGTTCCGTATTCGTCATTTTCCGTCACGCGGCCGACAACGCCAATCATCTGGTTGCCGCGCGCGGCAATTTTCCCCCCGAGTCGACCGTCGCACCCAAGTTGGAAATTCAGCACGCAGTTTATGCTGCCACCGACGGCGCGGGCGAAATGGATGTGACCGAAAAAATTTCCGAACTGATGCGTGACGGTCAACCGATCACGGCCAGCAACGAAATTTTGGGCCGCGACCCCGCCCTGAATCATGAAAAAGAACTGCGCGTGGATTACGCCCTCGATGGCCGGGTCGGGCACGCGATGGTGCATGAAAACGAAACGCTCTCGCTGCCGACGATGACCACGGTGGGATCGTCGCCGCAATGGGAAACGAGCCTCGCGATGGGCGATTCTCCGGTCGTCAAAGTCTGGGCCAATGGCCAGGTCGAATTGCAAACCGCCGCCGGCAAAGGGTTGCGTGCGGCGGCGGCGAACGTGCCCGCGCCGGAGGAAATTTCCGGCGCATGGAATTTGTCATTTCCGCCGAACGGGGGCGCTCCGCCGTCAGTGACGTTGCAAAAATTAATTTCCTGGACCGACCACACCACCGACGGCGTGCGCTATTTTTCCGGCACGGCCACTTACACCAAGGAAATAAAAATTGCCGCGGATCGCCGGGCCGCCGGGCGTGAACTCTGGCTGGACCTCGGCGCAGTGGAAAATTTCGCCGAAATTTCCCTGAACGGCCAAAACCTCGGTGTGCTGTGGAAACCGCCATTTCGCGTGAACCTCACCGACGCCGCAAAACCTGGCCTCAACAAACTGGAAATCAAAGTCACGAATCTCTGGCCGAACCGGCTCATCGGCGATGAACAGTTGCCCGATGACCGCGAGTGGGACGGCAAGCAGCTCAAGGCGTGGCCGCAGTGGTTGCTGGATGGCAAGGCGAGTCCGACCGGCCGGCTGACGTTCACGACCTGGCATCATTGGACAAAAGACGCGCCGCTGCTGGAATCCGGCTTGCTCGGCCCGGTGACGCTGCGCACCGCGGAAATTATTTCGGCCCACTGACCGAACGCAAAAAATATTTCACGGAGCCAGAGGCACGGCATCAATCTCGACATCGTTGGTGGCGGCCACCACCGCCGTGCCCGCGATGCGCGAATTCGACCACGGCAATTGATTCGTCAACGCCGCTCTTAACTGGCCGCCCCCAAAACCACCGCCGCCACTTTGAAATGGTTGCGGCAATTTGTTGGGCGCGCCATTCGCCAGCAAATTTCCGGTGAAGACAACATTTTGTTTCAGCGTTTGATTCGTCCCGGTCACACGGAAAAAATAATTCTGCGCGGACTCCGGTTCATCCCGGCGGCCAATATTTTTTTGCAATTCCGCCAGTCCGGGTGCCAGAACGGGCGGAGCCGCCGCCGCCGCGGGTTCTTTTTGCGCAATGACCGATTCCGGCTGCAGCGCGCCGTCATAAACCGAGCCGTCGGCATCCACCACGCGGATGGCATTGCCGTTTTGCTGCACCTCAAAATTTGCCAGCACGACCGCTGTCTTACCGGGCGCGACCGTATTCTTGAACATATTTTGCTCAGCCAATGCGAAGGCGCTCGCGCGGCTGGCGCCAAAGGGAACGACATTTTTTTCCGAGGTCACGGGCGCTTCCGCGATTTCTCTGCGGGCCAGATCTTTTGCCTTCGCGAACGCGAGTTCGGTGGGCAACGTGCCGTTGGTTGGTCCCGCCGCCATGGGTGCGGCTAAATCGAACTGCTTGGGATTATTCAAGGCGGTGACGATTTGCGTTTTTTTCTTCGACGAACTAAATCCCGGCAAAAACAGCGCGAGCACGAAAAAAATTATCAACGCGAAACCCACCAGCATCGCCCATTGCCGGCGGAACAATTCCCACCGCGAGACGGATTCCTCCGCGTCCGCTTTGGGCGTCGCCCGCGCGCTCTCAGCCAAAAGCATCCGCCGCGTCGCGGGATGCAACTTCAACGGCCCGCCGGCCTGGGCCCGCCGCTTTTTCGCGTAAGCCCGCAGCAGTTTCTCCATTTTACGTTCGGGTTCCATTGCTTCAGTCAACCGTTAGACGGGAAAACCTCCGGATTTTCCCGGGGAAATATTTTCCGCGCGCTTGCTTCCAGCCGGTCGAGGCACTTGCTCAGGCGCGAGCTGACGGTTTTCGGATTCAGTTCCAAGGTCGCGCTCAATTCCTCGTAACTCAAATCGCCAAAATAACGCAGCTCGATGATTTCGCGGCAAGGTTCGGCGAGTTGATCCAGCGCGGCGCGCACGAGCGACAGCTTTTCCGCGTTCATCAAATTCTCGTCCGGCGTCGGCGAAGGATCCGGCGCCTCCGGCGTCAAACCGGTTTCGGGATTTTCGGCTTGGAGTGGAATGGTCGTCTGCCCGCCGCCGCGTTTGGCCGCGAGCCGCTTCTCGCGAAAATCGCGCGCCTTGTTCGCCGCGATGCGGAACAGCCACGTCTGGAACTGGCTTTCGCCCTGAAAAGAATGGAGATTTTTGATGACGGACAAAAAAACTTCCTGACAAATCTCCTCGCAGTCTTCGCGCGAAAAATCCGGGGAAAGCTGAAATACGAACCGTCCCGCCACTGCGTAATGCAGGTCGAAGAGTTCATTCCAAGCCGCCGCCTCGCCGCGACGGCAGCGCGCCAGCAATTCGGCTTCGTTGGCCATGCGTGGAAAATTTAGGGAACGCCGCCGCGTTTGAACCGATTTCTCGCGGAAGGAATTTTTGCGGCGGGCCCGGAAAAAATGATTTAGATGGTGCCGACGGAGGGGGTCGAACCCACACACCCTTTCGGATACCAGATTTTGAGTCTAGCGCGTCTGCCAATTCCGCCACATCGGCTACCAGTAAATCAACAACTTACGACTGTTTTTAACAGCAAGCTTGTTGTTTGCTACAGAATATGCGACAGTGTTGCCTAATGAAACGCATGGCAACGCCGGGCAGTCAATCTGGTGCAAGTTCAACTTCACGACGCTATAAATACACCAAGGTGCTGGACAATCGCAAGCACGCAATTCGCGGCCTCTGGCGGCGCAACGGCAAATTCATGGCCCGCATCACCGTCGAGGATGATGCCGGACGGAAGCGGCTTAAATGGGTTCCGCTCACGGCGGCGACGGCGGCGGCCGCGCAGGAGGAGTTCCGCACGCTGCTCGTGGAGCGCGGCGAGGACCGGTTGCGCCACATCGGCCGCTGTCCGAATTTTTCCGATTATGTGGCCCAGACCTACGAGCCGCGGCTGGTCACCTCGGGCAAGAAGCCGGACACGCTGGTCACGGAGCGCGTCCACCTTAAACAGCTCGGCGAATCCCTCGGCCATCTTTACCTCGACAAGATCCGGCCCCACCATGTCACCGGCCACCTGCAACGCCTGAAGGAGCGCGGCCTGGCCAACCGCACGTGCAATCTGGCGCTCGTCATTTTGCGGAACGTGCTCAAGAACGCCAAGATCGACGGCTACATCAAAGTCCTGCCCGTGGAAGGCCTCACCTGGCAGCGTTCGGAGAAAAAAGCCCGCCGGCTGTTCACCCGCGAGGACATCGACCTGTTTTGCCAGGCGGCGCTGGCGGCATCCAAGAATGGCGTTCCGTTCGCTGATTACCTTCGGCTGTTGGCCGCGTGCGGCGCGCGGGAACAGGAAACCATCAAAGGCCGCTGGACCGACGTGGATTTCAGACAGAAATTGCTGACCATCGGTGCGGAGGGCGACACCAAAAATCGCGAGACCCGGCGCGTGGACTTCAACGTGGAACTCGAAGCCCATCTCCAGGCCATGCACGCGCGGCGCGCGCCGGATTCGCAATGGCTGTTTCCCAGCCCGCAGCGCGGCGACCAGGACACCCGCGCGAAGACCTTCCGGGAAACGTTGCTGCTGACGCGGGCGGTCCCGGGATGCATTTGCACAGACTGCAAACACATCCAGTTCGGCGCGGAAACCAAAAATATATGCCCGCGTTGTCAGAGCGCCCGGCGGGAAGTCAAAGCGCGGGTGCTGCCCGACCACCTGCAAAAATTTGGTTTCCACGATTGCCGTCATCATTTTATCAGTTACGCCGTGATGAGCGGCATTGACTTCATGACGATCGCCCGCTGGGTGGGTCACAAGGACGGCGGCATCCTGATTGGCAAGGTCTATGGCCATTTGAGCAATGAGCACGCGCAGGCGCAGGCGGCCCGCATGAACTTTGGCAGTGTGCCCACGGAATTTTTAAAGCCGGTCGGACAAAAGCTTCAGGCTAACACTTTTGGATCAACGCCGGCTTGCTTCACGGCGGGCGATGGTGGATAAACTGCCAGCGCATCACCGCGGTGCCAAGGCATCGCCTGACCGGCAGGCGTATCCGAAATTAAACAACACCCATACCCAGTGACGGAATGACCAAAAAAGCAACGCACCAAAACCGGGTTCTGGCCCATGAAGAACGGATTCCTGACCATGGCGGCGAGGTGCCGGACTGGCAACTGGTGGTGATGTGTCACTACGAGTATGCCCGCTGTAGCAAGTTGATGTTGCAAACCGTAAATAACCTGCGGGAATCGGGAAACCCCAAGACCGCGGTAACGGATATTCCATTTCGAGAGACGGCTCGGTTGCTCGCCTGGAATTTTCCAGAATTTCCCGATACACCTTGGGAAACATTAGCGCCGCAAATCCGTTCGCAACGTTTGGCGGCGATCGGTATCACGGAAGCGAATGGGCTCTATTCGCCCGCGCCGGCCGCGTGGCAGGCATGGGAATGCGGTGACGCGGATGCGGATCGTCGCCGCGACGAACGGGTCGGCGTGGCCATGGAAGCCATGGGCAGCTTTGAAATCGATTTTAGCCAGGCCAACGGCGTGATCATTAAACAATTTGCCCAATGGTTGGATGGCCGCCGAGTGTTTCTGCTTCAAAAGTATGACAGCACCGGAAAACTGGCACCGAGAATCAAGCGCAATGCCAACGACCGTTTTCGCGTGTGGCTACGCCCCAGTCATAAAAAAGGCGGCGAGGCGTGGCCCAAAAAATATCGGCTGGCACTCACCGCCTTGGGGCACCTGCGAACGTATATCCATTCGAAACGGGAGGCGGCCCGGGCCAATGAAAGCGGCGCGGTCTTGGACCAAAGTTCTTGGGACAAATACGAATTTTATGCCGGCCGCATGCTGGAGTGTCTGGAGGCAGCCTGGCGTTGTCCGGGCGAATTTTTGAATGTGCATGACCGCTTTCTCGCGTGGCACCGCATCGGCTTTGCCGCGTTGCGGCCACCGCCGCGATCATTGGATGACGCACGCCGTCGTGCCGCCATCAAGGTCCGGCAATTCGTGGACGAACATTTCACCGTGGCGAAATTAGGAACCAGCAAATCGCCTGCGACCAGACCTCCTCGGTAACTTCTTCGCCGCTCACGGGCCGTTCGGCGGCAGTCCGGCCGAGCCGCAGCACATCCACTGGTTTGCATGCTTGAAAATGTCGGCTAATCACGGCCCCAGTCGATGATTAGCCGATATGGATTACTCGCCCCGATCTATTAGCGTGGCGTCATGCAGAGCCAAGCAAACTCAATCGAATCGATTCCCAACGTCGGGCTGCGCGCGGCCCGGGCCGTCGTCCGCGACCGCGGCATCAGTGATACCACCTTGTGGCGCTGGTGCCGGCGCGGCTGGATCAAGGCCGTCAATATTTCTGGCAAAAATTACATTGATGTGTCATCCCTCGCCGAATTTGATCGGCGCGCCGCGGCGGGTGAATTTTCAAAACCGTCGGCGGGCGCAGCCGGTGCCAGCAGCGCGGCACGCAAAAAAAGGCTGGCACCATGACTCCTTTCGAAAATTTTCCGGCCGCGCGCGCCAAGGGGAGAACGCGGCTCTTCCATCGGCGCGAATTCTTTCAGTTTAGCTTGGGCGATCGCTTGCGTGCTTGGCGTGGCATCCTCGCTGGCGAACTGCCTCCGGTCAGCCCTGCATTGGTTGCCACCATGCCTTATAGCATCTCGGCAGAAGAACATTTTTGTCCCCAACAACCCGGCCATGTGGAGGAGAGCGATTGATTGACACCGTCCAGATTTTCAGTCCTTCCGAGTTGGTTTTGGCCAACGTTCCATCGACTTGGAGGCGTTCTTCTTGTGACCAACCGACCGCGGATCCGAACGGCATCGGTTTCGTCTTGAATAACACATTCACTTTCGACGATCCGGTGACGGGTTATCACGGATACGGCGAGCACGGTGAACTCCGCTATCACCGTGCGTCGTTGCCGCGGCTGCTTCATGGGCAGAATGGAAAGTTGCTCAACAGCCAAACTGCGGTGGACGCTGCGTTGAATCTGCTTCAGCAGAAAGCGGGCGAGATCTGTAATTTTAATTATGACGTGGATCATTTCACCCGGGTCGATCTGGTTTGGCAGTTCTGCGGTGACGCGGCCGATTTCATCCTGGCCCACCGTAACGCGCGTCATCCACGGATCCGCCGCAGTCCTAGTTTTTATGAAGCGCGATCCATGGCGTTTAACGGCTCAGAACTGCGCATCGCCATGTATGACAAGACGCTTGAGCGACACAAGCGTAACGGCGGTGTCGTCCGAGTCGAAGTTCAATTGAAAGGACGGGTTTTGAAGGAGTTATTGGGGAACGGCGAACTGGTTACGCGGCTGGACTTTAACACCTGTTACCAAGCGTACCGTGGAATCATGCTGGGCTTTCAGCCGTCGCCTATCACCGAGGTGAGTTCCATCGCGCAATTCTTGGCTTTGGGTGAACGCCTCGGCTGGCAGGCGGATGGTGTTCCGGCGTTTGACCTTTATACAAAAGGTCTTTGCGCCAAGCAGATCTCTCGATTGAAGCGCGATATGGCGGCGTGTCGTGCCGAGGTTTTCAAGATTGATTGGTCGAAGCTGCTCCCGGCGGATGGCCCACCTGCGGTGGTAGAAGTTGATGAGCATGCATAATTCGAAACTCGAAAACCGGAACCAGAAATTATTTATGAAAAACAAAAACGCAGAACATGTAAGTGCAAACAAAATTGGATTCGTGCCGGGCGCGCCGACGCCGGGTCGCCGCCGTCGTTGGGCGACGTGTTGGATTGTAGGGCGG
>Ga0302192_10000353_pt1 | contig 30437 bp, 21 predicted proteins | sample II_Bog_E3_2_FD_200230 | JGI IMG/M metagenome (GOLD analysis project Ga0302192, IMG submission 200230) | Peat permafrost microbial communities from Stordalen Mire near Abisko, Sweden - II_Bog_E3_2 | ecosystem: Environmental > Terrestrial > Soil > Wetlands > Peat | place: Sweden: Abisko...
GGTCTCATGAATCGTGGGGGTTGGGTGGTGAAGAGTACGAGGGATGAAAAACTTGAAAGCTGAAAGCTGAGGAGGGGAGTCGAAGGACTATGGTCGACAGTCGAGGGCTGAGGAGGAAGATGTGCGAAAGTAAAAAGTAAAAGGTGGGGAAGAGGGCCGAAAAACTTGAAAGATGAAGGATGAAAGCTGAGCAGGGTAGATTATGAGAGTGCATGCTGTTGGTTCTCACTTATTTCAGCTTTCAAATTTCATCCTTCAGCTTTCGTTCTTATTTGGCCTTCGCCTCTTTCCCCGATCAATGTCTAAACGGAGAAACGAGTTTGATTCCTTTCCTCAGGAAGGTCGGGATATCGAGATCCTCCCCCTCGACGATCGTCGGTTCGCTCTTGTCAAAACGGCCCCGCTGGTAGGTCTCCAGGTTGAGCACACCCTGTGTCTGCTGCGCGGAGGAGGATTTTTTGGATTTGGCCTCCCTAGCTTCACCCAAGGTCGCTTGAGGCTTTGCTGGCGGCAACTCCTCGGCTGACTTCGGAGAGCTGTGCGTCATCTGGGTGGCGGACTTGGTGACGGCGGGAGTGGTCGTTTTTCGGGAGCTACCTCCCGAACCAGCCAGAAGATAGATCTCCAAGGGATCATCGGGGGAACCATCGGCAAGAACACCGACTTTTACCAGACACCGCTCCCCGGCAACACGTTCGATCTCGACAACGGATCGCTGGACTTCGGCAAAGGAAAGGTCGGAGGGTCCGCTCAGCAGGAGTAGGACGGTGGCAGCTTCCTTGAGGGCGGATCCCTTGCCTGCAATCGTCAGGAGCGGGCTCTTGAGCATCTCTTCGATCGCTTCATGAAGCCGGTTCGCCCCCTTGGCCATGCCATGTCCAAAATGGGTCATGGCTCCGGGAATACCGAGCGAGGCCGCCAGATCGGCCCGTGTGATTTTTACCGGTCCTGAAGTGGAGAGCATTCCCCGAAGGGCTAGCAACGAGGACTGAAGTGCCCTGTCCGCCGCTACAAAGGCCTCCCCCACGGCTGCAGTCGAGGGAACACCTCCCGCAAGCCGATCATTGTCGATCAAGGCCACGCCATCGCAAAGATCATGAAGTTTTCGCAGAGCTGCTGCGGCCATCTCCCTTTTCTGTCGTCCTTCAAAGGAAAACGGAACGGCAACACTGGCCAGCGTGGTGATCCCATCGGCCTTGGCCCTGGCCGCTAGCGCCGGGATCAGGAATGATCCAAGCTCACCCCCCAAAGCCCCGCAGAAGATCACCGCCGGAGCACCATGAATCGCTGCGATAAACTCTTCCTCAATGGCAAGAAAACCCTCGGAGAGATCCCCGTCCTGACAGGGTGGAAAGGCGATGCGTCTGGAGGTCACGGAGGCCGAGAGGGATTCCCCTTCATTGTTAATAACGAGTGTTTCCTTGATGGAGGGATGTTCCACAGCAATGCGATCGAGCACGCTGACACCAGCGTTGCCAATGCCGACCAGGACGCTTTTTGGGAGGATGTTTTTCATCAGGAACGCCTTTTAAAGAGTCCTCCCAAGCCCTGGGCAAACCGCTGAAGAAGACTCTCCTCAGGCTGATTGTCACTCACGGCCATGGCATATTTGGTGAGTCCGATGGCGGTGGAGAACTGGGGATTCTCGAAGGTCTGGGTTGATCCCCCCACCTCTTTTGCCCGTGTCAGTTGAACAGGCAGATCAAATATTTCCTCGGCTAACGGGGCAATGTCACGCAACCGGGCACACCCGCCGGTGATCATCACCCCCGCCCCGAGCATGCTCAGCATCCCGTCATGGCCTGCCTCGATGTCGTTGCGAATGAGTTCAAAGATTTCACGCACCCGGTGGTGGATGATGGTATTGAGGGCCTTGCGGTCGATTTCACAACCATGAAATCCGGGATCGTTCTTTAGGGTGATAATACCCCCTTCGACCTGATCGGGATCCGCAGCGGAGCCTTCCTGAATCTTGAGCACCTCGGCGCGGGCAATTGGCAGACGAAGTCCGATGGAGATGTCGTTGGTGATATGATCCCCTCCGAGTGCCAGGACGCCGCTGTGCCGCACCGCACCGTCCAGATAGATCAGGTAATCTGTGGTGCCTCCCCCCATATCGATCACGAGTGCGCCGAGATCTTTCTGCTGCTGGGTCAGCACCACCAGGGCACTGGCCAGGGAACTCAGCACGACATCTTCGATTCCAAGCTTGAGGGACTCGATGCAGCGGAGGGTATTCTGGATGCGGGTCTTGACCCCGTGAATGATGTGAAAATCCGCTTCCAGACGACTTCCGGCCATGCCGACCGGACTGAGAATATTCTCATTCCCATCAACATGGTAGCTCTGGATGATGGTGTGGAGGAAGCTGTTGGCCGAGGGAAGCGCAACCTCCTTGGCGTTGATCTCCACGGTTTGCAGGTCCTCATCGACGATCTCCTCCCGATCCTCAGGAAGGATAAAGCTCCCCCGGTTATTGAAGCTGCGCAGATGGGAGCCCGTGATGGCAACCCAGACATTCCCGATCTCGACATTGGTCTTGTCCTCGGCGTCCAAGAGTGCCTCGCGGACACAGTCACTGACGGTGGCAAGATCGACAATTTCCCCTTTCCTCACACCCCGCGAAGGTGTTTCACCGACACCCAGAATGTTGATCGTGCCGTCGTGGCGCCCTTCGGCGACAATGACGCAGATCTTCGTGGTGCCGATCTCAAGACCGACAAAAATTTGCTCGCGGGCCATGGAAAAAGTTATCGGTGAAAATTAATGAAGGAATCGCCGTGTTATTGATGAGTAGCCTGATGGACACCCTTTTTGGAAGTTGTTTTGGGAGTCGGAACGGGCGTGATTTTCTGACTGGCTGATTCTGGAGTCATCACGAACGTGACCGGTGTGTTCCGGGCAACCATGAGGTTAGCCGTGTCGATTTGACGACCCGATTCCTCACACCGCGCAAGAAGCTTCTCGAGCCGGTCGATCTGATCGGGAAGATCTTTATTGCCGAAGGTGTAGCGGGCATTGGCGGAATCGGTGACGACGGCAGCGTAATCCTTGGAAACATCAATGGAACGAATCTTAAAGGTCTCTTCCGGGATTTTGGACAAAGCCTGCTGAAGTGTGAGCGCGAAATCAAGACGCTCATTTTCAAGATGGCTGCCTGGTTGTGCGTTTCCCGGATCAATCCCTCTTAGGATCGGAAGGTTCAGAAATTCGGGGGCAAGCCGTGATGGCTGTAGCAGGATTCCCTCACCGTCACAGAGGATGCTTTTCCCGGGCACAAACGATTCCCCGGCATCGCCTGAACCCGCAAAGAGAAAGACCGGAACACGACGCTCCACCTTCACTGATATCGTATCGGGAATCAACCGCTCAAGGCTGACGGAGCGGACTTCCGGGAGAGCGGAGAGTTTTTTATTGGCCTGATCAAGATCGAGCGCGAAAAGATTCTTGCCCTCCTCGAACCCGGTCAGGGTCACTAACTCTTCCTGGGTCATCACGCCGTCAAGCTTCGCATCAAGATGATGCAGGGCGTATTCTGTATTTTTAAAAAAGAATTTCTGCGCGCCGATGCGGAGGGCCACAACTGCCAGTGTCATCACAATAAGGGTTGCAAAGATTTTCCAAAAGATACCCCCCGCCTTCCTGCGTCGCTGGCGTTGCTGGCTGGCTGCCCGAACATTTAACTCCAGAAGATGATGCCTCGACGAGGGAGCCCCGCGTTTGCGGTGGTTTCCAGAAGCATTTCCAGAAGGGCGTCGTGTCATGATGCGCGTGCTGAGAGAGAAATTTCGGCGATCTTAAGGCAAAGGGCTGTAAAATCGAGCCCTGATGCAGCAGCGGCTTTTGGCAGGAGACTTGTTTCCGTCATCCCGGGAATGGTGTTGATTTCCAGGACGGTAGGACCTCCGGGAGTCAGCATCACATCGACACGGCAATAGACCTTCAGTCCTAGGGCGCGGTTTGCGGCCAGAGCCACACGCTGCACGGCATCGGTTTCAGCGGGGCTGAGCGGGGCGGGCACGAGATACTCGGTCGCTCCCTTGGTGTACTTATTGGTGTAGTCGTAGAATCCCTCGCGAGGACGGATCTCGACCACGGGAAGTGCCTGACCGCCTAGTATGCCAACCGTCAGTTCCCGGCCACTCACGAGTTCCTCCACCAGGATTTCCCCGCCATGGAGCAGGCAATCAATAAGAGCCGGTGCAACCTGCTCCGGGGAATGGATGAGGTGCACTCCAACGCTGGAACCCTGGCGCGGTGCCTTGATGACGATTGGCAGTGGAAGCGTCGGCTGCTCCCCCTCGCTTAAAATTTCCCAGCGGGGAGTCGGCACTCCGAAGTCCTCCAGTGCTTTTTTGGTCAGAATTTTGTCAAAGGCCACATGGCTTTCGGAGCTCCCCTCCCCGGTGTAGGGAATACCCCGGCTTTCTAGCAGATGTTGAAGGTGCCCATCCTCTCCAAAGGTTCCGTGGATCAGGTTGAAGACGAGTTCTGTTCCGGGTGGAATCTCGACATCGGTTCCCCTGAGATCAATCTCCTCGACGCTGTGTCCAACCGAGCGCAACGCCTTGGCAACGGAAGCTCCGGAGCGAAGGGAAACCTCCCGTTCGGAACCCGGACCTCCCTTCAGAACGACAAAACGGCGGCTGGGTGCATCTAGGGACGAGGAGGTATTCATGGGTAGAAAATTGTAAGAAACTAAACGGGAGAAATTGAGAGTGAAGAGGAAAGATTGGCCACAAGAGGCACAAGAAGACACAAGGCGAAACTCCTCTGATCCTTGTGCTTTTTATGTTCGGGCTTGTGCATTTTGTGGCTTGTCAGTTTCAGTATTTTAGCTTTTCAGGAATCCATCTCCAGATCTTCGCCGACGACACGGACTTCGGTCTCTAGGTCGATACCGCGATCCTGACGAGCCTTCTCGCGAATCCTCTCGATCAGAGCCAGGATTTCGGTGGCCGAGGCCCCCCCGTCATTGACGATAAAGTTGCCATGCACCTCGGAAACACGGGCACCTCCGATCGCGCTATTCTTGAGTCCCAGTTCCTCGACCAATTTCCCCGCCGACATTCCTACGGGGTTTTTGAAGATACACCCTGCGCTGGCCGCGATCGGTTGGGTCTCCTTGCGGTGTTTCAGGGAGGATGCAAGCAAGGCGTCGATCTGTTCGATCGGTGCGACCTGACCGCGAAGCGTGGCTGAAAGCGCGAAATGATCGTGCAGGACGGGAACATCACGGTAGCGGACTTCGATTTCCTCGGGGGTGCGGGAGACGATGTTGCCGTCACGGTCGGCGAAGCGGACTCTCACCACCTGTTCGAACATCTGGGCCCCCATTGCCCCAGCGTTCATCCTGAGAGCGCCACCCAGATTTCCTGGGATCCCATCCATCCATTCAAATCCACCGAGTCCCGCCGTGCGGGCGACAGTGGCGAGTTGCTTGAGCTTGAGGCCGACTCCAGCGGTGATTTCGTTCCCTTCCACGGTGTTGCGTGTGAAGCAGCCGCGTCCCAGATGAACGACGACACCGGGGAATCCTCCGTCCCGAACAATCAGGTTGGAACCACGTCCCATGACCATGAAAGGGATTCCTTCGTCATGACAGACACGGATCAACTCGGCAAATCCCTCCTCGGTCTCAGGCTCCGCCCAGAATCTGGCAGGGCCGCCAACCCGCATGGTCGTATGACGAGAGAGTGGCTCGTAAAGACGGATCATCCCTCCGCCCATCGCCGCGACCAATTTCGCACGCAGGGCGAGCTCCCTGGCCAGAAATGGCCCCGCTTCATGAATGTTTCCGGCACCGAGTGTCAGCACCAGATCCCCGTCACGCAGTGCCAAGGCGGCGGCGCGGGCGGCAACCATCACCGACTCAACCCGTAGGATAGAGGGATGTCCCGATTCGCGGGCCGAAGTGACGATCGTTCCCGCATCAACGCCAGGAATCGGCTTCTCTCCGGCTGGATAAATGGGCGCCACAAAGACAAGATCGGCATCCCGGAAGGAAGTCCCAAACTCGCTTCGGAGAGCGGCAGTGCGGCTGTATCGATGCGGCTGAAAGAGCACGACAAGGCGTCCCTCGGAGGGCATCGCCTTGCGGGCGGTGGCCAGAGTCGCGGCGATCTCGGTGGGATGGTGTCCGTAGTCGTCAAATATCCTGAACAATTCATCCTGATACTTGAGTTCAAAACGCCGCTTCGCACCACGGAAGGATTCGAGCGCCTCGGCGATCGTTTCAAAAGGAATCCCAAGATCACTGGCGAGAGCAACGACCAGCAGGGCGTTGTGCGCATTGTGGGCACCGGGGATTCCAAGCTGGATGCTCCCCAGCACCTCGGGGCCACGCCTGACGGAAAATCGTGTCGTGAACCCCACCTGTTCCAGTCCTTCCAGACGGTAGCGGCAATCGGCACCGGTCCCCACGGGAATGGAATGCTCGAAGGGAACACACACACGGGAGGCCCCCTCATCATCCGCCCAGTAATAAACAGAACCAGATGTCTGTCCGGTCAACCTGGTAAAAACGGCGTCGATGGCGGCAAGATCGGCGTAGTGATCGAGATGCTCTGGCTCGATATTGAGCACCAACGCATGACGCGGATGATAATGCACTAGGGTTCCGTCACTCTCATCCCCCTCGGCCACAAGATGCTCTCCCTCGGAATCCCATCGCGCGTTGGTCCCCAGAATTGGAATCTCGGCACCGACATAATGGGAAGGCTTCAGTCCTCCTGCTCTCAGGACATGCGCGGCCATGGCCGAAGTTGTGGTCTTGCCGTGCATGCCACAGACAACGATTCCCTGCTTGCCATGCATCACGGCGGCGAGCACCTCGGCTCGGCGTGCCAAGCGTTTTCCCTGTGAGAGCGCGGCATCGTAGGCGGGATTTCCGGGATGGATGGCCGAAGAGTAGATCACCAGATCGGCATCATCCACCAGATCGGCCCGATGCGGAGTCGTAAAGGCGAGTCCCTTGCGGCGAAGTCGCTCCACCTCGACGGTGTCGGATCTGTCGGAACCGCTCACACGATGACCGAGTGCCAGCAGGAGTGCGGCGATCCCGCTCATGCCTGATCCTGCAACCCCAATCAGATGAATGCGGAGCGATTTGCTGTCCAGCAAGAGGGAAGAGAGTTTCTCCTCCGTGATCGTTTCCGAAATCTTCCTCCCCACCTCGATCATCGGGCCGCCCCCTCCAAAACATCAGCCACGCGACCGGCTGCTCCCCGGGGGAGCACTCCAGCTGCCGAGAGAGTCATTCTCCCGCGACGACGCTCATCGGAGAGGAGGTTTTTGATCAACAAGGCGAGTGCCTCGGGATCGGTATTTTTCTCTTCAAGAAACTCGGCGGCACCCGCATCCCGGAAAGCTTCGGCATTCCGATGCTGGTGAAGATCCGCAGCAAACGGAAAAGGGATCAGAATCGAGGGAAGTGAAAAATGTGAGAGTTCGCTGAGGCTGGCTGCTCCGGCACGGGATACCACGAGATCCGCAGCGGAATAAGCCTCCTCCATCCGATGATGGAAGGGGGAAACGCTGGCGCTGATTCCCTCCCGCTGATAGTTGATGGCGGCAAGGTTGTCATCCCGATCTCCGGTCAGGTGGATGATCTGAAGTCCTACTTCACGGAGCATCGGAGCCGAGCGGAAGAGGAGTTGGTTGATACCGGAGGCTCCTTGGCTTCCCCCCATCACCAGCAGCGTCGGGCGATCGGGATCAAGTCCAAAGGCGGCGCGGGCTGCACCCTTATCAAGCGGCGTACCAAGATCGCGACGCACGGGCGTTCCCGTGACAATGCACTCCCGTTCGGGAAAGGAGGCTTCGCAGGCTTCGAGTCCCAGTAGCACCTTGTCGGTCCATCGGGCCGAAAGCTTGTTGGCACGTCCTGCTATCGCATTCGACTCATGCACGAAACACGGGATTCTCTTCTGTCGGGCGGCAAGGAGCGGAGCGGCGGAGGTGAATCCCCCCATGCCGAGAACCGCGGCAGGGAGGTAACGGCTGTAAAGCTGGCGGCAGGTGCTGAAGCTCTCCCAACCCCGTTTCAAAAACCGGGGAAAGGCGGGTGAAAGGATCGAGGGCATCCCGATGGAGGGTAGCTTCTCCCGACGAAATTCCCCATGGGCTTGCAACGCCACGGTGTCGATTTCTTTTTCCGATACCAGAAGCAACACTTCGTGCCCCCTTTCATGTAGCGTCTCAGCAACAGCGAGACCCGGAAAGAGATGACCTCCCGTACCTCCGCAGGCGATGACAAATTGCTTGGATGCAGACATTTGGATAAAGGCCACCCCTAGATTCTAGGGACAGAACGACCGGTAAGCACGAGGTGATGCTCGGGCGCTGGCCCGATTGGCATTCCGATGCGATGAATATTAACGAGAATTCCTACCATGAAGAGACAAACAGCCAGATTGCTTCCCCCATAACTGATGAATGGGAGAGGCATCCCCTTGTTCGGAAGAAGCGAGGTTGTCATGCCGATATTGACCGCTGCTTGCAGAGAGATCAACAGGAGGATTCCGATTGCGAGTAATTTTCCGAAACGATCCTTGGCATTCGCGGCGATCATCCCGGCACTGAGGATGATCAGGATGTATCCCATGAGCACCAGCCAGGTGAATCGCAGCCCCAATTCCTCCCCGATCATGGGAAAGATGAAATCGGTGTGGGCATACGGGAGATAGAGCATTTTCTGACGCCCCTCTCCGAGCCCAAGCCCGTCGAATCCGCCGGAACCGAAGGCGATCAAGGCCTGCCACTGCTGGAGTCCCTTGCCGAGTTTATCCCCTTCGGGATTAAGAAAGGTCATCATGCGGGCAGCGCGCTCGGGAATCAACATAGCGATTCCCAGCAACCCCCCCAGCCCTGCTCCGCAGAAAGCCACAATCAGCCACCAGTTGGCTCCCGCCACGAAGCAAACGGCGAGCGCTGTCGCCCCGATCAGGGCACTGGTTCCAAGATCCACTTCCTTCGCAATCAGCCCCACCAGGATACAGACCACTGCGAGGGGAATGACGAACCCGTGCAGAAGGTTGCGCACGTTTGTCTCTTCCCGTGAAAACCACCACGCCAGAAAAAAAACCGCCGCTATCTTGGCGAGTTCACTGGGCTGGAAAACCGCCACCCTGAGATTCAGCCAACGGAGGGAGCCGTTCAGACGCATCCCGACATGGGGGACAAAACAGAGCGCCAGCAGTAGAGCGGAGATCCCGAAAAAGAATGCCCAATTCCGGCGCCAGAAGTGATAGTCCGTGAAGGCAGCCCCTACGCAGGCCCCAAGTCCGAGAACCATCCAGATGAGCTGCCTTTTTAGGAAGTAGTAGGGATCTCCGTGACTATCCTGGGCATACGCACCGGTACTGAAGAGCATCACCACCCCCAAGGTAACGAGCCCCATTACCGAAAGCAGGAGGAGATAAATACTGCTTCGCTGCATGGACAGGGTACAAAAGAAAGCCTCCTACTGAGTTGCAGGCTGGGCGGTCTTCTTGCTTGAGGCGGGAATTTTCAGCTTCTGCCCAATCTGGATTTTCTTGGGATCAGTGATGCCATTTACCTTCATCAGCTCATCCGGGGTGATCTTGAATTTTTTGGCAATCTTGTAGGGACTGTCACCCTTCACCACTGTGTACTCGGCCAAACCGGCAGTGTCAGCAGGCGGGGTGGATCCCACCGCCGAAGTCGCGGCAGCGGCGGCGGCAGCGATGCTTCCTGGAAATTGCTGGACAGCTCCCGTCACCTGAGTCGCCTGATCGGCAACTTCTCCGGCGGCCTGGGCCACCATTTTTTCCGGAACCTTGAGTGTCTGACCGACATGCAGAACCGCACTCCCCACCAATCCGTTGGCTTTTTCAAGATTGGGAATCGTCACCCCAAGGGATGATGCGATCCGGGTGATCGTGTCTCCGGCCTTCACGACATAGGTTGTCGGGGCGGAAGCCGACTCGGTTGCTGGCAACGCCGGTGTATTTTCAGCCGACTGCCCCGGAGTTGCATCCTGGGCTGACGCCGTTGCAATGCCGGCTCCCCCAACTCCCATTCCAGTCAAGCGTAGGAGGGCAGCCTTGGCGCTGGCCAGCAGTCCCTGATGAGGCTTGGTTTTCAGGGCATCCTTGCTGAGCGAAGTGTTCTCCGAATTTTTAGGAGCCTCTGAGGTCTTGGCAACAACAGGGGTCTTTTCTTTGGAAGGATGCTTCCCTGGATCCTCGTTCTTCTGCCCATTATCTCCCGATTGGTTGGAGTCGTTGGACGGATCGGCCTGCTGGTCAGAGGGAGTGGTGCTGCTGGCCACGGCGAGCTTGGAAGCCTTGCCGGCCTTCATGCTATTAAAGGCATAGAGCCCTCCCACGGCGATCACATGCAGAAGCAGCACTACCAGAAAGGCGTGCGATAGCTTCATGTTGGGTTCGGGACCGTAATCTTCAAAATCGGCATCGTGGGTATTCATTGCCGCTGCGCGGGCGCGGAGTCGGCGCGTGCTTTTGGTTTTCATCGGTTTCATGGGCGTTGGTGGAGTGAGTTTCGGAGTGGAGAGGAAAATTACGAGGCGGGAGTCAGTATTGGTTCCTTGGAGAGTTCTTTCACGCAGTTGCGGAAAGTTTCCCCCCGCTCAATGTAGTTGTTGAACATATCGTAAGAGGAGGTTCCCGGCGAAAAGAGTACGGTCGATCCAGCACGGGCTTTCGTGGCAGCAATGGCGACTGCCTCTTCCAGACTTCCGACAGTGGCCAGGGGAACTGCCGCCCAGTCCCGGGCGATACGGTGGCGCATCTCCCCAAGGAGGATGGCGAAGGAAACACGGTCCCGCACAAGCGGTGCAATGGGAGCGAATTCAAAACCCTTGTCCTTGCCTCCCGCTATCAGGATGAGCGGCCCCTGCACGGATTGGATCGCCTTTTCCATGGCGTCGAGGTTCGTTGCCTTGGAATCATTGATCCAGCGCACCCCATTGCTCTCGGCGATCAGTTCGCAGCGATGCGCGGGAGGGATATACTCCACGACAGCCTCAGCCATGCGTTTGAGATCGGCGCCAAGGGCAATCCCACAGCCGAAAGCAGCCATGAGGTTGGCGGCATTGTGAGGCCCGCGAAGCTTTGTCCTGGCCAGATCAAGAACGACTTCCTCGCGGTGAAGTATCTCGCTTCCTCTGAGTGTGAGGTCCGCAGAGGAACCGGTTGTGCTGAACGTCACGGTACGGGCTTTGAGCGGAGGAATGTCTCCCCCCAGCGCTCCTTCGGGAATCACGGCGAAATCCTCCGCAGTCTGATTCTCAAAAATCCTGAGCTTGGCGGCACGGTACTCCAGCATGGAAGGATACCGATCGAGATGATTGGGACTAAGATTCAACCACATCGCAACCTTTGGGCGGAATGTCTTGATTGTTTCCAGTTGGAAGGAGCTCACCTCTATCACGAGCAAATCCCATGCCTCTTCGGCGAGCAAAAGTTCCGACATCGGCGTCCCAATATTGCCGCAGACAGCATTCCTCCAGCCCGCAGCAGTTAGCATGAGGCTGGTGAGTTCGGTCGTCGTTGTCTTGCCGTTGCTCCCTGTGATGGCCACCACGGGAAAGCTGCAACATCCAAAAGCCAGTTCCAACTCTCCGATGAGAGGAGTTCCCTTCGCCGTCACATTGGTCACAAGCGGGGTGGTCTCCTCGATACCGGGACTCAGAATTGCCAGGTCATAACGAAGCGGATCGCGTTCCCCGGCAGTTCCCGTCAGCACCGTGGCCCCTTCACTGCGCAGCAGTTCGGCGCGCTCCAGAAGGGAGCTGGATTCCCCGCTGTCACAGACCGTAACCCGTGCACCCTTGCGCAACAGAAACCGGGCGGCGGCGATGCCGCTCCGTCCCAAACCGAGCACCACGATGCTCCTGTCGCTGTAGGGGTTTGCCAGGGTGGTCATGAGTTGTTCCTTAGCGAAGTTTGAGGGTGGCGATTCCCAGAAGGCCGAACACGATCGCCATGATCCAGAAGCGGGTGGTGACGGTGCTCTCCTTCCAACCGGAGAGTTCAAAGTGATGATGCAGGGGGGACATCTTGAAGATGCGCTTGCCGGTCAGTTTGAAGCTGGCGACTTGAAGAATCACGGAGAGGGCTTCCGCGACAAAAACTCCGCCGACAATCGCCAGAAGCAGTTCCTGTTTGCAGCAGATCGCCAGCACTCCCAGGATGCCCCCGATGGCAAGAGATCCGGTGTCTCCCATGAAAACGCGGGCCGGATGGCAGTTCCACCAGAGGAAGCCAAGTGCCGCACCAGCCAGGGCGAAGCTGACAACCGCCAGTTCTCCCGAGAGGTAATAATAGGGTATCTGCAGATAGACTGCCGCTTTGAAATTGCCCGCAAGGTAGGTGAAGATGCCGAAGCAGGTTCCCGCCATCACGGTACAACCGGCAGCCAATCCATCCAGTCCGTCGGTCAGGTTCACCGCATTGGAAGTGCCGACGATGATGAGAAAATAAAAGACAAAGGTGAAGAAGACTCCCATGTGAGCGATCAGCGGCTCTTTCAGAAACGGGATGTAGAGTTCCTGCGCCTGCTTGGCCAGCTCCGGTGAAAGCAGGAAAAAGGCGGTGATCCCGCCGGCCAGCACGATCTGAAGAACGAACTTCAAGCGACTGCTGATTCCGTCGGAACTCTTTTTGGTGACTTTCAGCCAGTCATCATAAAAACCGAGTCCGCCGAGCAGAAGTGCCGTGATCACCACGAGCCAGACAAAGGAATTGTCAGGCTGCGCCCAGAGGAGTGTGGAGATGACAAAGGCTCCGATCAGGAGCACGCCACCCATGGTGGGTGTTCCCTTTTTCCCACCGTGGAGTTCATTGAGACGATGCACTTCCTCGGCGCTCCGAATCGGCTGTCCGAACTTCAGGGAGATCAGCTTGAGAATCACGGCATTGCCGAACATCAGACAAAGCAGGAAGGAAGTGAGTCCGGCGCAGAGCGCACGGAAGGAGATGTATTGAAAGACATGAAGCCCCTTGAGAACGGGAATGCCAAGATGGGAGAGATAGTAGAGCATCAGTTGAAATGGTTGAGGACTTCTTCCATCCTGGCACTTCTGCTCGCTTTGAGCAGAACCAGATCACCAGCCCGGACAATCGAAGAAAGCACGGTGGCGGCTTCCACCTGATCGGATACAACACGCACATCGGAAAGCCCGGAGATTTCCGCAGACTCCGCCATCGCAACTGCCTCCGCCCCAACACAAATCAGCGTATCGAGAGAGGATGCTGCCGTTTTGCCCACCCGTTCGTAACCGGCGGCGGCGTGTTCACCAAGTTCACCCATCCTGCCAAGGATGGCAATTTTACGACCCGATCCCGGAAGGGAGGCCAGGGTCTCCAGGGCGGCAACCATGGAATCGGGACTCGCATTGTAGGTGTCGTCGATCAGGGTCACCCCCCGTCTTTCGACACGGGTGAGTCGCCCAGAGGTCAATTGGATCCGCTCCAGGGCGACAGCGCATTCTGGCAGGGAGATACCGGCGACCACCCCCGCAGCAACCGCCAGCAGGGCATTGCAGATCATGTGTTTTCCGGGCACCGGCAGAAAGGCCTCAGCAGTTCCAAAATCCCCCTCCATCACAAAACTGCTTCCGGAGAGTTCCTGAGCAATCTGAGTTGCCCTGAGATTTCCTTTCTCAAAACCAACTTCCAGCACGGAGGCGGAGGTTCGTGAGCGCAGTTCCTCGATGAACTCATCCTGTGCGGGGAGGATGGCATGGCCGGTTGCAGGAAGACGCTCCAGAAGATCACCCTTTTCCCGGGCGATTTCCTCGCGGCTTCCAAGATATTCGATGTGGGCGGTTCCGATACCCGTGATGATCCCGATGTCCGGCCTCGCCAGTCCTGCAAGCGGGGAGATCTCCCCACGGTGGTTCATGCCGATCTCCCAGACCGCGATCTGATCATCGGAATTTGCCGACAGAATCGAAAGTGGCAACCCCAGATGATTATTGAGGTTTCCCTCCGTGGCGGTCGTCTTGAACCGGCTGCTCATCACCGTTTTGGTAAAATCCTTGGTCGAGGTCTTTCCATTACTACCGGCAATCAGCACGGCCAGAAGCCCCAGTTTGGAACGCCAGGCAGAGGCAAGCAGGGTCAGGCTGCTCTGGGAATCAGGCGTGGCAAGGATGCCAAATCCCGGAGGGAGTCCCGATGCCGTTTCGCCATCGCACAAGGCGGCAACTGCCCCCTTGGCGGCAGCTTCCTGAACATAGTTGTTACCATCAAATCGTTCGCCTCGGAGCGCCACATAGAGATCACCCGGCAGGACGGCGCGACTGTCCTTGCAGATACGATGAACCAGTGTTCCAGGAGTTCCCGCGAGCAGTGAAGCTCTGCTCATTTCAGCAATCTCGGAGAGGGGGAGCGCGTCCATAATCAGTGATTTTCGGAAACCGGTTTCTGGGCCATGGCTCGCGCGGTGACATTCACATCGTCAAAGGGATGCCTCTGCCCGCCAATTTCCTGATAGGTTTCATGCCCTTTTCCGGCAATCAGGATGATATCGTTGGCACCGGCAAGCTCTACCGCTCGGCGGATGGCAAACTCCCGATCCACAAAGGTTTCATGTCCCGGACTCCTGAGACCTTTTTCAACGTCCCGGATGATCGCCAGAGGATCCTCGCTCCTCGGATTATCGGAAGTAATAATCACCTTGTCCGAATGATTCTCAACCGCTGCCGCCATCAGCGGACGCTTGCTGGCGTCGCGGTCGCCACCGCAGCCAAAGACCGTGATGATACGGGTCGGAGAGAGTTGGCGCAGGGTCTTGAGCACATTCTCCAGGGCATCCGGAGTGTGGGCATAGTCGATATAGGTCTGAAAATTCCGGTGTACCTGTACCCGTTGCATTCTTCCAGGCACCTGCGGCACTCCCGCCACGGCCGCAACTACACGCCTGAGCTCCAATCCCATCGCAGAAACTGCCGCAATCGCAGCCAGTGTGTTGTAGACATTGAAGAGCCCGATCAGCGGCGAACGCACAAGATAACTTCTTCCCTTGGCATCAAGTCGGAATGTCGTTCCCGTCGCGCTGTAGCGGATGTCACTTGCGCGGAAATGACAGTTGCTACCCTGCCCAAAGGTGAAGAGAGGACGGGAACCGATCCGCTCGATCAGACGCCGCCCATACCGTTCATCGGAGTTGATGATCGCACGGCCTTTTTTCTTTGTCTGCCCCGCGAGTTGAGTGAAGAAAAGGGCTTTCGCCTCGAAATAGTCGTCCATCGTCCCGTGGTAATCGAGGTGATCCTGGGTCAGATTCGTGAAAATGGCCGCATCAAACTCAATGCCGCGCACACGATGTTGCACAAGGGCATGGCTGGAAACTTCCAGGGAAGCGGCCTTGAAACCCCCGTCACGCATCCGGCCAAGCATCCGTTCCAGATCCACCGATTCCGGTGTGGTGCGCGTCGCGGGTTCCTGCACGCCGGGCAGCACATATTCAATTGTTCCGATCAGGCCGCAGGACCTTCCCACCGTGTCGCAGAGATGGCGGATAATCCATGCCGTGGTTGTCTTTCCGTTGGTGCCTGTCACTCCGGCCACGGCAAGGGTGGAGGAAGGGTATCCGTAGTAGGCGTTTGCAATGTCAGCCATCGCTTCACGGGCTCCCTGAACCCTGATCACGGGAATTGGAAGAGATGGAAGTTCCTGGTCGGTGACAATGGCCGCAGCACCACGTCTCACCGCGTCATTCACATAGTGCCCGCCATTCTCTTTGGCTCCGGCAAGGGCGAAGAAGAGATGTCCCGGTTCAACGGCGCGAGAATCATAACCGAGTCCGGTCACGAGAGCATCAATGCCGCCCGTCACGGAAATCACCTTCGTGCTGCAAAGTAGTGAATCTAGGGTGGGTGGAGTTGAGGAAAAATAGTTCATCGGATTTTTGCCGTCGAAGAGGTGGCGTCGGCATTGCCAGTCTGAGCCATGGCGATGGCGGCGTCAGGCTGCATATCGAGATAACGGGCAGCCTTTCCGCCAATTCGTGAGAATACCGGCGCAGCAACAAGACCACCATAGTTTGCCTCGGAACCGACCTTGGCGTCGTTCACAATCACCAGTCCCGCGAGACGGGGGGTATAGGCTGGAAAGAATCCGTCGAAGGAAACAATATAGCGCCCTTCAAGATAGCCGCCATGAGCGCCGATTTTCTGAGCCGTACCCGTTTTCCCGGCCACCGTATAGCCATCGATATGAGCCAAGGGCGCTGTTCCCTGACTGCTCACCACACGCTGCAGGGCCGTGGCGATATAATTTGCCGCCTTTTTGGAGACCACCTGACGCACGGGAGGAACGGACTCCACGGCGCTCCCCTCACCCTCACTCAGCACAAGCCGGGGTTTCATCAACTTTCCTCCGTTGGCAATGGCGGACATGGCCATCACCATCTGGATGGGTGTGACGGCAATCGACTGACCAAAGGCCATGCGCGTTTTGGTTAGTTTGTCCCAGCGATGGGGGGGATTGACCAGGCCCGAGATTTCTCCCTGTAGAGGAACGCCGGTTTTCTCTCCGAATCCATAGGCGCGCACATAATCGTAATAACTCTGATCCCCCATGCGGAGGGAGATTTTGGCAGCCCCCACGTTGGAGGATTTCATCAGGATCTCGGGAATGGTCAGGTCACCGAAGCCGTGGTGATCCTTAATCACCTTGCCGCAGTATGAAAAGTGGCCGTTCTCACAAAAAATGCGTGTATTTTCGTCCACAATCCCCTCGTTGAAGGCAGCCGAGGTCACGACAATCTTGAACGTGGATCCCGGCTCGTACATGTCACTGATGATCCGATTACGCATCTGTTCGGGCTTTGCATCGTTGAAATGATTGGGATCAAAATTCGGGCGGCAGGCCATCGCAAGGATTTCCCCGGTGTTAGGATCGGTCAGGATCGCGCTCGCGGATTCCGGGTGATATTCCTTGTAGGCATCATCCACCTCCTTCTCGACGATCGCCTGAAGGCCCATGTCGATGGTCAATCTAATATCTGAGCCATCCGTCGCCGACTGTTCCTGACCACGATAGACCACGATCTCCCGACCCTTGCGGTCATGCTCGATCATCCGATAGCCATCCTGACCGCTTAGCTCCTTGTCAAAACTCTTCTCGATGCCGTCAATTCCGTGTCCCGAATGATCCACAAAGCCAAGCACATGGCAGAGCATCTCGCTGTTGGGATAGCTCCGGATTGCACTCTCCTCAAGATAGAGGCCCCTGAGTCCGGCCTTGTCCATCGCACGCATCAGGTCCTGCGCCTTCTCCTCACTGACTTCCTTGCGGATCACGACATACTGGTGCTGGGTTGTCAGTTTCTCGGCAAGTTCCTTCACAGGCATGTCGAGATAAGGGGCGGCAAGGGCGGCAAGTGTCTCGGGATTGCGAATGTGCGTGCCGTCGGCTGTGACCGTTCTGACCGGGATATTCACGGCAAGTTCCTCACCGTTACGATCCAGAATCCGGCCACGATGTGCCGGAATGACAATGCGGATGGAATGCTTCTCAGCCGCAATCACCGAGAAGTAATCGTGCTGGGTAACCTGGAGATCGATCAACCTCCAGGCAAAAAGGGTGAAGATCAAAGCCAGCAGGCCACAGATGATCCCGATGCGGATACCGGTACCCTTCACCTGCTTACAGCACGCATGGGAGCCCCAGCACCGAACCGGCCATCCGGATCGCGCGAGGCTGTGCGCAATACCCCGTCAGGTTCCGCAGGAAGAGGGGGCGTGACCCTGGCAATCGCCGTGTCACGAATCGGTTCCAGGCGAAGATATCCCTCATCAAGGCGGCGTTGAAGGGCGCCGCGCGAGGTCATCGCCGTGATGCGAGCCTTCAACGCGTCATTCTTCGCCTCAATCTCGCTGATGGCGGCCTCAACCAAACGCGCCTGATCTCCCACAGCATGCTGCTGGTTTTTCAAATAAACAAAGAAAAGCCCGGCGAGTCCCACAAAAAAGAGGGCCACAATCCATCGGGCAAGAACATTGACCTGAATCGAGTTTGTGGGGCGGCGTCGGTTTCCGTTCATGCTCGTGCTTGTGTTGCCAGTTTCTCGACAACGCGCAGTCGCGCGCTGCGGGATCGTGGGTTGGAGGCAAGCTCTTTTGGAGATGCGGTGAGTGAACGGGGTGTCAGGAGATTAAAAATCCTCTCGAGGTTCGGACGGGGTGCAGGCCAGGTGGGATCATCAATTTCGGCCACGGAATGACGGCGGAAGAAATGCTTCACGATTCTGTCCTCCAGCGAATGGAAGGTGATGATCGCCAGACGGGCTCCGGGAGTGAGCAGGGCGGCCAAATCCGGCAGGGCGCGCTCAAGGGAACCAATCTCATCATTGACGGAGATACGTAGCGCCTGAAACACACGGGTCGCGGGATGACGGGGGCCCTGACGCCCTGCAGCAATCAATTCCGCCAGTTCGGTCGTGGTGGTGAAGGGTTTCTTTTCCCGGGCACGGACGATGCGCGCCGCAAACTGGATCGCACGGGGTTCGTCCCCATATTGACGAAAAATATGGGCCAGCTCACCGGCCGAGAGTGTGTTGACCAGATCGGCGGCTGTCTCCCCGGAGTGGCCCATGCGCATGTCGAGGGGTCCTTCCCGCTGGAAGGAGAATCCACGCGCCGGCGTGTCGAGTTGATGCGAAGAGACGCCGAGATCCAGAAGGATGCCGTCGAGAGCGGTGATTCCGATGGATGCCAGGGCAGTGGGAGCTTCCGAAAAATTTCCCTCCAGGGCGGTAAATCGATCCCCGTACACAGCGAGATGGTCCCGTGTGTGGGAGAGTGCCTCAGGATCACGATCTGTTCCGATTACTCGGGCTCCGGCTTTGAGCAATAATCCACTGTGCCCGCCGCCTCCGAGGGTTCCGTCCAGAATCGTCCTCTCCGGAGATGGCTGGAGAAACTCGACGATCTCCGCCGCCAATACCGGCTCATGACGGAAGGAAGAGTTCATGCTCTGGGTTTGGGAGAGAGAGGAGCTTTCGAGATCGTGAGGAGCCCGGTAAAATCGATTCAGGAAAAGTCGTTGGAGTCGGGTGGACATGGCATTAGAGACCGATCATTTCGGCCACCTGGTGATAGGCACTTGTTTCCTCGGAGCTCACGGCCGCCCAACGTTTCGCGTTCCAGATTTCAAAACGGCTGCGACCGCCCACAAGCACGATCTCACCCTTGAGTTTCAGAGCTTCGCACTGATCCTCAGGAAGGAGGAGACGCCCCTGCGCATCGGCGGAGACGGCGCGTGCCCGGCCGTAAAATTGACGGATTGCCTTGCGTTGGATGTCGGCGGGAAGGCCACTCTGCTTGATCCGATCCTCCCAGGAATCAAACTCAGCGGGAGGCATCAGCATGATGCAATCCCCAGCAGTACTCGGAATGGCGTGAAACTCGTCCGGCCCGTCATTCAGCCAGCTTGCAGGCACCGTGACGCGATTCTTCGCATCCAGGGACCTGGAAAAAGTCCCTGCGTAGCTGATTGGTTTTGGTGAGGGTTTGGACATTGTTGCGAGGTGGAAAATTCGGCCACTTTTCTCCACTACGCCCCACTTCTACCCACTTTCTAAAAAAACGGCAACCGCCAAAACGGTGCAGAGGCAGAAATATTTCACCCGCTTTCCCCAAGTGTTTTTCCCAAAAATCAACCCAATTTAGAAATGAATAAAACCTCTGAAACAGTATTAGGTTCATTTACATAACTAACCCTTCACACTGCTTCAAAATGTTTGGTTAGGGATGCGTTGATCAAACCAAATGCGCATCATGCGCCAGCTCCTTAACCGAGGATGATTAACCGGGTATATTCTTGAGCAATTCCGCGTTGGTGGGGTAGCGGCGAATGAAGAAAAGCAGTCGTTCAATGGCCTCAATCGGCTTGTGACCTGCAAGTCCGCGACGGATGACATTGATCTTGTGGAGATCCTCCTCCGGAAGGATCAGTTCCTCGCGACGGGTGCCGGAGAGGAAGATGTCCACGGCGGGATAGATGCGTTGTTCGCTGATCTTGCGGTCAAGCACGAGCTCCATGTTGCCGGTACCCTTGAATTCCTGGAAGATCAGATCATCCATGCGGCTGTTGGTCTCGATCAGTGCGGTCGCCATGATGGTGAGGGAACCGGCTTCCTCGGTATTACGTGCGGCCGCAAAAAGCTTGCGAGGAATTTCCATGGCTCGGGCATCCATACCACCGCTCATGGTACGGCCTCCGCCACCCTGCGCATTGTTGAAAGCGCGGCCGATGCGGGTCAGGGAATCCATCAGGACAAAGACATCCTTGCCCTGCTCGACGAGACGCTTGGCACGGTCAACGGCGATCTGGGCAATCCGGGTGTGGCTGCGGAGATCACTGTCGTTGGAACTGGCGTAGAGTTCTGCCTGCGGCACGGTGCGTCTGATCTCGGTCACCTCCTCGGGGCGTTCGTCCACGAGCAGGATGATGAGTTTCATCTCGGGGTGATTCTTCACCACGGCATCGGCGATGTGCTGGAGCAGGGTCGTCTTGCCGGTGCGGGGCGGGGCCACAATGAGTCCACGCTGACCTTTGCCGACGGGCGTCATCAGGTCGATCACGCGTGTGGTGAATCGCTCCGGCACTGTTTCCAGCGTGATGCGCTTGTTCGGACTGATCGTGGTCAACTCCTCAAAGAGAGGGATGTTGATAAATTTCTCGGGGGAATCCCCCTCGATCTCGCTCGCGCGGAAAAGCTGAGTGCCACGGGGGCCTCGGCGTGTCTCCCCCTTGATGAAAACGCCGTCACGCAACGCGTGCTGACGGATCACCTCGGGCGTGATGAAAATGTCGTTCTGTGTTGCGGCATAAGCGCGCTTGGCTTCGCGCAGGAATCCAAATCCTTTTCCGGAAAGCTCCACGATTCCTTCGGCAAAAGTCGGCTCGGGTGGAGGTCCGTCATTGGCCGCTAGCGGTGCGGGTTCGGCAAATTCATCCGGCCCAGGCCCGGAACCGGGAGCACCATTCTGCTCCCGCTGATCGCGGTTGTCCCGGTTGTTACCAGCGTTATTGTTATTGATTGGGCGGTCATTACGGAACGGACGGCGTCCTCCGTTGCGGGGACGTCGGTTCCGACGGGGCCGGTCAAAGCTCCTCTGGCCGCCATCCTGGGGAGCGGCACCACCCTGCTGTTGCGGAGCAGTTGCATCGCCGGAGGGAGGTGTTGCCTCGGGTACGAAGTTCGAAGGTGGCTGCGGTGTGGAAGGTGTCTGCTGTTCGTCGCTCATGGATGAAAAATGTGAGATGTCAAAAATTGGATGGGAGTAAATCTGTCTTGGAAAGGATGCTCATCGTGCGATGAGGCTTCCCTGAAAATTAAAGGGGCGACCTGTCAGAAGATCCCGGGTTTCTCTAGAAAAACTCCGGCCGATCAGACAACAACGGTGCTATTCCTGATGAATGGGTGCGCTGCGGATTGTGATTGCAGTTGCGGCTGTAACTAGTGCTTCAGTTGGTTGCAAGGATCTCGAAGACCGGGATGCCGGGACTGCTTAGCTCTCCAACAACCAAAACGGGAGAGATCCTAGAAGGCCAAAACCTGCACCAAAGCAAATCACAGCCCCGCACGATGTCAACGCCTATTTCGTAAGCGCTCCAGGGAAACTCTTTTAACCAACGGAAACATCACAGCTGGCAAACGTCTCCTGGAGCAAGCAGATGGAGCTTTTTTCCCTTCTTGAGGAATGCCTCCTTGGCAGCTTCATGATCAATGACGATCGGAGGAAATGTGTCGTAATGCACTCCTAAGATCTCCTTACACCCGAGCCATTCGGCGGCCGTGACAGCGTCCTCCACCCCCATGGTGAAATTATCCCCCAGACAGAGAGCCGCGAAACGGAGCCTCCCCGCCACCGCAACCAACTTCATGTCATGGGTCAGCGCGGTGTCTCCGCTGTAGTAGAAGGCACCCTCATCCGTCTCCACGAGGAATCCTCCTGGCTGTCCCCCATAGCTGCCGTCGGGCATGCTGCTGGAATGGATCGCCGGGGTGTAGGTCACCCGTCCGAAATCGAAGAGAAACGATCCACCCGAATTCATCGCGTGTGCGTTTGTCAGTCCCTGCGCGGAGAACCACTGGATCACCTCGAAATTACCGATCAGCCGCGCCCCGCTCTGCAGGGCGATCTTCTCGACATCGGCAACATGATCGGCATGGCCGTGCGAGAGCAGGATGTAATCAGGTTTGATGGCGGTGACATCGACTGATTCTGCAAGGGGATTGGGCGTGATAAAGGGGTCAAAAAGCAATGTCTTGCCCGCGACACGAACCGAAAAGCAGGCGTGACCGTAGTAGGTGATGTCCATGGCTTGTTGTTATGGTCGGATCACCCTTTCACGCCAAGCCAGAAAGCACCGGCACCCATGCAATCTGCCTTGCTCCTGGCGTGCAACAGATTCACTCTCGCTCCAGTTCAGAACTTCCGCCATGAATCTCGACCCTAAAAAGAAAATAGCCGGAGTGCTGGTGCCCCTCTTTGCGCTGAGGGGACGGCATGATCTCGGGATCGGGGATACGGAGTCCCTCTCCGAAGTGATCGAATGGGCTGCGGGGAACGGGTTTCGCGCGGTTCAAATTCTTCCCGTGAACGAAACCGGTGGCGATCATAGTCCCTACAATGTCCTGAGCGCCTTTGCTCTGGATCCCTCCACCATCACGACGCACCCCTCGTGGCTGCCCGAACTGACACCGGGCGACTACCGTGTGATCACGGAACGCCATGATCTGAGCGCCCTGCGCAGCGGCCCCGTGGATTATGCCGGCGTGAAGAGCCTCAAGCGCGAATTGCTCGAAGCCGCCTGGAAACGCTTCCAGCAGGGTGATGGCCGGAGCGGGAGATCCAAGCTCTTCACCCATTTTCTTGAACTGCACGCCAACTGGCTGGCGGATTACACCCTCTACCGCGCTCTCCTGGAACGGCATCAGGGGAACGAGAACCTCGCCGATTGGCCTGCGGAACACCGCTGCGCCGCACTCGCCCGCAACTGGCTCACCACCCTCTCCGCAAAGGAGAAGGCCGAAATCGAGGAACGCAGGGGCTTTTTCGCCTTTGTCCAATGGGTCGCCTTTTCCCAGTGGTCCGCTGTTGCCGATCTGGCAGGAACCCTTGGTGTCGCCCTCATCGGCGATGTTCCGGTCGGAGTTGCGGCGGGGGGGGCTGACATCTTCGCCTCTCCGGGAGAATTTGATGCCCATCGTTCCTGTGGCGCTCCTGCCGAAAAGGTCTTCAAGAGCGATCCCTTCACCGAGCAATGGGGGCAAAACTGGGGCTTTCCACTCTACCGATGGGAAGTCATGGCCAGGAACAATTTTATCTGGTGGCGGCGACGACTCCGCGTTCTTCGCAGCGTCTTTCACATGCTCCGGGTCGATCATGCACTCGGATTTTTCCGCATCTACAGTTTCCCCTGGCCTCCCCAGCAGAATCAGGAATTCATCGATCTCTCGCCCGAAGAGGCCGCCGCAAAGACGGGAGGCCTGCTCCCGGGCTTTATTGACTGCGATGATTCCACTCCTGAAAACAGCGCCCATAACGAACGCCACGGCGAGGTGTTGCTCGGCGTTCTGGATGCCGAAATCGGCAATCACCGCCTGATCGCCGAGGATCTGGGTCAGGTCTCCCCCTATGTCCGACCTGTCATGGCGCGCATGGGCCTGCCGGGATTCAAAATCCCCATGTGGGAACGTCTGCCGGATTTTTCCATGCAACCCGGAACCAGTTACGACAGGATCTCCGTGACCACCTACGCCACTCATGACCATGCCCCGCTCATCACCCAGTGGAAGGAATGGCAGGCAGGACTTTCGCATACAGGTGAAGAGGCGGCAGGATGCCGGAAGATCCTCTCGGAGTTGTTGACATTCGCCAATCGGCCCGACATCGACCCGGCCACCCCGTTCGAGGGGGAAGTGCACCGGGTTCTGCTGGAGGGACTGCTTGCCAGCAACTCCTGGATTGTCATTCCGATGATCACCGATCTCTTCGGTTCCGACCAGCGATTCAATGTTCCTGGGGCTGTCGGCTCGGCTAACTGGACCGCCCGGATCGAGGATCCCGTTCAGGACTGGAATTCCCATCACAAGTCCCAACTTCTCTGGTGGCGTGATGCCGTCACCCGTCATGGACGACTCTAGATCGTTGGCTCGCGATTTCTTTTCACCGAGAGAGCTTGCATCCCCTTCTTTTGTAGTGTAGGACAAACCAGTTGTTTCTGGCCCCCTTTACAGAGAAACCAAACTTCTCCTCTCATCCTTTTAACTATGGCCAACCTCACCAAACGCGACCTGGTCATTGCCATCAGCAATGAAACCGGACTTATTCAAAGCGATGTCTTCAATGTCATCCAGCGGACGCTCGATCATATCACCGATGCGCTGGCCAAGGGGGAGAATGTGGAGTTGCGCAATTTCGGTGTTTTTGAAGTCCGGCTCACCCGCTCCCGTGTCGGCAGAAATCCCAACCAGCCCGATGTCGATGTACCGATCCCTTCCCGGGCTACGGTGAAATTCAAGGCTGGCAAAATCATGCGCCAACGCGTCCTCCTTCGCACGGATGAGCTGAAAGCAGTCTCGGCTGATGATGAAGCCTCGGAGTAACACTCCGGTCTCCTCACCACGCTCCCCTTCGTCCCTCCCCTCAGGTGCCCGATTCCCCAAGCATTCGCCTTCAGGGCGTTACCCAGAATAATCTCAAAGGCATCGATCTCGATCTTCCGACCGGATCGCTGATCGTAGTCACAGGACCAAGCGGTTCGGGAAAATCCAGCCTCGCCTTTGACACGATCTACGCCGAGGGGCAGAGGCGTTATGTCGAGACATTCAGTCCTTACACCCGGCAGTTCCTCGACCGGATGGACAAACCCCAGGCCCGATCGATCGAGGGGATTCCTCCAGCCATCGCCATTGAGCAGAGCAACAGCGTCAAGACGACCCGCTCCACGGTCGGGACGATCACCGAGATCAACGACTATCTGAAGCTGCTGATGGCGCGGGTCGCCACAGCCTCCTGCCCGGAATGTCATCGCCCGGTAGCACCCGAATCCTCCGAGTCCATCGTCTCCTCCCTGCTTGGTTCACTGGAGGGCAGACGACTCCTGGTCACCTTTCCAGTCACCACCCGATCGGAACCAAATGAAGAGGGTGTCGAGCCCCCGCCTCGCAGCCCCTCTGATTTTTTTACCTTCCTGCAGGAACAGGGTTACCTCCGAATCTGGATCGGAGGAACCACCCACAGAACCGACGAACCGGCCTCCTTCACCGAACTTCCGCCCATCGTGGAAGTCATTCAGGATCGTCTGGACATTAACGCAGCCGAACGGGGACGCCTCACCGAGGCAATCGAGGCTGCGCTGCGTCTCGGTAAGGAACGGGTCACCCTGATCGATCCGGAGTCAGGAGAACGTTTTCCCCACTCTTCCGGATGGCACTGCGCCCATTGCAACGCCGATATCCGCCCTCCCTCTCCCGGACTTTTCAGTTTCAACAATCCCCTGGGTGCCTGCCCCGAGTGCCGGGGATTCGGACGCGTGATCGGACTCGACTACGAGCGGATCATGCCGGACCGCTCCTTGAGCATCGCTGGCGGAGTGGTAAAACCATTCCAGAGCGGTCAGTCCCGGGAATGTCAGCGCGATCTTCTCCGTGCCTGCGCGATGCAGGACATCGATGTCCACCTTCCTTTTGAAGAACTTCCCGAAGCTGATCAAAAATTCGTGATCGAAGGGGAAAAGGGAGCTGACCTCTCCGGTGAGGAACTCTGGCAGAACAACCGCTGGTATGGCGTGGATGGATTTTTCCAGTGGATGGAAAAACGCACTTACAAGATGCACATCCGCGTCTTCCTCAGCCGCTACCGCACCTACAAGGCATGCGATATTTGCCATGGCGGACGTTTTCAGCCCGAGACACTCAACTATCGTCTGCCCCTCGCCCACCCGCTGACGCTGCCGGAGATCGCCTCCACACCCGTTTCCCGCCTCACGCCTTTGCTGGCGGAGTTTCCAATACCTGCGGAGAACGCCGGAGCACTGATGCTGCGCGACCAGATTACCTCCCGACTCGGTTATCTCGAATCGGTCGGTCTCGGCTACCTTACCTTGGACCGCGCCACCAAGACCTTAAGCGGCGGCGAAATCGAAAGGGTCAATCTGACCACCTGCCTTGGTGCCTCGCTCGTCAACACCCTCTTCGTCATGGACGAACCGAGTGTCGGACTGCATCCCCGCGATGTCGGCAAGTTGCTTGAAATCATGCGCGCCCTGCGCGACAAGGGAAACACCCTTCTGGTCGTCGAGCACGAGGAAGCAGTGATCCGGTCCGCTGATCACATCGTTGATCTTGGCCCCGGACGGGGACAGGAGGGGGGCGCCCTGATGTTCTCAGGACCGCTCTCGGCTCTCGCCTCCTCCAAAGACTCCCTCACCGCCGCCTACCTCCGCGGCGACAAGTCCATTCCCGTCCCGAAACAGCGCGTCAAGCCGGAGCAGTGGATCGAGATCAAGAACATCCGCCATCATAACCTTGACCGGATCGATGTCCGGATTCCCCTGGGTGTTTTTTGCTGCGTCACCGGTGTTTCTGGCTCTGGTAAAAGCTCCCTTGTCCGGGATGTCCTCTACCGCAACCTGACTTCGGCCACGGCTGAGGAGGGAGAGGCGGCGGGTCGCTGCCACTCGCTTAAAGGCGGAGATGAACTCACGGATGTCGTGATGGTTGACCAGTCACCCATCGCCCGTACACCGCGATCGACGCCCGCGGTCTATCTCGGTGTCTTTGACTCGATCCGGGAACTTTTCGGGATGGAAGATGCCGCCATTGCGGCGGGAATGAGCCCTTCCGCATTTTCCTTCAATTCCGGCCAGGGACGCTGCGACCGATGCTCCGGACTCGGCTACGAAAAGGTCGAGATGCAATTCTTGAGCGATCTCTTCCTCCGTTGCCCGGAATGCGAAGGCCGCCGTTATCAGGAGCGAGTCCTTGCCATCCTGCATCGCGGCAAATCCATCCATGACATTCTGGAAATGACCGCCCGCGAGGCAATCGAGTTTTTCAAGGGAGGAATGAAGGCCGCCGCTATTTGCACGCCGCTCCAGCTTCTTGCCGAAGTCGGACTCGATTATCTCAAGCTGGGCCAACCCCTGAATGTGCTGAGCGGCGGCGAATCCCAGCGACTCAAACTTGCGGCCCGTCTCGCGGGACACGAACCGGGTGGGGCGCTGCTCATCTTTGACGAACCGACCACCGGACTCCATATCGATGATGTGGCAATCCTACTGAAGGCCTTTGAACGCCTTGTCGCCGACGGCAACAGCATCGTCGTCATCGAGCATAATCTGGATGTCATCAAGACCGCTGACTGGGTCATCGACATCGGACCGGAAGCGGGTGATGAGGGAGGCAAACTCGTCGCGGCCGGAACTCCCGAAGAGATCGCCGGAGTGGAGGCCTCCCACACCGGACGCTATCTCCGTGAAGTCCTCGTCGGTCGTGCGCCACTCCGCTTGGAAAACTCCCTCCCCAAGCCGATCATTCCAGCATCCCGATCCATCGAGATCCGGGGAGCAAGGGAACACAATCTCAAGAATATTTCCCTCGATATTCCCCGCAACGAGATGGTTGTGGTGACGGGCCTGAGCGGGAGTGGTAAATCCACCCTTGCCTTTGACATTCTCTTTGCCGAAGGCCAGCGCCGCTTCCTCGACAGCATGTCCCCGTATGCGCGTCAGTTTGTCGATCAGTTGGAAAAACCCGATGTCGACCGGATTGACGGACTCCCTCCCAGCGTTGCCATCGAGCAACGAATCACCCGGGGCGGGGGAAAATCCACCGTGGCCACGGTCACCGAGATCCACCAGTTCCTCCGCCTCCTCTTTGCCAAACTGGGAATACAACACTGCCCGGACTGTCATGTCGCGGTGCAGAAAAGCTCCCTTACCGCGGTGGCAGCTGAATTGGACACGATGTCCAAAACCGCCCCCGTGCAGGTCTTCGCCCCGCTGGTGCGGGGACGCAAGGGGTATCACACCGACGTCGCTCGCTGGGCCGGCGACCATGGATATTCGACCTTGTTGGTGGATGGAGAGCTGGTTGAAGTCTCCGACTTCCAGCCCCTGGAGCGCTTCAAGGAACACTTCATTGATGTGCTCGTCGGCACGCTGGAAATGGATGCTACCAAGGGAATCCTCGATCTTGCCAAACAAGCCCTCGAAATCGGCAAAGGAACCGCTAAGGCCCGCATTGTGCCGGCTGACAAGCCGGTGAAAGCGAAACCATCCAAGAGCACCAAAAAGAGCAAACTGGCCAAGGTCACAGCCCCCCCCCAAGAGGAATTCCGTATCCTCAGCTCCGAGATGAACTGCCCGGACTGCGGACGCTCCTTTGAGGAACTCGATCCGCGACTCTTTTCCTTCAACTCTCCCCACGGCTGGTGCGAACACTGCCGCGGCTTCGGCGAAGTATGGACCGAAATTCCCTCTGCCAAGGATTTTGATTCCCAGCTTGAGGCCGATCTTGCCGCCGAAAAATCGTTTGAAAACCGCGAGGAGGGTGAAACCCGCCCCTGCCCCGTCTGTCAGGGGGAGCGCCTCAATCCGGTTGCCTGCTCGGTGAAGATCGAGAAGGAAAGCATCGCCTCCTTCTCTTCTCTTTCCGCAGTCGATGCCCTAGCGTTGCTCTCGAAATGGAAGTTTCAAGGCCGCGACGCCGCGCTCGCCCAAAACATTCTGCCGGAACTCAACCAGCGGTTGAAATTTCTCGGACGCGTCGGTCTTGACTACCTGGAACTCAGTCGTTCGGCCAAAACACTCAGCGGTGGTGAATCGCAGCGCATCCGTCTGGCTGCACAACTCGGTTCCAATCTGCGCGGCGTGCTTTATGTGCTCGATGAGCCAACCATCGGACTTCACCCCCGGGACAACACGCGCCTTCTGGACGCCCTCGAGGAACTTGCCGACCAGGGAAACTCCCTCCTCATCGTCGAGCATGACGAGGAAACCATGCGCCGTGCCGCCTGCATCATCGATCTGGGACCGAAAGCCGGTTCGCACGGCGGTGAGATCACCGCGATGGGCACGATCGACGAAGTCATGGCGAACGCCCGCTCCCTGACCGGAAAATTTCTCCGCGAACCTCCCGTGCATCCTCTCAGCGGATCGCGCCGCCCCATCACGGAGGAGACCGAGTGGCTGGAACTCAAGGGGGCCAATCGTCACAATCTCCACAACGTTGACATTTCCTTCCCTCTTCAACGCCTCTCCGCCATCACCGGGATCAGCGGTTCGGGCAAGAGCACGCTGCTTCGGGGGGTCCTGCTCCCTGCCGTTGAGGAATCACTCGTCCGCAGCGGTCGCCGCAAGAAACTCGGGCCGCAACACTGGAAATCACTTACCGGCATCCAGCATCTTTCTCAGGTCATCGAAGTCGATCAGTCTCCGATCGGGAAAACATCCCGTTCCACTCCGGCGACTTATCTCAAAATCTTCGACGCGATCCGTACCCTCTACGCGGGGTTGCCGGAAGCCCGTCTGCGCGGCTACACCAGCAGCCGATTTTCCTTTAACAATCACGGGGGACGCTGCGAAACCTGCGAAGGCCAGGGTGTCATCAAGCTCGAGATGAACTTCCTCCCAACCTCGTACATGCCGTGTGAGGATTGCGGCGGAACCCGCTTCAACCGACAGACCTTGGAAGTCAAGTACGACGGGAAATCTATCGGCGAAGTGCTCGCCATGACCGTCGAGCAGGCAGTTGAATTTTTTGCGACCCATCCTAAAATCCGCCGCCCTCTCCAACTCCTTGTGGAAACAGGCCTCGGCTATCTCCGCCTCGGCCAGCCCAGCCCCACCTTGAGCGGCGGTGAGGCGCAGCGCATCAAGCTTGTCACCCAACTTGCTCGTGGCGGCTCCTCCGACCGTCCCCGGATGGCGAAACGCGGCGGTACCCTCTACATTCTGGAAGAGCCTACCATCGGCCTCCATGCCGCCGATGTCGAACTGCTCCAAAGCGTTCTTCACCGCCTTGTCGATGAAGGCCATACCGTCATCGTCGTCGAGCATCACATGGATCTCGTGGCCGAGGCAGACTACATCATTGATGTCGGCCCCGAAGCGGGACATCGTGGCGGGGAAATCGTGGCTGTCGGCACACCGGAAGAAGTGGCCAAGAGCAAAACCAGCTGCACCGCTCCCTTCCTTAAGGAAGTCTTGGGAAGAAGGAAGCCAGCCGCGAGGAAAGAGAGATCAGAAATCAGAGAACAGAGGTCGGAAATCACTGTTTAGAAGGCTACACGCCTTTTATCTGCTGATCCTCCCGGATCAGGCATCCTCAGATTTGTCCTCACTCGCTCCCGCGAGGTTCGCGCTGCGCGCTGCCTGCGGCATGACTACCTTCGCCTCCCGACAGAAGGTTTGCTGATCCTCGGA
>Ga0302192_10000366_pt1 | contig 29921 bp, 17 predicted proteins | sample II_Bog_E3_2_FD_200230 | JGI IMG/M metagenome (GOLD analysis project Ga0302192, IMG submission 200230) | Peat permafrost microbial communities from Stordalen Mire near Abisko, Sweden - II_Bog_E3_2 | ecosystem: Environmental > Terrestrial > Soil > Wetlands > Peat | place: Sweden: Abisko...
TGATGTCCTGCCTTACAACGATGATGGCTCTTCAGCTTTTGCCGGAAAACCTGCGTGGATTTCGACATCAGCAGCAGCTTGGGGGTTTTCTAATTTGGATTGGACTATTGGTTCCTATAACACAAATTCGGCCGGCCTCGTTGATGACAGGTATTCCGAGCTGGGCAGTTATCTGGGGCGTAACGCCAAGGTGTTTGCCTGCCCGGCGGCCAATTTTGTGAGCCCAGCCCAAAGAGGTGCCGGCTTTGATAATCGTAACCGGAGCGTGGCCATGGATGCGGGTGTCGGTCCAGGGAATAAGCGGAACCACTACCCGAATTCCACCAAATGTTATGTGACAAAGTTATCCGGTTTCCACACGCCCGGCCCGACTGATGTGTGGCTGTTTCTGGATGAACACCCGGACTACATAGACGATGGAATATTTTATACTCCGACCAATCCTGCCACCGGCAGCCTAGTGGAATTCCCTGGTTGCCAGCACGGCGGTGGTTCGGGCATCACTTTCTGTGACGGTCATGCGGAAATCCATGTTTGGACGGTCAGTGTTTTTTATAGCCAGCCGGTTACATACCAAAATCTGGCGGGAAACGGCCCCGCTATTCCCGCCAACGACCCGGGTATGGCTTGGCTGGCACAACATACCCCGGTGAATTAAACGAGGGTAATTGCAACAATAGGATTTAAGGCTCAGTCTAATTCACTCTGGTTGCCGCCACAGTTTTTTCTGCCTGCCAGATTCTAAAGTGGCAGCAGTGTGGTTGCATCAGCAACTGGCAAAGAAAATCATGCGAATTATCAAATCACCAATAGTCATATTGGCCGTTTACACGCTATCGTGGGCGGCGGCTCAGGGGCAATTTTCCTTGAACAGCTCCCCTTGGAGGCTGGCCGCGCAGGCGGACGTAGCGGAGACGGGGGAACAAATCTCCGCCCCGGGTTATGCCGCCGACAAGTGGTATCCCGCCGTCGTGCCAGGAACCGTGCTGACCACGCTGGTGAACAACAAAGTTTATCCCGAACCGTTGTATGGCGAGAACAACCGCCCGGATAAGATACCCGAGAGCCTGTGCCGCAACTCCTATTGGTATCGGACGCCATTCACCGTGCCGGCCAGTTATGCCGGGCGCAGGGTCTGGTTGAACTTTGACGGCATCAATTATAGCGCCGAGGTCTGGGTAAATGGGAAAAATGTGGGACTTATCAAAGGCGCATTTGCCCGGGGAGTGTTTGATATCACATCCATCGCGAGACCCGGCGAAGCCGCCACGCTGGCGGTGCGCGTCAGTCCCCAGCCCAATCCCGGCAACCCGATTGAGCACACCATCGCCCACGGCCTCGGCAAGAACGGCGGCATCACGGCGGTTGACGGAGCCACCTTCCTCTGCACGATTGGCTGGGATTGGATCCCGGGCATTCGCGACCGGGACACCGGCATCTGGCAGGATGTGTTTCTGTCAGCCACCGGCCCGGTGCTCGTTCAGGAGCCGCTGGTGACTTCGGATTTGCCGCTGCCGCGCCTGGATTCCGCCGACATCAAAATCCAAGCCACGCTGAAAAATGTCAGCGCTCAATCCCAAAAAGGGTTGCTGAAAGGCGCGCTTGGCGACATCCATTTTGAACAGGCGGTTGAACTGGAGGCGCACGCCACGAAAGTGGTCGTCCTTGATTCCGTCTCGACGCCGCAGTTGAAGATCAAGAATCCCAAGCTCTGGTGGCCCAACGGCTACGGGCCGCAGAATCTTTACCCGGTTCATCTCGCCTACGAGACTGGCGGCGTGGTCTCTGATGCCAGGGATTTTAACATCGGCATCCGCAAGATTACTTACACCGTGCCCGACACGGAGAATCTGACCTTGTCTGTCAACGGCGTGCGCGTCGTCTGCAAGGGCGGCTGCTGGGGCATGGATGAAGCCATGAAGCGCATCCCGCGCGAACGGCTGGAAGCGCAGGTGCGGATGCATCAGCAGGCGAACTACACCATGATCCGCAATTGGGTGGGGCAGAGCACCAGCGAGGATTTCTATGAGCTGTGCGACCAATACGGCATCCTGCTCTGGGACGAATTCTTCCAGCCCAATCCAGGTGACGGCCCTAATCCGACGGACTTGGAAACTTACCTGGCCAATTGCCGGGAAAAAATCGTCCGGTTCCGCAATCATCCTTCGATTGCCGTATGGTGCGGGCGGAACGAGGGGCGTCCGCCCGAAAACATCAACAACGGTTTGCAGAAACTGATGGACGAACTGGAGCCGGCGCGCCACTACCAGCCGAGTTCCACCGACGGACACGGGGTTCATTCCGGCGGGCCTTACCGCTGGAGAACGCCGCAAGAGTATTATTCAGTGGATGCGCCCTTCAAGACGGAGATCGGCAGCGTCTCCGTTCCCACGCTGGAAGCCGTGCAGGCGATGATGCCGCAAAAAGACTGGGAGACCATCAATGACGACTGGGTGGAACATGATCTTGGCCGGGGCGCGCAGGCGGGAGATGTTTATCCAGGCGAACTCAATCGGCGTTACGGCCAGGCGCTGAATCTCGCGGATTTTGTGCGGAAAGCCCAGCTGGCAAATTACGAAGCCTTCCGGTCAATGTATGAGGGGCGATTTGCCAGGCTCTTTCAACCGGTCGCCGGCGTGCTTACTTGGATGAGCAATCCGGCGCAACCGAGTTTTGTCTGGCAGCTTTACAGTTGGGATCTGGAGCCTAACTCCTCGCTTTTCGCAGCGCGCAAAGCCTGCGAGCCGGTTCACATCATGTTCAACGAGTCCGTCTCCAAGAAACGCGGGGACGGCGGCGGACAGGTGCAAGTCATCAACAATCTGGGGACGCCGCTTGCGGGAGCCACGGCCTCCATCGCAGTTTACAATTTGGATGGCAGCGTGGCCTGTCAGCGCGAGATCAAGGTGGAAGCGCCAGCCAGCGCCGCCACCGATGTGGGTGACTTGGCGCTGCCGGCGGCGCTTTCAAAAGTTTATTTCATCAGGCTGAAGCTCCTTGATGCTGCCGGGCAAATCATTTCCGAAAATTTCTATTGGCGCGGCGCTCCCAGTCAGGAAGATGATCTACAGGATTTGCAAAAACTTTCCGTCGTGAAACTCCAAGCGACCGTCAAGCGCCATGACGCCGGCGGAAAATGCCTGCTGGATGTGACGCTGCAGAATCCTTCAGAAAAGGTCGCGTTGATGACGCATCTGCAATTGCGGCGCAAGAGTTCCGGCGAACGGGTGTTGCCCGTTTATTACTCGGACAACTATATTTCCCTACCCCCGCAAGAATCCAAGACTGTCACCATCGAGGCGGCGAGCGCCGATCTTCACGGCGACCAGCCGCTTGTCGTGTTGGACGGTTGGAATGTGGATGTGGCTCCGGTTTCCGCGAGCGATTGCGCCGTCGAACTTAACAAGAATGCACAGGTCGCGAACTGGCCCGTGACGGACATTGCCGTCAAATGGTTCGATAGTCCGCTCGAACAAATTAAGATTCACTGCGGTGCGCTTTCGGTAAAAGATTTTATCGCCGATGCAGGTTATGACGCCGGCGTCAAAACCGGGAAGCGGGAAGATGTGGATGCCAGTGCCGTGCCGTTTGCGCCGCCGGGTCTATACCAGCTCGCGCGTTCCGGCGATTGCACTTATACCTTGCCGATGAAGCCCACCCAAAAGGGCTATGTCGTCAGGCTCTATTTTGCCGAATTGGTCGGCGATTGGAGCGCCAAGGATGCCGGCAACAACCTGTCCGGTAAACGGGTCTTTGACGTTGACATCAACGACCAGCCGGCGCTCGTGAATTTTGACATCTATGCCGCTGCCGGCGGGATGAATAAAGCCGTGGCCAAAGAATTAAAAAATATTTTTCCGGACAAAGATGGAAAGATCCGCATCCATTTCCGGACGGGAATGGCCGGCAAGCCGAAGATCAACGCGATCGAAGTTGTGCCCGCAGGATGACATGAAACTTAATTCACTACTCACCTTACTTGCCTGCTCGCTCACGTTTATCGCACCAGCGGCTCCCGTCTTCGGTCCATTTAATGCGGCAGCGCGCGGCGGCGGATCTGGACATATCGAATGGTTTGCCGGTCCACCGCCCACCGAACCCGGTAATGCGTGGACCATCGCGGCCTGGGTAAAGCCGTCCGCCGCCATCACTGCGCCGACGCTCGTCGCGGGCTTCGGCGATGGTGTTGACTTTCACGGCGCGCAGCGATTTCTCGCCGCCGACGCAAAGGGTTGGTTTTTTTGGTATGGCAACTGTCAGCCGAGCCGAATAGATCCGCAAACCGGGAAGTTTCCCGTTTTGCCCGAGCTGCCGGATCGGATTTTATTTAATGCAAAAGTCAGGCCAGGCATTTGGCAGCATCTCGTCGCCAGCTTTGACGGAAAATCTCTGCGGCTCTTCGTGAGCGGAATCTTGGCGACGAACGCCGAGATCACCCTGACACGCGCAGCGATGCAGGCATTGGTGGCTCCTCCTCTGGCTTGGGAAAGCGGCGGTTGCTTTGCGGGCCAGGTGGCGCGTTTCACCATCTGGAACCAAACTTTGTCTGAAAATGAAATTGCACAACTCGCCAATGAAAGCAGCGGTCTTGATGCGCTCACCTTCACGCCGGCACCGGCCGGAACCACGCCGGACTACCGCATGAATGGGAAGGATTATTGCTTCGGGCGCAGCCGCAATTTGCCCGTTCAAGACCCGGACACTTATCCCAAGCCCGTGCTGCCGGTGAAGACCGAGCGCGTCGTGAAACTTTCCGTGCGCTCGGTGTCCTTGCCTGATGCGGCTGCCAACCTCACGCTCAACCAGGGTTGGGAAATGGCCGACGCTTGGACGGTTCACGCTGTGCCGGAGGAAATTTCCCGCCCCGGCTTCAACACCGCCTCTTGGTATGATGCCACCGTCCCCGGCACGGTGCTGACCACGCTCGTGCAACAGGGCGTCTGTCCCGATCCGCTTCACGGACTGAATAACCTGCTCATTCCCGACCTGGCCACCAAGTCATGGTGGTATCGGGTGGAGTTTCCCACGCCCGCCGCGTGGCAGAACCGCAACGTCGGACTCACCTTCAAGGGCATCAACTATCACGCCGAGATCTGGCTCAACGGCCGCAAGTTGGGCGACACCGGCGGCGCGTTTATTCGCGGGCAGTTCGAGGTTGCGCCGCTGCTAGCCACGGCGGGCAACAACGTGCTCGCCGTGCGCGTCTGGCCGCCGTCGCACTACACCTTTGGCAGCGGCGAGGAATCCGTCATCGCCGGGCCGGGTGAAAATGGTGGAGACGAGACGCTCGATGGCCCGACGTTTTTTTGCACGGAAGGTTGGGATTGGATTCCCACCATCCGCGACCGTTGCACCGGCATCTGGCAGGATGTGGTTTTGCATCCCACCAGTGCGGTTAAGATATGCGACCCGCAAGTGGTCACCACCTTGCCTGAACTTCCCGACCTCTCCGTTGCCGAAGTGACCATCAATTCGGAGCTGCGCAATCTCACGAAGAAATCGCAGACCGTCACCGTTGAAGCCGGCATTGCAGATGTTAAGGAGCAAAAATCTGTCACGTTGGCTTCTGGTGCGACTAATCTGGTGAGTTTCAAACTCAAAATCAATCATCCAAAACTCTGGTGGCCCAATGGCTACGGCAAACCGACCTTGCACGACTTCACGCTGCGCGTCGTGGATGCCGGTCAGCGCGAGTCTGACTGCTTCACCCAGCGTATCGGTTTGCGTCAACTCACCTACGAATACCTTACTTCGCCAAAAGACAATCCGACGAATGAGCCGCTGGTCGTCAAGGTGAATGGCCGACGCATCTATGCGCGCGGCGGCGACTGGGGCATGGATGACGCGCTCAAGCGCTGCTCCAGCGAACGGCTGGAACCTTACTTCCGCCTGCATCGCGATGCCCATTTCAACATGATCCGCAATTGGTGCGGCCAAAGCACAGAGGAGAGCTTTTACGGGCTGGCCGACAAATATGGCATTCTCGTCTGGAACGACTTCTGGCTTTCCACCACCGGTTATAACAACCCCGCCGTTGACGGCGAACGCTTCCTGGCCAATGCGGCGGATGCCATCAAGCGCTTCCGCAACCATGCTTCCATCGCGGTCTGGTGCGGACGCAACGAAGGCGATCCGCCGCCGTGGCTCAACGAGCCGTTGGCAAAACTTTTGGACACGCTGGATGGCACCCGGCTTTATATCGCCAAATCCACGGATCGGAAAAATCTGCTAAAAAGCGGGCCATGGTCTTATCAAGAACCAAACTATTACTACGAGAGGACACATGGTTTTACCACCGAGTTGGGCGTAAATTCCGTGCCCACCGCGGACGCTGTTCGGGCGATGCTTGATCCGGGCCAGTATTGGTCTGCCATGGAACAGGATGCTTGGGCTTACCACGATTTTCATAGCTCCCAGAACGGGGCGCGTTCCAACTATGTCGCGGCGGCGGAATTGCGCTACGGCGTCGGACAGAATCTTGATGACTTCATCCGCCGCATCCAAATGCTCAACTATACCCAACACCGGTTGCTGTTCGAGGCGTGGAACGCCAGCTTGTGGAACCCCAGCACCGGGTTACTTATCTGGATGTCGCACCCCTGCTGGCCGAGCACCGTCTGGCAGGTTTATTCGAGCGACTACGACACGCACGCCGCATACTTCGGCGCAAAAAAAGCCTGCGAGCCCATCCATGTGCAGTGGAACCAAAACGATGATTCCGTCTCGGTCATCAACAATCCAGAAACTTCGCTGGACAAGGTGTCACTCAAGCTCAAACTCGTCGGGCTTGACGGTGCAACATTGGGCGAATCCACTGTGCCGGTCAGTGTCGCCGCCAACAGCGCGGCGGTGGTTGCAAAAATCAACCGGCCCGACTTCGGTGCTCAGCCCGTGCAATTTCTCAAACTCGAATTGCGCGACCGGGATGGAAATTTGTTGTCGGAAAACTTTTACTGGCAATCGCAAATGCCGGAGCAGTTGCGCGCGCTCAACAAACTTCCGCAGGTCGCCCTCGCCACCTCGGTGCGTTTCAGCACCGAGGCGGATGAAACGATAGCGACTATGGATATCGCCAATCCCGCCAAAACCGTCGCGCTCATGGCTCACCTTTGCCTGCGCAACGCCGATACCGGCGCGCGCATCCTGCCCGCTTATGCCAGCGACAACTACTGCTCGCTTCTGCCTGGCGAGCGCAAAACCATCACCATTCGCTGTGCTACCAAGGATGCCGCCAAAAACATGAACATATCTCTCGATGGTTGGAACATTGCCCCGTCAACCATTTCAGTAAAAAAACACAATAAGTGGTCATCAACTTGACAAGATATCTGTTATGAACATCAAATCCACATTTGTCATCCTTGGTGTCTGCACACTCGCCGCCAGCGTCCGGGCGGAAGTGAAGCCGAATGCGCTTTTCTCCGACAACGCCGTGTTGCAGCAAGGCGCTAATATTCCAGTTTGGGGCACCGCCAAGGAAGGCGAGAATGTCACGGTGACTTTTGACGGGCAGACCGAGACGGCGGTGGCGAAGGATGGCAAGTGGAATGTTTATCTGAAGCCGCACAAGGCCGGCGGCCCATTCACCATGACCATCGCGGGTGAGAATGCGATTGTGATTAACAACGTTTTGGTGGGCGAGGTTTGGGTCTGCTCAGGCCAGTCCAATATGGCCTTCGATTTTCTCGGAGCCTCGACCGCGTTGGTTGAACGGCCGCGCGCCGATTATCCGAAAATCAGGATGTTCAAGGTCAGGTCCTCGGGGGCATTCACACCCCAGGCCGACTTGCTGGGCAACTGGGAGGAATGTTCGCCCAAAACCGTGGATGGATTTTCGGCGGTCGGCTATTTCTTCGCCCGCGACCTCCACAAGGCGAAGGGTTTTCCGGTCGGCATGATTCACAGCTCCGTCGGTGGAACCGCCGCAGAACTCTGGACCAGCCTTTCGGGGTTGCAGAAAGAACCTTCGTTGCACGGCTATGTGGATACCTTCTCCCTGGCGTTAAAAAATTACCAGGGCGGCGCGGAAAAATACGCGCAGGAGCAGGATGACTACCAAGCCCGCCTGACGAAATGGTCGGCGACGGAAGGAAAAGCCTACGGCGCGGCGCTCAATGCCTGGAAGGCCGCCAACAAAGCCAATGAAGCCGAGGGTAAACCGGCGGCACCGATGCCCACGCCCGCCGTGCCGAAGCCCAAACCGCCGGTTGATCCGGTGGGGAAAAAACCAACCGTCCTCTTCAACGGCAAAATCGCGCCGCTCATTCCTTACGCAATTAAGGGCGTCATCTGGTATCAGGGCGAATCGAACAATCAGAAACCGTTCGAATACCGCACGCTCTTTCCGCGTCTGATCGCGGACTGGCGGGAGAAATGGGGCCAAGGCGACTTTCCTTTTCTCTTTGTCCAGATTGCGCCTTACAAATTCGATATCCCCGAACTTCGCGAGGCGCAGTTCCTCACTTGGAAGAAAACTGCCAACACCGCCATGGCCGTCACCGTGGACGTGGGCGACGCTGAGAACATCCATCCGCGGCAAAAGGAACCGGTCGGCCAGCGTCTCGCGCTGGCGGCGCGGGCGTTGGCCTATGGCGAAAAAATCGAATACTCCGGCCCGGAATATGAGGCGGTCAAGTTCCAAGGCAACCGGGCCATCCTTACCTTCAAGCATGTCGGCGACGGTTTGGTGGCCAAGGACGGCCCGCTGAAAGGTTTCACCATTGCCGGCGCGGACCAAAAATTTGTCGCCGCCAAGGCGGAGATTCAGGGCGATACCGTCGTGGTTTCGGCCGACCAGGTGTCGTCGCCGGTGGCCGTGCGTTACGGTTTCGTGAATGTGCCCGATGGGAATCTGTGGAACCAGGCGGGCCTGCCGGCCTCGACCTTCCGCACCGATCCCGAGTCGCTGACGCAGGATGCTCCGGCAACCAAAAAATTGATTGCAACGCCCGCGAAGCCGGAGGCGTCTAACGAGAATTAAGATGAAAACATATATTCGCCTGTCACCCCGCGCGCTGTTGCCAATCGGTTTGGCCGGCGTTATCGGTTTTCAATCCGCTTTCTCGCTGCTTGCACAAAGTGTGCAACAGCCGGAAACCAATGCCGTGGTTTCGGAATCATTTATCTTCGATTCCAACCTGCCGGAATACAATGAGGCTTACCAAAAAGCGCAGACAGTGATTGAGCGGGACAGCCGCAACGGAAAGTTCATCGCCGGCAAGGGCTGGCCGCAGGTCTGGACGCGGGACTCATCCTTTTCCGCGGACTTGGCTTTATCGTTGCTCAAGACAAAACTTTGCATGACCACCCTGATGGGTTTGAGTCAGGAAGTTCCCGGTGTCGGCGAATGTTGGGCGCAGGACAAGTGCGGACATTTCGGCGGCTGGCCGAACCTGACTGACTCCATCGTCGGTGCGCTCGGCGGCTGGTCGCTCTATCTGGTGACGGAAGACAAGGCCGCGCTGCGGATTTTTTATCAGCGCACGGTGAACACCCTGAAGCGGGCGGAACGGGATGCGGCCCAATCTGACACGGGGCTCATCGGCGGCTGCGCCTCGTTCATGGAATCCAACAGCGCGTATCCCGAAAAATACGCCACCAATGGTGCGCTCGTGGCCAAGACCGCCGCCTTGAGCAATGTCGCACTTTATTACCAAGGCTATGTTATTGCGGCCATGATGGCCGACCGGCTTGGGGATAATGGCGCACCGTTTCGCGCCAAGGCCGAAGCCTTGAAGCAGGCCATCAACAAATATTTCTGGCAAGAGGACAAAGGTTATTACGGCTACTTCCTGGATGAGAACCGCCAACTCTCCACGCGCATGGAGGGATTGGGCGAGGCGCTCTGCATCCGGTTTGGCATCGCCGATTCCGAAAAGGCGCGGCGTATGTTCACGGCGACGCCAACCACGCCGAACGGTTTTCCCTGTTTGTGGCCGCAGTTTCCAGAATACATGAACTACGCCGCCCGCCGCTCGTTGCTTTATCACAATGGGATGATCTGGCCGTTTGTGCAGGGCTACTGGGCATGGGCGGCGGCGGATAGCCGCGACCTCCCGACCTTTGACGGCGAGCTGGTCAAGCTGCTGAACCTGTCGCAAAAAACCAACACTTTCAAGGAATTCTATTTTCCCGAGCAGGGTCGTCCCGATGGTTCGGCCGACCAGCTCTGGAGCGCTTCCGGTTATTTGAGCATGATCCTCCACGGCCTCTTGGGAATCGATTTTGAGGAAAACGGAATCCGGTTTGCGCCGCTGGTTCCCGCGAGATTTTCTTCCCTCTCGCTGAGCCAGATCAACTACCGCTATTCCGTTTTGAACCTGCGGATTCTCGGCCACGGGAAAAACATTTCCAGTTTCAAGCTGGACGGAACGGTTTTGGAAAAGCCTTTTCTGGATGCCGCTTTGACCGGAACGCATCAAATCGAAATTCAATTGCGGGACTAAAAATTACTATGAAAACTATTTTCATTTCTTTAGAGCGTTGGTTGTTGCCGGTCGTCCTCGCCGGCGGATTTTGCCTTCAGGCCGCGGCCGCCGCGCAAAGCGAGTGGGCGCATCTGGACGCCGACGGAAAACTCGTTTACAAAACGCTGCCCGGCGGCGACCGCATTCTGGATTTTTCCCATGCCGGTTACGGCGGTGGTGGAGTAAGCCTGCCGGTGGTGACCGTTCAAAAAACGGTTTCGCCATCTGATGGCGATGATTCGCAGGCTATCCAGTCCGCGATTGACGCCGTTGCCGCATTGCCGGTGAAAGACGGTTTTCGCGGGGTGGTGCTGCTCGCGCCGGGAACCTTTCATTGCGCCAAGGAAATAAATCTTTCCCAGGATGGCATCGTCCTGCGCGGCGCGGGCGCGGGCGAAGGCGGCACCATCATCGAGATGACCGGCGAACCGCACAACTGCGTCAACATCGTCGGCGCATCCCTGAAATATCCTAAAGAGAATCCGGCGGCAACTTATCCCATCACCGACAACTATATTTCATCGGGCGCTTTGAGCGTGTCGGTGAAGGATGCGAAAGGACTCGCGGCGGGCGATACCATTCTCATTCGCTGGCCGCGGACGGCGAAGTGGATTCATTCCATGGGCATGGATTCTTTGGTGCGGAATGGTAAGCCGCAAAGTTGGATTGGAACCAATTCGCTGGCCACCTTTGAGCGGACGATTCGTTCCGTTCAGGGCGACCGGCTCACGCTGGATGCGCCGCTCACCGACGCGATTGATGCCGCGCTGCTGGCGCCGGCAACCGCCGTGGCGGTCAAAACCGCGCCGCCGAAACGGCTGGCGCATTGCGGGCTGGAATCGCTGCGCATCAATTCGCTGCCGCCCAGCGGCACGCTGGTGGCCAAGAACAACCTCGGCGTCCTGTTCGACAATTGCGAGGATTGCTGGGTGCGAAACGTGGCCATGCACGACACGCTCGGCAACGTTCGGGTGATGCAAGGCGGCCGCCGAATCACCCTTGATCAGGTTGACGCCGTCCACACCGCCACGGTCGCCAAAGGCGCTGGCTATCCGTCGGATTTCACCTTGCGCGGTTCGCAAACGCTCATCAACCGCTGTTCCTCGACCGGCTCCGGCTCATTTTTCGTGGCCACCATGAACGGCGAGGCGACCCTGAATGCTGTGTTGAATTGCACGTTCAAAGGTGCTGGTGCCATACAGCCCCACGCACGCTGGTCCACCGGTCTGCTGATAGACGGCTGCAATCTGCCTGAAGGAAGGATTGATCTCATCAATCGGGGAACGGCCGGCTCGGGACACGGTTGGGCCATCGGCTGGGCGGTGGCGTGGAACTGCTCGGCAAAATATTTTAACGTGCAGCCGCCGCCCGGCAGCATCAACTGGTGCATCGGCTGCCTCGGTGAAATGGATTGGGGTAAATTGAAAAAAGGCGAAGTGCCGCCCAAGCCCGGTCCGTGGCTTTCGTCGCCCGGAACGCCGGTTGAACCCGCCAGCTTATACTTGGAGCAACTGCGCGAACGCCTCGGCCCCCAGGCGCTGGCCAACATCGGGTATTGAAAAACTGCGCCCAGTTATGACGTTCAAGTCCACGCTAGTTGTTCTGACAATCTTCACGGTTTCTTCGCGACTATTGGCTGCCGGGGTTGGGGAGAAAGTCTCGCTCAACAACAGCCCATGGAAACTGGCCCCGCAAGGTGATGTGAAGGAGGCTGGAGAACAGCTCTCGATTCCGGGCTATGTCGACTATAAGTGGCTGACCGCCCATGTTCCAGGAACAGCCTTTGGTGATTATGTTCTTGCCGGGTTGGAGCCAGATCCAAGTTTTGGGGAAAATGTGTGGAAACTTGCGGGGAAAGTTGAACGTAAGAAATACGACCAGAACTTCTGGTATCGCACAGAATTTACTGTGCCAGCGGAATACTTCCAATCCGGCCGCATCTGGCTGAACCTGGACGGAGTCCATCGCGACGGGGACATTTATGTGAATGGAACCAAGGCCGGCACAATGCTTGGATTTTTTCAACGCGGGCGCTTTGACGTGACCAACCTTGTGAAAAAAGCAGGCAAGAACACTTTGGCGGTGCTCGCACATATCATGGAGGTGCCACAGGCCAAAGGGACGGACGGAAAATGGAACTTCAATGTCTCTTCACCTTCGCTTCTTTGCAGCCGCGGATGGGACTGGATGCCACGGGTGCCGGGACTGAATACCGGTATCTACAAAGATGTCTATCTGACCCATACGGAAGAAATTTCAATTCTCGATCCGTGGATTCGCAGCGATTTGCCGAAGCCAACCGAGGCAAATCTATCCATTCAGACCGAGTTAAAAAATTCATCCGCTTCGACAGTTAGTGGAGAGCTGGTCGGTGAAATAGATCCCGGCGGGATTGTCTTTTCCAAATCCGTCACCGTAAAACCCAACGAGACACAAACCGTCGTTCTCAATGCCGCGGACACTTCGGCCTTGCGCGTCACTAATCCGAAGCTCTGGTGGCCGAACGGCTACGGCGATCAGAATCTTTATGCCTGCCACTTGGAATTTCACGCTGGCGGCATCGTCTCCGATCAGAAAACGGTGACCTTCGGCATCAAAAAGTATTCCTACGAGGTAAAAAACGATATTCTCTATTTTTACATTAACGGCACACGACTCTTTCTGAAGGGCGGAAGCTGGGGATTGCCCGAGTATCTGATGCGCAACCGGACGTCCGCCGATTACGACATCCGCGTCCGACTGCATCAGGAGCAGAATTTTAATATCATCCGTAACTGGATGGGGTCGGTTCCCGACGAGGCTTTCTACGCGGCCTGCGACAAGTATGGCATCATGGTCTGGGACGAGCTTTGGCTCAATTCTCACGACGGGGATCCGGGCGATATTCCGGTCTATCTTGCCAATGTGGTGGAGAAGGTAAAACAGTTTCGTAATCATCCCAGCATCGCTTTCTGGGTTGCGGAGAATGAAGGAACCCCGGTGCCCGCAGTGAACGAGCCGCTCGCGGCCATCATCAAGAAGTATGACGGCGATGACCGACAATACCAGCCTTGCTCGAACAGCGGCAATCTCAGCGGCAGCGGCCCGTGGACAAATTTCGACCCGCCGGTTTATTTTCGGGGAACTTTCAGTTTTCCCGGCATCGAGAAGCCGCCCGGTAAAAAGGAGCCCTATGGCATGAGAAGCGAGTTGGGCACGGCCGCCTTCACAAGCTTTGATAGCTTCAAGAAATTCATGCCCAAGGAATCCTGGTGGCCGCGAAATCAGACCTGGGACAGGCATTATTTCGGACCTAAGGCCAGAAACGCTTTTCCCGACAACTACCAGACAAAACTGGGCGAGCACTATGGCGAGCCTTCCGACATCGAGGACTTCTGCCGCAAAGCCCAGTTACTCAACCTGGAGACGATGAAGGCGATGTTTGAAGGCTGGCTGGACCGCAGCGATAAAACCGCCGCCGGCCTGATCATCTGGATGAGTCATCCAGCCTATCCGTGCTTCGTCTGGCAGACTTATGATTATTACTACGACACCACCGGAGCCTATTGGGGGGCCAAGAACGCCTGCGAGCCGGTTCATATTTTTTGGAATTGCAATGACAACCGTATCCGGGTGGTGAACACCACAAGGCAGAACGTGGACAACCTCAAGGCCGACCTTTGGATCTACAACATGGATGGCACAGAAAAAGTCCACCAGACCGCCGCGATCAATGCGACTTGCAACGCGGTTGCCGACTGCTTCAAGCTGGCGGCCCCGGCGGATCTTTCGCCAACCCACTTTATCAAGCTGCGCCTCACGGACGCTGCGGGCAAAGTCGTCTCGGAAAACTTCTACTGGCGCGGGACAACGCCGCTGGATTATTTCGGATTGAGCAGCCTGAAGCCGGTGAAGTTAGTAGTAACTAATCCGACTACTGAAGTTGTCGCCGATGGCATGGCCAAAATGGCCATGGACATCACTAATCCGGCCAACTCGGGAACCGTCGCCTTCGCTATCCGGCCGAAGTTGGTCAAACCCGGCACGGGCGAACAGGTGCTTCCGGTTTTCATGAGTGACGGCTATTTTTCCTTGATGCCCGGTGATACGAAGCACATCACTGTCGGATATAATCCGGCCAACGTCGGCGGTGAGAAGCCGGAGCTGGAGCTGGAGTGTTGGAATAATTTCCCCCATCCCATCCCCACGAAGCCGGCATCATTACCCACGCCCGCGAATAAACCGGTTACGCCTAAACCTACTCCAGCAAAAAAGCTGGCGGCACCATTGGGTGAATAATCCGCGGTTTTTCAATCGTCTTTTACATTGCCAAAAGGCCTTGGGATCGTCTTGGGCTGGTTCCTTAAATTGCGTTCGCAGGCGGGAGACCTTCTGCATCAGTTTGGTCTGCACATCGGCGAAAGCGGGGCTGCCAAAAACGCTGCGCATTTCGCCGGGGTCTTTTTCGCGGTCAAAGAGTTCCCAGTAGTCATCGGGAATCATGGCCGGGCGAATATTGGCCAGACGTTCAACTGCGGCATCCGGTTTGTAGAAGTGAACCAAGGTGTAGTTGGTAGTAATGATGCCGTAGTGGGGGCGCACATGATGAAAAGCGGGAAACTCGTAGTAATGATAGTAAAACGCGGTGCGCCAGTCGGGCGGGGTGCTTCCTTTGAGCAGCGGCAGAAAACTGTTTCCCGGCATCCGATCAGGGATGGGCACGCCGGCGATTTGCAGGAAAGTCGCGGCGACATCAATATTGGCGACCAGATCCTGATTCACGCTGCCGGCCTTGATGACGCCTGGCCAGCGGATGAGGAATGGCGTGCGCGCGGACTCCTCAAAGATCCAGCGCTTGTCAAACCAGCCATGTTCGCCGAGAAAAAAACCTTGGTCGGACGAATAAATGACGATGGTGTTGGTGGCGAGGCCGGTGTCGTCGAGATATTTGAGGATGCGGCCAACATTGTCATCCACACCTTTGATACAGGCGAGATAGTCGTGCATGAAACGGTTGTATTTCCATTCCGTCAGCGCATTGCCGGCAAGATTCTTTTTCTGAAACGCTTCGTTACGCGGGAAATAGTAGGTGTCCCAGATTTTTTTTCTGTTCCGGCGTGAGATCCTTCGGGTCGGTGAGCTTGTTGTCCTCGTTCAATTTCATCGTGCGGGCAATGGTCATGTTCTGGGTATGCTCGGCCTGGCCGCGACCTGAGTAATCATCAAAGAGGCTGTCCGGCAGCGGGTAAACGCGGTCGTGGTCAAAATCCAGATCACGCAGCGCTGGTTCCCATTCGCGGTGCGGTGCCTTGTTCCAGCAGAACAGCATGAACGGCTTGGACGGGTCGCGCTTTTTCAGCCAGTCCATTGAAAGGTCCGCGACGATGTCGGTAATGTAGCCCTCATGTTTCACCGGCTTGCCGTCGCGGATCATCGGCGGGTTGTAGTAAATGCCCTGTCCTTTCAAAATTTCCCAATAGTCAAAACCGGTTGGGTCGCTTTCCAGATGCCATTTGCCGATCAGCGCAGTCTGATAACCGGCCTTTTGCAGCAGCTTGGGAACAGTGATTTGGGAACCATCGAAGCGGCAGTTGGAGTTGTTGTAAAAGCCGTTGATGTGGCTGTAGGTGCCGGTGATGAACGAGGCGCGGCTTGGACCGCACAGCGAATTGTTCACGAGAAAGCGATCAAACCGCATGCCTTCCTGCGCCAGCCGGTCAATGTTTGGAGTCTGGATCAGATGGCGCGATTCGCCGTAGGCACTGACCGCCTGCCAGGCGTGGTCATCCGACAGGATTACCAAAATGTTGGGACGATTGTCGGCGCTCCAAACAGTCATGGTTGAAGCTAGAAATAATGCAACAGATCCGAGATTAATCAGTTTTTTCACGGTAGTCATTTTTGAATAAGCCATTTGTTTAACAATTGGCTTCACCGACGGTTTATGTCCGAGCGAGGCTGATTTTATCCTCTCTCGATGTATTTCAATACAGCTTCCGTGCGGGACTGCACATGCAGCTTCTCATATACATGGTGCGAATGCGCTTTCACCGTGTGGATGGTGACGCCCATTTTTTCGGCGATCTCCTTGTAAAAAAATCCTTTTGCCAGCAGCGATAAAATTTCCTCTTCCCGCTTGGTTAGTTTTTCCATGTCGGACTGCGGCTTCTTGATCTGCTGGAAATGTGACACGACTTTCCGCGCGATTTGCGGGGACATCGGGGCGCCGCCGGTGTGGACTTCCTCGATGGCCTGCACCAATTCCGCCGGCGGCATATCCTTGAGCAGATAGCCGCTGGCCCCTTTTCGCAGCGAATCAAAAATCAAGTCGCCTTCCTCGTAGGTCGTCAGCATGAGCACCTGCGTCTTGGGCATCTGCTGTTTTAACTTGGCGACACATTCGATGCCGTTCATCTGCGGCAGGTTGATGTCCATCAACACCACGTCCGGGGTCTCTTCCGGGATTTGCTGCAAGGCTTCCTCGCCGTTGGGATGCGCGCCCACGCAGCGCAACGTCGGCGCATGCCCCAGCAATTCGGTCAGGCTTTCGCGCGTGCCGCGGCTGTCTTCGACAATGGCGACCCGGATTCTCATATCAGCTTTCCCCGATTTTGCCCCAAGATTTTTTTTCATGCCATTGAGCAAACGGTTAAGTTATTTTTTATTCAATTCCGGCCACGGCAGACGCAAAGTCACCTTGGTGCCGCTGCCCGACTGACTTTCCACCCGGCACTCGCCACCGATGTCGCTCATGCGCTGACGCATGTTGCGCAACCCATCGGCCAGCGCATCATCCGGTTTGCCCGAAAATCCACAACCATTATCTTCCACGCCGATCTCCAAGGACAGTTCGGTCACGCTGGCGTTTAACCGGACTTCCGTGGCCCGGGCGTGCTTGACCACATTGTGCAGCGCCTCCTTGACGGTAAGGAAAATATTGTGCCGCAGGTCGGCGGACAGTTCGCACTGCGGAATCATTTCCGGGAAATCCAGCCGGACGCGGATACCCGCCAAACGGAGATAACCAAACGCGAACTGGTTTAAGTAATCAATCAGGTGCGCCAGCGTGTCGTTGCGCGGGTTGACCGCCCAGACAATTTCATCCAGCGACTTGACCGCCTGCCGCGCGGTGGTGGACATGTTGCTGATACGCTCTTCCACTTTCTCCGGTTCATTACGGTTCAAATGGGCCAGTTCACCGAGATAGGCGATTTGCGTCAGGCTGGCACCGAGGTCGTCGTGAATGTCTTTGGCGATGCGGGCGCGCTCCTTTTGCAGGGCCGCCTGTTGCTGCAAAATACGCAACTGTTGTTGCAGCCGCCGGAAAGAAACGTAGCGGACGGTTGCGATGATGCCAGCGCTAAAGGCCAGGAGCAACCCGAGCCGAAACCACCACGTCTGCCAGTAAAATGGGTTCACCACCAGACTGAATGAAGCACTGGTTGCATTCCAATCGCCGTCGCTGTTGCAAGCGGCCACTTCGAAAACATAATGCCCGTTGGGTAGCCGCGAATAGGTAGCGTTCCGCCGCGATCCCGCCTCCACCCAATTATCATCCAGCCCTCGCAGACGGTAGCGGAATTGAATGTTTCCCGGGGCGTAAAAACTGAGCGCCGCAAATTCAAACTCCAAACGGCGGTGTCCTGGCGGCAATTCAAGTTTCACTCGGTCAGTGGCAAGATCGGCCACGCCGTCGTCCGGCGTCGGGCTCGGCAGAATTCCGCGATATTGCGCCATCATCTGGTCATCTACGGTGACGCGGGCCAGCAACGCCGGCGGCGGTTCCAATTTTTTGTTCAGCCGGTCAGGCGACACCACAGCCAGCGCCGTCTCCATTGGGAACCACAGCCGTCCATCACGGCTGCGCAGCACATTCGGTGAGTCGCCATAAGGCGCCTGCAGATTGGGCAAGCCTTCACTGTGTCCGTATTTGATTGACCGAATCCGCGCCGCCCGGCCCGCGATGAGCGCTTGAAAAGCCTGCTTGCGAGCTTTGAATATCCCGCGATTCCCTCCGAACCATAGCCAGCCATCTGCGTCCGCAATGATTTCCGAAATATAATTGTCATACAATCCATTCGCCTGATTGAACTCAATGTATTGTCCGGCCTTGAGATAGCCGACGCCATAGCCGGCATAGCCAATCCAAACCGCTCCGTTCGTCGTGGCACACAGACAGCGGATGGGCGCTAAATCATTCGTGTGGCGTGGCGTTTCCTCCGTCACCGCATCACCGCTGACTCGAAACAACGTCCCCTTGGATGTGCCTGCCCAGATGCTGCCTGCGGCATCTTCCGTCATGGCACGAATGATTCGGCTGTCTGGCGGAACGGGAAACGTCTTCAACTCGCCATCACGCAGCCGCAAAATGGCACTCGGCGACTGCTGTCCCAGCCATATGTCGCCCGCCCGGCTCACCAAAACGCTGTGGAAAATTTTATCCTGAATGGCCGCCGGTGCGTTCCAATTCACAAAGTGACCGTCGCGCCAACAATATAGCCCGCGTCGGCTGCCGATCCAAACCGTTCCTTGCCCGTCTGCGGAAATGCTGGTAGCGCCGCCCGGCCATTCCGGAGAAAGCGGGATCGTCTGCCAGCGGTCGTTAATCAGGTGAACTAGATCGCCGTTTTGAATGGTCGCCCAAAGCGTGCTCGAACTGTCTTCGCAGATGGATTGCACGGCAGGAAACGGCAGGCCGGATTCCACGCCTTGCAACGTGATGTTCTTTGGAGAAATGCAATCCAATCCGCCGCCGGAAGTTCCCACCCAGATGTTGCCCTCTTTGTCTTCATGCAGACTCAAGATGCCCTGATGCGTCGTCGGCACGCTGGAAAATCCCGCAGCATCATGCCGGTATAGTCCGCTGTAAGCTGTCCCCAGCCAGACCGCGCCCTGACGATCTTCCAGCATCACCCAGACATCGGTGTTGTTGCGATTGGTTTGAAATGAACCGAAATCCTGCAGCCCGCCATTCGCATCGCTTTTGTAAAGATGCGTGCCGGCGCAGATCCAAACGCCGCCATTCGCGGCGGCGGCCAGATGTGTCGGACGCGCCTCCAGCTGGAAAAGTTTTTGGAAAGTGTCGGCGCGGAACTGCCCGACCTGGCCGTTCTTGGCGAACCATAGAACGCCACGTTTGTCTGTCGCGAGCGCGCACAACTCCGGCCCTGCTGGAAAACCAGATTCAGAAGTGAAGGCCGTGATCCGGTCTTCCTTGAGGCGGAAAATCGCTCCGTTCAGATACGAAATCCAGATATTGCCACCGGCATCCTCGACCAGGCTGCCGGGAATATCCTTCGGCAACTCCTGAATGAACGCGCGCGACGCCTTGCCGTTCAGTCGCAGGATTTCGCCCCGATCCATCGTCAGCCACAAGTCCCCACTCCGGCCTCGTAGGATGTTGATGACGCCGCGATTCGGGGAGGCCACCAAATTCGTGAGAGGAAATTGCTCGAAGTGAATCCCGTCGAACCGCGCGAGGCCGCTCGGCATCCCGATCCAAAGAAAGCCATCCGCCGCCTGCGCCACGGCGTTCACGCTGTTATACGGCAACCCGTCGTCCGTTTGCCACGAACGCACCAGCCAGCCCGAACTATTTGGTTGGGCAAACCCCGCTGCCGCTGACAGCAACAGCAGTCCAGCCAGCGCGCGTTTGCAGGTTTTTCCAAACGGGAAAGTGGGCACGGATTCAGTTTAGGTTACAACCGCGTTTAATCAAGCGCACCAAAGCGATGGACATTCTTTGCCGACTGGACTGGTAAAATGTTCGTCACCGCGCTGGTTTGATTTCATATCTTCCACCCGCCTTGGTTGCGAAATCAATCGTGTGCAACTGTGGCAGCTTCAATCCGGGCATTGTCGCTCCTGCTGCGATCAGCGGCTGACCGCTGGCGACCGGACGGAAGAGCGGATTTGGATTCGCACCACCAGCGGCGGGTGACGCCTTCGCTCCCGAAACTACCATGGGTTCACTGGTTGAGATACGGCAATTGCCACCGAGATGCGATCGGATTGTGCCATGCGTCAGCCGGCCATTTCTCCAAGTGAGATCAACTTCGAAGCCGCCGCGCGCCCGCAATCCGGTGACCGAACCATCTGGCCAAGCTGAAGGGAGCGCGGGCAGCAGTTGAATCGCATCGCCGTGGCTTTGAACCAGCATTTCCGCCACGCCCGCCGTGTAGCCAAAGTTGCCATCTATCTGAAACGGCGGATGCGCGTCGAAGAGATTCGCATAAAGTCCGCCGCTCTGACCGTTCGTGCTCGAACTGTCCATCGGGCGAAACAGGTTGCGGATAATCGCATAGGCATGGTCACCATCGCGCAGCCGCGCCCACAGATTTATTTTCCAGCCCATGGACCAACCCGTCGCCTCATCGCCGCGCAGCTCCAGCGTGCGTTTGGTGGCGGAAAATAATTCCGGCGTGCGAACGGAATCAATTTGATCTCCGGGATACAAACCATACAGGTGGGAAACATGCCGGTGGTGCGGCTCGGGTTCGGCATAGTCCTCGCGCCATTCCTGCAACTGGCCGCGAGCGCCGATGCGATAAGGTGCGAGCTTCGCCAGTTTTTCGTGCAACTCGCGCACGAGTTCGGGATCGCGGCCGAGCAACTCCGCCGCCGCGATGGTGCGCGTGAACAGTTCGCGGATGATGGCGAGGTCCATGGTGCAACCCATCGACAAGGACGCATTAGTTCCATCGGGCAACGTGAATTGATTTTCCGGGGACGTGCTGACGGGCGTCACGAGTTCGCCGTTGCCGGCGTCCACGAGCCAGTCGGCGTAAAATTCCGCCGCGCCTTTCATTAGCGGATAGGCTTCGTTTGCCAGATAATCGCGATCGCCTGTGAACAACCAGTGTTCCCAGAGATGACTGGAGAACCAGCCCGCCGTCATGTTCCAGAAAGCCGCGCGCGCCGAACCGTCCACCGGATAACTGTCGCGCCAGAGAGTGACGTTGTGATGCGCCACCCAGCCGCGCCGGTGATACATATTGGTGGCCGTGAGCGCGCCGTTAATCGCCGTTTCGCGAATCAGGCGCAGGAACGGTTCAAAGCATTCGGAAAGTCCGGTCGTTTCTACGGGCCAGTAATTCATCTCGGTATTGATGTTAACCGTGTATTCGCTGGCCCACGGCGGAATGACCTGATCGTTCCAAATGCCCTGCAAGTTCAGCGGTTGCGTGCCGGGGCGCGAACCGGCGATCATGAGATAACGGCCATATTGAAAACAGAGGGCTGCGAGACCGGGATCACCGCCATCGCGAAACGCCGCGATGCGTTCGTCGGTGGGCAAGGCTTCTTTGGCGGGAACATGACCCAAGTCAATCGTGACCCGTCCAAAGAGCTTTTGGTAGTCGGCGACATGACGCGCGCGTAGCGTCGTGAAATCGCGCGATAAAGCGGCGCGCAAATCCCGTGTCGTTCGGATTGCTGGGGCAAGGCCGTCGCGACTCGGGCTTTTGTCGAAGCCGTTGAAGCTGCTTCCGGCGCTCAGTAACAGCAACGCTTCCGTCGCGCCTTCGATACGCAAGCTATTCGTTCCCGCGATGACACGACCATCCGTGCGAACAGCGAGCCGCGTTTCGAAAAACATACCCTTGCCGCCGATTTCATCGCCGTAAAGCACCTGCTTGGCGTTCGGCCGGCGCTTTCCCTCCGCGTCGTAATTCTCGGGATAACGACTCTGCTCACCATTTTTTTCCACGGTCTTCAAATCGCGCCGGCCGACATATCCGGGCAGTTGTCCGTGCAACACCAGCACGTCGTTGTCTACGGTTGTTTTTACGGTCGGATGAACCGAAGCGAAGAAAATAGTGAACGCCAGCGCGCCGGGCTTGTCCCCAGTGAGGCGGATGACCATCACTTGGTCGGGCTGGCTGATGAACATTTCCCGGGTGTAGCCAACCCCATTGCGCCGATAACTGACGCCGGCGGTGGCGGTCGAAATATCGAGCCACCGACGATAATCCGTGACGCCGCTCTCCGCGCCGAAATCGAGAAAGAGATCGTCCAACGGTTGGTAACACTGCTGATTGCGACCCAACCAGTTTTTTGTGACAAACGCGTCGGCCTCGGCGTTGCGGCCGGTGCGGATTAGGTTCGTGACGACGGCGAAGTCCTTGGTGATGTCAATCGTCCGCAGATCGGCCGGCGGTTCACCCGAGGTGAGCGTGTCCTCGTTGATTTGAAGATGCTCCCTTCCCACGTCTCCGTGCATCATTGCGCCGATCCGACCATTCCCGAGCGGAAGGGCTTCTGTCCAGACTTTGGCCGGCCGCGTATACCAAAGGGCAAGACGAGATGGGATGGCGGATGCTGTTCCGGTAATCGGAGTGTCTGCGGCGTGAACATTTAACGCCGACAAAACCGAGGCGGCGAAAACCCCCACGCTCCAAAGCACCAAGAACCGGTCAGGATTTGTCATTGATTAATATTAAATATGGGAGCTCCGGCAGGCGTGTCAATGTTTGCAACATTAATCGTTTGTTGAATTGTTAAATGCCCGGCTTTTCGCTAAAGTTTGTTATATTTCCTGTGTTTGCGGTTAACCGTTTCCGTTTGCAGTCCGTTGTCATGCCAGACATGGATGTTGCTGATGTTGGCTGGCGGGGATTTCACGGAACTTGGTCAGCAGTCAATCCGCTAGCAGACCTTAAAATAAATGTTTTATGGCAACTATCTATTCAACCACCAGCGCCTCCTCATCCACGCCGTCACGCAACGGCCAGACGTATCGCGGCCCGTTTTCCATCATGACCGTCCTCTTTTTCATGTGGGGATTCATGACGGTGTTCAACGACATCCTCATCCCGCGTTTCAAGGAGGCGTTCACGCTGGATTTTTACCACGCCATGTTTGTCCAGTTGGCGTTCTTTGGCGCCTATTTCATCGGGTCACTGATTTATTTCGTCATTTCCGCCACCACCGGCGATCCAATCGCCAGGATGGGCTACAAGAATGGCGTTGTCATCGGGCTGTTGATTTCCGCCACGGGCAGCGCGCTGTTCTGGCCGGCGGCCACCCTGCTTTCCTATCCGTTGTTTCTCGGCGGACTCTTCATTGTCGGGCTGGGCTTCGCCATGCTGCAGATTGCGGCCAACCCTTATGTGACCATTCTCGGCCCGGAACGCACTGCGTCGAGCCGGCTGAATCTGGCGCAGGCGTTCAACTCCGTGGGCACCACCATCGGGCCGCTGATTGGCGGGTATCTGATCTTTCAATATTTCGCCAAAACCGGGGCGCACGGGGCCGACTCGGTCAAGATTCCCTATCTGGCGTTCTGCCTCATCTTCGTGTTGCTCGCGGTCGTCTTCTTCGTGATCCGCCTGCCGCATATCGGTGAAGGCAAGGTCGAACATGGCGTGGGCGCGTTGAAATATCCGCACGTCCTGCTCGGGGTGCTGGCGATCTTCATGTATGTCGGCGGCGAAGTGTCCATCGGCAGCACCATCATCAGCTTTCTTGGCCAAAAGAGCGTGGCCGGATTGGACACGGTGGAGGCGAGCAAATACGTCTCCCTGTTCTGGGGCGGCATGCTGATCGGCCGCTTCATGGGGGCGGTGGAGTTGAGCGAACTGAGAAAAGTGAACAAGCGGCTGTTTATGGTCGGCATACCCGTCTTTGGATTTGTGCTGCTGCTGATGTCGCGCAGCTGGGATTCCGAAAGCCATAATTTTGACTTTGTGCGCGGTTGGGGCATGGTTAAGAACTATCTGCCGCTATTGGCGCTTTGCTGGGTCTTGTTCCAATGTGGCAAGGCCATGGCGGACCGGACGCTGCTGATTTTTGGAGCGACCATTGTGGCGTTGCTGGCCGTGTCCATGGTGGAAGGCGGCAAGCTGGCGATGTGGTGCATCGTGGGCGTCGGCCTGTTCACCTCCATCGGCTGGCCAAACATCTTCTCGCTCGCGCTCGATGGCATGGGCGTTTACAAGAGCCAGGTGTCATCGCTGCTGGTGATGGCGATTCTTGGCGGCGCACTGCTGCCACCGCTGCAAGGCCACATTGCCGACCGGCACGGCCTGCAAATCTCCTACATTGTCCCATTGATCGCTTATGCCTACGTCGCTTTTTACGGTTGGAAAGGCCATCGTATCGGCCGCCGTGCTAAATCGGAGAAATAATGCTGACGACTTCTGCCGCCAATTGAAAGATGTGGCGTTGTTTTCGCCTGACTGGTCTGCCCCATGCTTCCGGTGCCACGCATGCAGTATTCGGCGTAATGCTGGGCGTTGGCCAGCAGGTCGTCCAGCGTTTTGGGATTGAGGTTCGGCGTCATCCGACTCGACATTAACTAATGTATCCGGTTAGCCAAGTTGAATTGATGTTGCAACCGGCAAATTTGCTTTGATTTCTATACCTGCCTCGACAAAATTCTGAAATGACACGCGAGGGCTTTGATGTGTTGGTCAGGAAGCTGGAAAACTTCTCCACAAAACACCCGAGACTTTATATTGCGCGCATCGTGGGTTTGGTGGTGCTCGCCTACGGTTATCTTTTGCTCATTCTGATCGGTTCATTCGTTCTGGCGTTGTTGATGATTGCCATGGTCATCCGCGTCCCGGCCACGGCCAAGCTGGCGTTCATCGGCTTGATCGCCTTTGGCGGAATCTTCTGGGCGGTGCTGCGCGGATTATGGGTCAAGCTCACGCCGCCGACCGGCCACGAAATCACCCGCGAACAGGCACCGGAACTTTTTGCGTTGCTCGACGAGCTGCGGGCGGCACTGGATTGCCGTCCGTTCCATAAGGTTTTAGCAGCGATAGCTAACGAAAGTCGCTGGATTATTCTCAAAGAATTGGCCAAAGGCGAGCCGCGCATGACCATCGAACTGGCGCGGCTCATCGGGAGCAGCCCGGACGCCACCGCCAAGCAGATGATCATGTTGCGCCGCGCCGGCTTGGTGGAGCAGGTTTACGGCAAGCTTTACACGATCCCGAAAAATATCTGCCGCAGCCCGGCCAGCCTGTCGTGGATTTCGGTCATTGCCTGCTGCGATTGGACGCGGCCCAGACTGCCAGCCCGTGAAATCGGGGAGGTGATGTTTGCGGACGGCTGCCGCCAAAGCTTCGCCGGTGGCCGAGTCCAGGCACTCCCATTTTTTCAACGTCGCGTATTCCGTCAACGGGATGGAATTGTGACACATCGTCCATAGACACATCGGCAACTAGCGTTTTAACTGGTGGCGTGTCCGAGCGAAAACATCAAAGCGCGAATGGGCCTGCTGGGAATTCCAAATCGTTGAAGAGAAAAATTCCCGTGCAAGCGAAAACCACATTGCCGACCGAAATGACGGACGCGGAGATTGAAAAAAAGTTTCAACTCCTGAGTAACGACCACAGTTTGCTGAAACGTTATGCTTGCGAAAATTGTTTTAAGACCGGCAAACGCGGAACTCCGTTCGGAATCAAATTTTTCTATCGCGGTAGCGAAAATTGGCCGCAAAGAGTTCCACCAGTTGGATCGGAAGCTGAGGCAGGCTGCGTAGGTTGCGGCTGGTATGATTTTGCAAAATGGCGCGAGGCGCTGAACCTCAAGCTATCTCGTAGAAAAGTCCCAAGTTAGTCGGATAAAGCAATGAGTTGATTTCTTGGCAAACTCACGCACCAATGACCGTCCATCGCGGTTCATAGTGGATAGAGATCAAGCTTTCCACAGAAGAACAGAATGCGCGTGCGGTAGTTTTTGAAGTTGCGGAAGCCGCGTGCGGCGGATTTGATGCTTTGGATTTTTGAGTTCAAGCCTTCCGTGACCGCGTTGGTGATGCGGTGTTTCAAATAGGTCAGCAGATTCTCCAAATGCCGCTTGAGCATTCGGGCCACGGCGATCATGGGCTTGAGGCGGCTCCGGCTGATCCAGCCAAACCAATCCCTGAAAAACCGGCGTGCCCAGCCGGCTTCCTGATACTGCCAGAACTTGGTGAACAGTTCCTTGGCGGCCCAGGCCCGCGCCACTTTCAGATTCAACGCCTTCAATGTGGCAAACTCCGAGGCCTGTTCCGCGCTGTGATTTTGCGGGTTATACAACCAGAGCTGCCGGCTGCCCTTGAGCGTTTCGTCGCCCTGGGCCAGCAGTTCCTTGTGTTCCTGCCGCCGCACCTTGTCCACCGCCTCGTTCAGATATTTGCTCACATGAAACTTGTCATGCACCACATCCGCATCTGGCACTTGCTCGCGCACGGTCTGGATGAAGGGCTCCCACATGTCCACCGCCACCGCCTCCACGGCGGCTTTTTGCTCCAGGCTCAAAGTGTCCCACAACTTCCCGGCCGCCTCCGTCGTCCGGTCTTCCACCACTTCCAGCACGCGGGACTGCTCCAAGTCGGTCAACAGCGTGATATAGGAATGGCCCCGTTTGAAACTTTTCTCATCCAGGCCCAGGTGCTTGAGCTGATCTAGCTGCCGGCGCTCCAAACCGCGCGCCACGGCGCGTTTCATGATCTCATGCGCCGTTTCCCAGCCAATCCCCAGCAGTTCGCACCCGGCCTGCACGTTGGCGCACGCCAGCAGCACCTCCACCGCAAACCGTTCAAAATGCAAGGTGAACCGCCCTTGCGGGGCAGCCCACGGCACTGTCATCGTCTTGACCCCATGTTCCGGGCAGTTCGCCCGCGGCGTCCGCGCCCGGATCACCGTGATGAATTGCATCGTGTCCAGATGCCGCCACGTCCGTTCCGGCGCGCTGTCGTGGATCGAGCATTCACACCCGCATTCCGGGCATTTGGCGGCACTGCCCCATTGCCAGCCCAGCTCGATTTCAACTTTCTTTTCCTGAAGCTTCAGCTCCACGGTTTTAACTTCCCACGGGCTGCCGACGCCCAAAAGTAACGCGTAATGTTTTTGCAATTCGTTGTCCATGCTCATGTCCGCCAGCCTGCCAATCGCCGCCTCCCCGGCCAACCCAAAACATTCGCCCGGCAGCGCGCAGCGGAGCGGAGCGCAGTCCGGCGCAACGCGGGGACGCCAACTGCAACCAGCCCGCCATTCGCTTGTAATCAAGCCGCTCATTTATGTTTCAGCTAAATGACCCCGCTTTGGCAGCCACTCAATTCCTTGAAATTCCCCAATGACAAAAGAACTTTGCTGAAGACTTTCGCCAACTCGGTGGAGAGGCATTTTCAATTGCGATGGAAATGAGCTGCTGTTTCTGCACCAGCGTAAAACCAGGGCATCAAAGACATGATTTTGTCTGACTTTTCCAGATTGTGTTTTGCACATAGCAAACGAACATTGTCTGCAGTCAAACTGCTTCCACCTTTAGAAAACGGAATGTCATGGTCGTAATGCAAATGAACTTTTGATCCACACCTCACACAGCACCCATGATCTCGCCGCCACACTTCCACTTTTACATGAGTCGGAATCAGACGCGTGTGGGGAAGTTCTTTGATGCGACCAAGAATTTTCCTTTCAACTGACTTGAGATGAAATTTGAAAACTTTGCGTCCGTTGCTAGGGACTATTTGTGCATCAATTAATTCAAAGAATCCTTTGTAACACCAAATCCCGCCATCAATCTTCTCGTAAACTTTAATCAATTCTGGCTTCTTGCGGAGACCACTCTTGAAATCCATCGCCACCCGAAAAAATTTTCCATTTTCCGTCCATCCACCTTTTGGGGTTTGTAACGGTTGATCAATTGTTTTTGGATCTGGACTGCCTGCATATCGAGGCTGGTCATGTCCTTCATAGATCAACGTGCCAGTTGCTTCATCCACAGCATCAGCGTAAGGAGCATTTTTTCGAAGCGACATCAGGAACACAGAATAGCTTTTTCCGATTCCAAAATTCATTCCACGTTGAAGATTTGCGTCTTCAGCACTAACTAATTGTGCGTAACTAATAATATCGTCAACTTTCATTTCAACGAGCGATGTGACACATCGTCAACATGAAAGCAAGAAGTTTTTCACTTCGGCATTTCCAATTTCACCTTCGCCGCCACCTGCGCCACGTCTTTGTCGCCGCGGCCGGAGAGGTTCACGATGATGAGCGCGTTGAGAGGTGTTTGCAGCATATTTTTATTTCTTCTTCCGTCGGTGGGTGAGCTGTTTAACTGCCGCCTCAAAATCTTCGTTAGGTTTAGCTGCTTCTTCGGCCAGCCGCTTTTTCCTGAATTTATCGTATTGCCTGCCCGCCAGTTCTTCAGCGAGCTGATGCGACACCTTGCCCATGTTTTTCAGAATGTCCCGGTCATTGAGGGTCAGAAAATCATCCAGCTTTTTGATCCAGTCGCGCATATACATCACCTTGCCCGACCGCGCCTGTAGTTCGGCAAAATCCAGATACTGGGAGACAATCAGGTTCATGACCTCCATTTCATCTTGGTTCAGATAATTTTTGGCGACGGTCACGTCAGTTTTCTGGATACGGCTGCCCTTCCACGCGGTCAAACCCATGTTGGGCTTGTCGGCATTGGCGCGTTCGGCAATCAGTTCCGCCGCCGTGCGACCGTGAACCGCCCAGTGCATCTTGTTCTGCACCGCTGCAAAAAAATCAAAGGAGACTTCCGCCCTGGCATCGTAATCCACGCTGGTCGTATAAATGTCCAAAATTTTGCGGTAGAAATTCTTTTCCGACGCCCGGATGTCCCGGATGCGGGCAAGCAATTCATCGAAATAGGAGGTCTTGCCTTCTTTCAGCCGCTCATCGTCCATCGTAAAGCCTTTGACGATGTATTCGCGCAGCCGCTGCGTCGCCCAAATGCGGAATTGCGTGCCGCGATGGGATTTCACGCGGTAGCCGATGGAGATGAACACGTCGAGGTTGTAGTGCTGCGTGTCGTAGGTTTTGCCATCCTGGGCAGTTATCCGGAAATTCCGGATAACTGATTCTTGCGACAATTCCCCTTCTTCGAAGATGTTTTGGATGTGTTCGTTGATGGTTCTCACATCTTTCTGGAACAACTCCGCCATCTGTTTTTGAGAAAGCCAAACCGTTTCGCCCTCCGTCCGAACAACAAGACGGGTTTGCTTGTCTTCGGTTTGATAAAAAATAAATGCTGGCGGCTTTTCTTCCATAAGCGTCTTCCGGTGCTGACCTATTTCGGCATTTCCAATTTCACCTTCGCCGCCACTTGCGCCACGTCTTTGTCGCCGCGGCCGGAGAGGTTCACGATGATGAGCGCGTCCTTCGGCATCTTCGGCGCGCGCACCATGCACTCGGCCACGGCGTGGGCACTTTCGAGCGCGGGGATGATGCCCTCGAGCCGGGCGAGCTTCATGAAGGCTTCGAGTGCCTGGTCGTCGGTGGCGTAGGTGTATTCGGCGCGGCTGGCGTCTTTCAAATAGGCGTGTTCCGGTCCCACGGCGGCGTAATCGAGTCCGGCGCTGACGCTATGCGTGGATTGGATCTGGCCGAATTCGTCCTGCAAAATGTAGCTGCGCGTGCCCTGCAAAACGCCGAGCGAGCCGCCTTGAAACCGTGCCGCATGCTGCTCCGGCTTGATGCCCAGTCCGCCGGCTTCCACGCCGAC
>Ga0302192_10000394_pt1 | contig 28946 bp, 20 predicted proteins | sample II_Bog_E3_2_FD_200230 | JGI IMG/M metagenome (GOLD analysis project Ga0302192, IMG submission 200230) | Peat permafrost microbial communities from Stordalen Mire near Abisko, Sweden - II_Bog_E3_2 | ecosystem: Environmental > Terrestrial > Soil > Wetlands > Peat | place: Sweden: Abisko...
GAGTCCGAAATACGCAACACAAAACTGGCTGTCATTCTGAGCGAACGGGGCCCCGAACGTCTTTCAGTTCGGGGGTGGTGAGTCGAAGAATCTGCGGTTGTTCTTAGATGAACTTCAGACCCACCACCCTAGCGACAAAAACAAGAACGTCGCGAGGGTGGGGCACCCGTTTCATCTCCCGTGGGTCGGCAACGCCGGTGGAAGACTAAAAGAGAACGCAGAGCTTCACGAAGGAATCCAGTTCGATCAGATGTTGGCCCAGCGGGGCGGGGTCAAGGGTTGCGTGTTCCAGCACCCACGTGTCTTTGTGGAAGAGAAAGACTGCGTGCAGGCCGGCGGCGAGGGCGGGATTGATGTCGCTCTTGGGGCTGTTGCCGATCATCCAGCTCGTGTGTGGCGTCAGCTCATGCCGGGCGATCACTTCGCGGTATGTCGCAGGGTCTTTCTCGGCGACGATTTCGACAGCCGAAAAGTAGTCGGCCAGGCCCGAGCGAGTCAGCTTGTCAGCCTGCTCGGCCTCGTCGCCTTTGGTCATGAGGATGAGCCGATGGCGGCTGGCTAACTCGGCCAGCGTCTCGGCCACTCCGGGCATCAGCTCGATCTCCTGCTCGGCGATAGAGCGGGCAAAGCTCAGGATGCGGTTAACCTTTTCCTCGGTGACGGCAGCGGGACTGAGCCGCTCAAAGCACGTGACCAGTGAGCGTGTAAAGCTGGTGAGTCCGTAGCCGTGAGCCAGAATAGTCTCCCGCTCCACGGCGTTGAGGGCTTGGCGCACCTCTGCGGGCGAGTACTCGTAGTGGTTCAGGTACCCGATGAAGGCGGCAATGGCGCGCTCAAAGTAGATGTTGTTTTCCCAAAGGGTATCGTCGGCGTCGATGAGCAGGGTCTGGCCGCCTGGGAATTGGGGCATAGGTTTTATGGTAACGAACTTGACGGGGCGGATTAGAGCCCGATTCTAGGTTCGCTGTCTCCCATCCTTCTCGCAAAGAACGCGGAAAGGATGGGGCTCACCCAGATTTTGATTGGCTAAGGTTTGGGTTGGGCAGCCAGCCACTGCTTCAAATTCGGCTCCTGAAGAGAGCGAAGCTCAATGCAACCGTCGATGCGTTCGATGGCGTGCTTGAGTGCCTGCCCGGAGGCAGCGACTTTGTGCGTGGAGAAGAACTGCTTCACATCGTCGCGTTCGGCAGCGGAGCAGAAGCTACCTGTGGAACCGACCAGGTAGCCGCCCATTTCGGTGGTCAATTGGGCCTGAACCTTATCCCAATTCGCCTTGACGTACTGCCAGGCCAGATCGCGCGTTTCACTCGTCTGGAGGGCGATGGCAAACTGGATGGCGGCGTCCTGATTGCGGACTTTACCGGAGACGGCGTAGTCGAGGGAGCGCTGAACGAGGGCGGGGTCTTGAAATTGGGCCAGCAAGCGGAGGGCTGTATCTTGCGGTTCGGGATTGGTTGAGGATTCAGCAATCTTCTGCAACTTGTCGAAGAGGGCGGAATCGCCGTTTCGGGCAGCAACGGCCAGTGCGGTCTGGCCCAGCGTAGGATCGACCGACGTTGGATCGGTAAGATACTTCTCAACGATATGGTTGGCTTGGGCCAGGATTGCAGGATCTTTGCCGTATTGTCCTAATAGCGAAAAAAGCCGCGAGCGCAGTTCGCGGGTATTCGACGAATCGCTTTCAGAAGGAGGGCCGAGCCGCGCGTACTCCGCCGAAAAGGTTGTTCGAATCCATGCAGAAATTGCTGCTTTTTCGTCCGGAGTAGCCGCGACGCGTTCGTAGGTTGCGCCTAACCCTCCAACGGCATTGCCGAGAACCTCGGCGTTGGGCTCGGCCTTGATTGCGGCCATTAAATTGAGATAATCCCCAACTGAAGCCTTGTTGGCGCGTACCTGGACCCACTCGTTGCCGACCAGGCTGATGCGCTCAACCGGTGTGAGTCCGGTTTCAACATTGGCAACCAGAGCGGCGTATACGCTGGGCGGATAGGCGCTGCGGTAGTAGCCCTTGCCTCCGGCATTCGGAAAGAAGAGGCCAGTCTTTGGAGCTAGCAAGGTGGTGTCAGTGGGGTTGAGGACCTGGCAGTCCTGCCCTTCACCCTTTTTGAAGCAGACCGGAAGAGTCCATTTCTGCGCAGGGCCGGGCTGGATGCTGGGGCTGAGAAAGAAACGCTTTTGAGCGACTGGAATCTTACCTTTGGACGGTTCGCCGAAGACCAAAAGCGGCTCGCCCGGCTGGGCGACCAGGCTCTCCATGATCTTGTCTACCGGCTTGTGGCTGGCTGCGGTCTGAGCGTTCCAGAAGTCCTCGGCGGTGGCGTTCCCGTAAAGGTGGGCTGCCAGATAGTTATGCACGCCCTTGCGGAAGGTCTCCGGGCCGAGGTAATTCTCGACGGTGAGCAGAACATCGCTGGCTTTGCCATAGGCGATGCCGTCGAACATCTGGTTGATTTCATCGGGGGTTTCGGCCTTGGCGCGGATGGAGCGGGTGGTGGGCTGGGCGTCGAGATTGAGCGTCCCGTCCTCGTCGGCGGCCACCAACTGGTTGATGTTCCACTCCGGGTGCATGGTGGCTACGGATTTGTTCTCCATCCAAGTAGCGAAGCCCTCGTTGAGCCAGATGTTGTCCCACCACTGCATCGTAACCAGGTCGCCAAACCACTGATGCGCCATCTCGTGGGCGATTACGATGGCCACTTCCTTTTTTGTGCCGACTGAGGCGGTTTTGGGATCCAGCAGAAGGTCGGTCTCGCGATAGGTAATGGCGCCGAAGTTCTCCATTGCGCCGGCCTCGAAGTCGGGCAGGCCAATCAGGTCGAGCTTCTTGAGCGGGTAGGGAATGCCGAAGTAATTGTTGTAATAGTGCAGCACGTATTTGGCGACATCGACAGCATAGGGCGTGAGGGCAACCTTGTCGGGTGTTGAGCAAGCGCGAATCGCTACGCCGTCGGATTCGCCGGCGGTGCATTGGAAGTCGCCGACAAGAAAGGCGACGAGATACGTAGACATCTTCGGGGTGGCGTCGAACTTCAGGGTGTGCTTTCCGACGCCGGGGCCTGGGGTGTCGGTTTCAATGGGGCTGTTTGAGATGGCGGTGTCGGCGCTGTCGATGACCAGGGAGACGTCGTAGGAGGCCTTGAATGCAGGTTCGTCGAAGGAAGGGAAGGCGCGCCGGGCATCGGTCGGTTCGAACTGGGTAACGGCGTAGTTGCGGCGAGCGGTTTTTGAAAGGTAGAAGCCGCGCAGTTCATTGTTCAGGATGCCGGTGTATGCGATGGCCAGGGTTGCCTTGCCTGCAGGCAGTTTGTCTGCGAACGTAAAGGTCGCTTGCTCCTTGCCTTTGTCCAGCGTAACCGTCGCCGTCTGCTGCTTGCCGTTGGCGGTCGCGGTGACGCTCTGGAAGGCGATCTCGGCGGCGTTCAGCGTGATCGCGCTGGCCGGCTCGGCGATGGTCACGTCGATCGTTTCCACGCCTGAGAAGGTTGCTGCCTTCAGGTCGGGTGTGAGGGCGAGCGTGTAGTGCTCGGGGCGAACCGTGTCCGGGAGGCGCTGGGCGTTTGCAGTGCGGACGGGGGCCAGGATCAGGCAAGTAAACGTGACCGCGGTTGCGAGCGCGGCGCAAAGCGATCGAGTGGAAGGGCAAGTATTCATGCAATCCTCGTGGGGGTGAGTAGGATGTTCGACCAAGAGCTGATGGCAGTGCATTCCAGTGGCGAATTGAGCCCTTTCTGGTCGTACACGGGCTCTCGCGGCGGATGGCTGCCGACACTGCCATTGTAGGCTAGTGAGGGGACCCAAAGGAGTTCGCGCCGGGGCGGTGCAGAGATCCGCAGATCGTCGCAGCCTCGCCAGATAGAACATTCTGTTCTGGCCTGCGCGTGTTGCTACAATCTGGTTGGAGCTTCAATTTCCCCGCAATTGAGAGATCGCTTTTTTGAGGAGTGAAGGGCATGGAACTGGCAGTGCAAAGCACTGGCGCGTTCGGGACGGCTGTCGCCTCAGGCAGCCTGAGCCACCGGCAGTTGGTTGAAATCTACCGCCTGATGTTCCTGTCGCGATGCGTGGACGACCGCGAAATCCTGCTCAAGCGTCAGCAGAAGATATACTTCCAGATTTCGGCGGCCGGCCACGAGGCGCTTCAGGTGGGCGCGGCGCTGGCGCTGCGTCCCGGCTACGACTGGTTCTTCCCCTACTATCGCGACCGGGCGCTCTGCCTTGCCCTTGGCGTCATGCCCGACGACATGCTGCTGCAGGCTGTAGGAGCGGCCACCGATCCGGCCAGTGGCGGACGCCAGATGCCCACCCATTGGAGCAGCCGTGCGCTGCACATCGTCAGCACCTCCTCCTGCACCGCGACCCAATTGCTGCATGCCGTGGGCTGCGCTGAGGCCGGCCGCTACTTCAGCCGGCATCCCGAGGCCGCCGCACGGCCCGAAGCAGCCATCGTTCCTGCCGACTACCGCGCATTTCACGATGTCGAGTTTCACGGCGACGAGATAGCCTTCACCTCGCTGGGCGAAGGGTCCACCTCTCAGGGCGAGTTCTGGGAGGCGCTCAATACCGCATCGAATCAGAAGCTGCCCGTGATCTTCTGCGTCGAAGACAACGGCTACGCCATCAGCACTCCGGTCGAGGTGAACACGCCGGGCGCGAACATCTCGAAGCTGGTGGCCAACTTCCCCAACTTTCATTTTGCCGAGGTGGACGGCACCGATGCGGAGGCTTGCCTGCACGCCTTTCAGGCTGCCGCGGCGCACTGCCGCGCTGGCCTCGGGCCGGCCTTTGTTCACGGCCGCTGCGTCCGCCTTTACTCTCACTCGTTCTCTGAAGACGATAGTCTCTACCGCTCGGCGGCCGAACGCGAAGCCGACGCTTTGCGCGATCCGCTGGCCAAGATGCAGATGCGCCTGCTGCGGGAGGGAATCCTAACCGAGGACGAGATCAACGCGCTGGAGCACCGCTTGCAGGCCGAGGCCGCCGAGGCCGCTGAGCGCGCCCTCCATGCCCCGCTGCCCGAGGTGGCCGGCATCACCCGGCATGTCTACTCCGAGGATCTCGACCCGACCAGCTCCGCCTTCGCTCAGGAACATGTGGATGCCCCCGGCTCGGCCGGCGGCGGCAAGGCCGGCGTCGAAAAGGGAAGCGAGCCCCGCACCATGGCCGACCTCATCAACGCCTGCCTTCACGACGAGATGCGGCGCGATCCGCGCATTGTGGTCTTCGGCGAAGACGTGGCCGACGCCAGCCGCGCCGAGGCGCTCGCCGAGGTCAAAGGCAAGGGCGGCGTATTCAAGCTTACCGCCGGCCTGCAAACCGAGTTCGGATCGGAGCGGGTCTTCAACTCGCCGCTGGCCGAGGCCAATATCGTGGGCCGCGCCGTTGGTTATGCTGTCCGCGGCATGAAGCCAGTGGTTGAGATTCAGTTCTTCGACTACATCTGGCCGGCCATGCACCAGATTCACAATGAGCTGTCTGTCATGCGCTGGCGCTCCAATGGCGAATGGCCCGCGCCGGTCGTAATCCGCGCGCCCATCGGCGGCTACCTCACCGGCGGCTCCATCTACCACTCGCAGTCGGGCGAGAGCATCTTTACGCATATTCCGGGCCTGCGCGTCGTGTTTCCCTCCAACGCACTCGATGCCAATGGACTGCTGCGCACGGCCATCCGCTGCGACGATCCGGTGCTTTTTCTCGAGCACAAGCGGCTCTATCGCGAAACCCACGACCGCGCCCCCTATCCGGGACCGGAATTTGCCATTCCCTTCGGCAAAGCCAAGATCGTCCGCCCCGGCTCGCACATCACCCTGGTCACCTACGGCGCCATCGTGCCCAGGGCGTTGCAGGCTGCGCAAAAGGCCCAGCGCCAGCATGGTATCGAGGTCGAAATCATCGATTTGCGTACCCTCAGCCCCTACGACTGGGAAGCCATTGCAACCTCCGTCCGCAAGACCAGCCGGGTGATCGTGGCTCACGAGGACATGCTCAGTTGGGGCTACGGCGCGGAGATCGCCGCGCGCATCGGCGAGGAGCTCTTCGACTCGCTCGATGCCCCTGTCCGCCGCATCGGCTCCATGGATACCTTCGTCGCCTACCAGCCGGTTCTCGAAGAAGCAATCCTGCCCCAGCCCGAAACCATTCTCAAAGCTATCGTCGATCTGAAGGCCTATTGACACTGACTGTCTTCCTTCGAACCAGCCACGGCACGCCCTTCGGGCTCTAAGAGCCTTTCGTAAATAGGCAGAACCTGGCGGCGTGGACGCCGCCAGTACAGCCGCTCAGGAGAGCGGCGCTACTCAAGCGCGCAAATTTACGGATAAGTTCCAAGATGCAGCCATTTTGACGTTCCGCGGCCGAAGAGCTTGCGGAACGAAACGGGCGGCTTCTTCGTAATTCCCCATGGCTGTTAGAAGCAGGGGCCATTCTGTGCGCTGAATCCTGCAAACAAATCGTTGGAGCGCCAGTCTCATTGGAAGCAACCCGCCAGCCGGAGTAGACTACCGCAGATTGCTTAGATCTTGATTTCGATCACCTCAAACCGCAACAAGAAAGGGAACCGACCCTGATGAAGACCTTTTTCCGCGTGTTATTGTGTCTCTCGCTGGTTGTAACCGCCGCCGGCGCGCAGGATAAGAAGGCTGGCGGCCTTCCGCCCCTGATCGATCGCGAGTTGATCTTTGGGAATCCAGAAATTGGGGGAGCCCAGCTTTCCCCGAATGGACAATACATCGCTTTCGTCAGGCCCTGGAAGGACACGCGCAATGTCTATGTGAAGGCGATCAATGAGCCATTCAGCGCCGCTCGCCTGCTGACGACCGAGAGCAAGCGGCCCGTTGCCGGATTCTTCTGGACGCAAGACAGCAAGTACATTCTTTACGTCAAGGACCACGACGGCGACGAGAACTTTAACGTCTATGCGGTCGATCCGGCGGCCAAGCCGGCGGCGGGCGCTGATGCACCGGCTTCTCGCGACTTGACCGGCTTGAAGGGCGTCCGCGTGATGCTCTACGAAGTGCCAAAGAGCGATCCCGACATCGTCTACCTTGGATTGAACGACCGCGACAAGGCCTGGCATGACCTGTATAAGCTCAGAATCTCCACCGGGGAAAAGACGCTGCTGCGCAAAAATACCGACCGCATTGTCGGCTGGGACTTTGACCTGAAGGGCCAGTTGCGCCTGGCAGAACGAACTGCGGATAACGGAGACACCGAGATTCTGCGCGTGGATTCGGACAAATTTACCAAGATCTATTCGTGCTCGGTCTTTGAGACTTGCGGGCCGCTGCATTTTCTCCCCGATGGCAGCGAGGTCTACTTCGAGACCAACAAGGACGTCGATCTGATCGAATTGGCGCTTCTGGATCCGGCGACCGGCAAGACGGAAAAGGTGGAATCGGACCCGCTGGGCAAGGTGGACTTCGGCGGAGCGCTCTTCTCAGAGGCAACCGATCAACTGGTCGAGACCTGGTACATCCACGACCGCGCCAAGACCTACTACAAAGACAAGGTCTTCGGCGCCGATGTTCACTGGCTAGAGCATAAGTACCCCGGCGAAGAGATTATGCTGGGCTCGCGCACGCGAGACGAAAGATACTGGCTGTTTACGGCCCACAGCGACACGGAACCAGGACAGACACTGCTCTTCGACCGCAAGACTCGTGTCATTACGCCGCAGTACACAGCCCGCGAGAAACTCCCGCGGCAAGATTTGGCAGAGATGAAGTCCGTTTCGTACAAATCTTCCGACGGACTGGAGATCCCCGCCTATCTAACCCTGCCCAAAGGTGTTGTAGCCAAGAACCTGCCCACACTGGTCATCCCTCATGGTGGCCCGTGGGGACGCGACGATTGGGGTTATAACCCGCTGGCGCAGTTCTTTGCAAATCGCGGCTACGCCGTGCTCATGCCCAACTTCCGCGGCTCAACAGGCTATGGGAGGAAGTTCCTGGATGCGGGCAACCTGGAGTGGGGCCGCAAAATGCAGGACGATGTGACCTGGGGCGTGAAGTACCTTGTCGCCGAGGGCATTGCCGATCCCAAGCACGTCGGGATTCTGGGCGGTTCCTATGGCGGCTACGCAACCTTGGCCGGGGTCACCTTTACGCCCGACCTGTATGCGGCGGGTGTGGACATCGTTGGGCCGTCCAATCTGATCACGCTGATGGAGTCGATTCCTCCGTATTGGGAGGCTGCGCGCAAGATGTTCGCCGTACGCATGGGCGACGTGAGCACGGCGGAAGGCAAGGCGCTGCTGAAAGAGCGGTCGCCATTGAATTCCGTGGACAAGATCAAGACGCCGCTGCTTGTGGCTCAGGGCGCCAACGACCCGCGGGTTAACCGGCGCGAGGCCGAGCAGATCGTCATCGCGCTTCGCGATCGCGGCTTTCCTGTGGAGTACATATTGGCCCCGGATGAAGGCCACGGATTTGCCCGGCCTGTGAACAATCTGGCGCTGTACATGGAGTCGGAGAAGTTTTTGGCTGCGCACCTGGGAGGCAGATTCCAGGAGGGCGGATCGGCGGAATCGGTGGCGCGGTTGAAGGAGATCACAGTCGATCCCAAGACGGTTGTGCTGGCCAAGAAGGTCGATGCCGGTGCCGTCGGCCTCCCGAATCCAGTTGCCGAGTTGAAGCCCGGCACCTTCAAATATCAGGTCAAGCTTGAGATGGGTGGCCAAACCATGAATCTCAAGCTCTCCACCACGATCAAGGACGATGGGGCCTCCTGGACGGCTGTCAATACCATGGAGACGCCGGGCGGTATGGCAACCGACACCTCGACCATCGAGAAGACCACTCTGATTCTGCGCAAGCGGAGCGTGACCCAAGGTCCGGTCCAGATTGACGTTGACTTCAGAGGCGACAAGGCTGCTGGCAAGATGAGCATGAATGGTCAGGACCGCCCGATCGCCGCCGACCTCGGCGGACCTATTTTTGCCGATGGCGCTGGGGAAGACGACGTGATCGCAGCTCTGCCCCTGGCGGCAGGCTATAGCACGACCTTCCGCAATTTCGACATTCAAACTCAGAAGGTGAAATTGCAGCAACTGAGCGTTTCCGGCGTCGAGTCCGTAACAGTCCCAGCGGGCAAATTCGATGCCTATCGAGTTGACATCAGCTCAGCCGACGGAGGCTCAGACAAGCAGTCGGTCTGGGTGGATAAGGAAACGCATAAGGTCGTGAAAGTCTCTGCTGTGGTCGCTGCGATGGGTGGAGCTGTTGTGACCCAGGAACTCAGCGAATAGCTCGAAGGTCTATCAATTCTCCAAACGCAGCAGAACCGGCCCGCGTCTCGATTTGAGGCGCGGGCCGGTTTGTTTGCCAGTACTGCGGAGAATCAGGAGATCATGAATGTGTGGCACCTGGGTTGATGCGAACATTGTGGCAGCCAGTCTTCTTGACATGGAACAGGGAGTTCACGATCCCATGCAAGATTGGGTTGCACGCCTCGGCGGGCCCATCACCGCTCCAGTGTCCGTGGCAGAATCTTCTCCGATCTCGCCAAAAGTAATGCATTTATCCCAATTCTTCGCCAAATTCGGGTTGACTGTCCGCGATCTTCTGCTAGATTGTCCTTACCGGCACTTCAGCGTTGCATCGAAACAGGTCAGTATTGCGAGTGATAGTGCTTGCTTTCATCTGGTGTGAGGGCGTGGTGTCCGAATCGCGAGTATTTTCAAAATGGTTTTATAGAGAACCTCACCCAAGTGAGGATGGCGAAGCTTTGCACCGAAGCCGCTCCCCGGTGGGTGCGATAGCGCCGAAGGAGTTTCAAGGCTGACATAAGCATCATAGAATCAATAATATATTTGGAGACTCCTTACCGAAATTGCGTGATAAATATGTGTTTGCCTCGATTGTGCGTTTCCTGACCACTCATGCCAAATGAGCTCATCCAGGCAATGTTTGAGGAATGTGAGCCCGGAACATACTGATTCAACGCCAGATATCGTCAGCTCACAAATCGCGGCGGAAGGAAGAATATGACAGAGAAATCCAATCTAGGACGGGGCGGCGCGGAGGAGCGTATCCTGCTCAGCGCGGCCGGCCTATTCGCCAAACTCGGATACAACGGGGTCAGCACGCGCGACATCGCTGCCGGGGCGGGAGTGAACGAGGTCACGATCTACCGGCATTACCCACGCAAGCGCGACCTCTATCTCGCCGTGCTCGATACGGAGTTGCAGCAGGTGAAGCTGCGCGGCGATCTGCTGGGGCGCATTGCGGAAGCCGGCGATGGGCGAACCGCGCTGGAGCGAGCGCTCGAGCTCATTGCCGCCACCTTGATGCACAAGCCCGAGCTTCTGCGCCTGATGCAATACAGCGCGCTGGAACTGGGTGAGGATATCGATCCGATGCTGCGCAAGCACCTGGGCCAGTTGGTCGAGGTGGTGGCCCACTATCTTGAACCTTGGGCCTCAAAAGGGGAATTCCGCAATGCAAATGCCAAGTCCGTTGTTCTTGCCTTGGTCGCGGTGGCCGTGAACTATCGCTCTCTTCATAAGCTGTTTTTGAGCGGGGGAGGCAGCCAGGCAGCGATGTTCCAGGCGTATGCGGATTTTTGCAGCATCGCAAGCGATCAGGCTGCATCGAGCGGGAAACCCGGCGTTGAGCCGTCAGCAGGAGCTTCCCCGGCTTAGGCCAGGATCGCGTCTCAAAATGCGGTGTCAAGAATGAAGGCTTTCAGCAAACTCTCGGGATATATGCCAGCCCTCGATGGTTGGCGCGCAATCTCTATCTTTCTCGTGGTACTTCACCACACCAAAGTCTCTGTTCCCATTCCCGTCATAGGGCCGCTTCTAGCGAGACTGAGTGATTTTGGCGGAGCCGGCGTTTGGATCTTTTTTGCGATAAGCGGGCTGTTGATTTGCGGCCGCTTGTTGCAGGAAGAGCAGAAGCACGGCCGCATCAGCCTGCGCAACTTCTATATTCGAAGGGCCTTTCGCATTCTGCCGCCGGCAATGCTCTACCTGGCGACCCTGGCCGCTCTTTCTCGATGGCTACATGTCACAAAGCTGGAGTTATTTTCTTCGCTGTTCTTCTTTCGGAACTATGCTCTTGCGGCCCTGCCGCCCGCATACTGGTTCACGGGCCACTTCTGGTCGCTGGCAATCGAAGAGCATTTTTATCTCCTCCTTCCGGGAATCCTAGTTTTTTTCCCAAAGCGGCGCGCAAGGGTACTTGGCGCGCTGGCACTTGTCATCGCCGCATGGCGCTTCTGGTTGCAGCACTTTACGAACGTCGATGTTGGCTATCGCACCGATACGTCGCTCGACGCGCTTCTGATTCCTGCTTTGCTGGCCATTGCGGCAAGCAGCGATCGTTGCGCACCCTTCTTGCGGGCGCTTCTCTTGCCCCGCTTCCTGGTTGTCTTTGTGGCAATGTGGGTGTTCTTCCTTCAGTTCAGGCTCCCCGTCAATCTCGCAATTCTTCCGCTGGTTCTGCTCGGTACATCGCAACACCCGGAGAACTTCATTGGGAAGTTCCTCGAATGGGCGCCTCTACGCTGGGTTGGGCGGCTTTCTTACAGTCTTTACCTTTGGCAGCAGCTTTTCTTCTGTGACCGATGGTGGCATGGCGACCTGCCGCTGGGAGTGTTGCAGCAGTGGCCGCTGAAGCTGGCCGGGCTGTTTGCATGCGCGTGCGTCAGCTATTACTTGCTTGAGCGGCCGATGATGCGTTTGGGGCATCGGATTGCCTCTTCTGGAGTGCCGGGACGCGGCGTCGATGAGGCGTCTGGTCCTGAGCCATCAAGAGCAAAGCAGTTTCCATGAGGCACACGTGGTGCTGGGCGGACAAAGGCTGGGTAGCCTCACAGCCGATCGGGTTCGTGATTTACCATGAGGTTGTTTGTACCAAATTCACCAAAGGCATCGCGGTCTTCTCTGCTCATACTTCACGTCATCGGTAGTCTCTCGCCAGCGGCTGGCGGCCCGCCAGAGGCAGTGCGCCAGCTTGTAGCAGCGCAACTCCAGGCCGGCGACGGCGTTGAGGTCGTTTGCCTGGACAATCCGGCAGATAGCTTCCTGATTGGCATTGGATGTCCGGTACATGCGCTGGGCGAGTCGTATCTGGGCTCGTATGAGTTTTCGCCACGGCTCTGGAGTTGGCTATCTGCCAATGCCGGGCGCTTCGACGGCATCGTCGTGAACGGGATATGGACCTTCCCCGGAGTTGCAGTCCGCAGTGCGGCGCGGCGCGCAAAGAAGCCATATGCCGTGTTTGTCCATGGCGCGCTTGATCCCTGGTTCAAGCGGCAGTATCCGCTCAAGCACTTCAAGAAGCTGCTCTACTGGCCGCTTCAGCACGCCATCCTCCACGATGCCCTGGCGGTCATCTTTACGAGCGAAACAGAGCGCGATCTGGCGAAGACCAGTTTTTCTCGGAGCAATTGGAACAGCGCGGTGGTTCCCATAGGAATCAACGATCCCGAGGAGGGCGTACGAGAAGGCGAGGGAGGCCCGAGCAATCCCGCAGATCAGATTGAGGCTTTCTATTGCAGGTTGCCGGTGCTTCGCGACCGGCGTTATCTGCTGTTCCTCGCCCGGATTCATGAGAAGAAGGGCTGCGACCTGCTTGTCGAGGCATTTGCGAAGATCGCGGCCTCGGTTCCAGACGTTGATCTGGTCATCGCGGGTCCTGACCAGGGTGGCATGCAGGCGAAGCTTCAGCGGCTGGCCGGGAGGCTCGGAATCACCGGCAGACTGCACTGGCCTGGAATGATTGGCGGAGACTTGAAATGGGGCGCGCTCCGGGCTTCCAATGCCTTCGTTCTGCCGTCTCACCAGGAGAATTTTGGGGTCGCAGTGGTCGAGTCCCTTGGCGTGGGCCGCCCAGTACTGATCAGCAACCAGGTGAACATCTGGCCGGAGATCGTAGAGGACGGAGTTGGCTTGGCGGAAGAGGACACTCTCTGCGGGACAGAGCGACTGCTGCGCAATTGGTTCGGCCTTTCCCCGGCTGAACAGGAAGCCATGGCCTCAGGCACTCGGGCCAGTTTTCTTGAACGGTACGCATTGAAACGGGCAGTTGCGGGCATCAATCGCATATTTGGTCCTTCAGGGCAGGGGCCTGCGACAAGGTAGCTCAGGCATCTCGATGTGCCGTTTCCTCGGCCATATTGCAGGCTGTATCTGTTTCGGCAACACCTGGCGGGTCTGGCTGCATGGGCTGATTTGCGTGGTGCCTCGCGAGTACCCTCCTAAGCGGATTGAGAAGCTGTAGCTGGTTCGAACTATCGAGCTTCTGTAGCAATACGGGGAACGGACGCCGACCGAGATCGGGCAGGAACTGTCCTAGAATGCAAGCAGGTGCTTGCCGTCTAAGTTGAGGATCGATGGAAGCACATGTTTCCCTCGGTCTCACGGGCGATGGCGGCAGAATTGCACATGAAGGATGCTTCCATTGCCAGGGTTGGGCCGAGAGATGCACGATCCGGCAGAGCGGAGGCCCTGCCGTCCGATGCGTCTCGGAAAGGCTCTGATTACAATTGTTTGAAACTGCAAGGGAAGGGTCGAGCGACTTGCGGCATTTACTGCATCGACAGGGCGAACCACTCCTCTGATTTCTGGGATAACTGTGGAAAGTCTGTTTGGATGGGAAGTTGACTGTCCGGCAATTGCTGATATAGTTGAGGGTGTACTCTACCATGTTTAGGTTGGATATCAGTGCGAGCGTTGCGCATGAAAGCACATGCTTTCGCGTGAGATACCTGTGATGCAGTTCCGACGCGCAAATTCTGCTCCATGGGGATGGTGGAAGCCAAGACTCTCGGCTGTGTCATGGAAAGCCTTACCCAAGTGAGGATGGCGGAGCTTTGTCTCTGTGGTGGGTTTCTTGATGCGCCTTAACCGGGTGCATGGCTGTGTATTCGCTGCGGAACAAGGATGAGCGGGGAATTTTCGACAGGTCCAGTTTGGTTTGAAGGCAGAGAAGTTTGACGGCGAACAGGCGTGAAACCGTTGATGGCGGAGCGCTCCCATGGCAACAACCCCGAACCTCGGGTGGAGTTATATACTGGGATGGACGGCGCGGGTGATTGTGCAAGAGGCGGCTTCGCCGAGCCGGAAATGTTATCGGCGGAGTCTGCGCTTAGTGGCGGAAGAGATGGGGTCCAGGTCGCTAAGACGGCAATGGGTTCAGGTGGCGCGCCGAGATCCGAAGTGGTGCTGACGGGGGACTGTTCGTTGAGGCTGCTCCAGTTCATATTGTTTTTTATGCACGGTTCCCGGCATCGCGGCTCAATTGTTTTGAAGCATCGAGATGCTGGGCGAAGCCGGATTGTTGCGAGCAAGCCTTGCTTTTTCCCGCGACTTAGCGGCTTTTCTTTTTTCCCCCCCCAACATTCGATTGCCCCGCCTCCGCGCAAGTGCATGGCGGGGGCTGGATTCTGCTCTGCGGGAAGCGCACACCGAAGCAGGCGCGGCAATGGCAGCATGAACCGGTTGCAAGCGAAATCAGGAGTTTAAATGTCACTTGACCCCCAGCCCGAGTCGCAAGCCGGCCAGATCGCTCGTGCCCGGGCGATGATTGTTCCTTCCGAAGACCGCCTCTCCCTGATGGATGTATGGCGCGTCCTGATGAAACGAAGTTTCATCATCATGACGGTAACAGCCGTTTTTCTGGCCGTGGCAGCCCTGTACGCGTTCAGAACAAAGCCTGTCTATGAGAGTGTGTCGCGCATTGAAATCAAGCCGAACACGACGCCCAATGTTGGGTTGTCGAGCTTGATCGAAGAAGAGGGCCGCGGCGGGGAATCTGGCAGCGCCTTGCAGACAGAGATACTCGTGCTGCAAAGCAACTCGGTGATGCTTCAGACGGCCGAGAGCCTGGATCTGATTGCCAAGGTGCGAGCTGGCGAACGCAAAGATGGCGATGCGAGCGGATCCTCGACTTCCGCCGAATTGACGCCTGAGGAGCGCTTGGCCGTAATTGGGCTGATCCGAGGCGGTTTGCGTGTGGCGATCGTGCCGTCAACGCAGATGGTCGATATTCGCTACCGCGGTAACGATCCGAAGCTGGCGACCGATGTGGTGAATAAGCTGGTGGATACATACATCGACGAGGATCTTCGGTCGAAATTCGATCGCACCATGCATGTATCGATCTGGCTGCAGAAACAGCTCGAGGGGTTGCGGCAGGCTGCCGGGGACGCGCAGCGCCAGCTTGCGGATTATCAGAAACAGCACAATATCGTTGGAACGGACGAAACATCGAATCTAACCATGCAGAATCTGGCTCAGATCAGCAGCGATTTGGAGACTGCCGAGGCAGACAGGATCATGAAGGAAGCGCGGATGCGGGAGTTTGAGTCGCAGGATCCCGACCTGGTGGCGCTGATGGGCGACAATCCCGAGTTGGGGGCCCTCCGCAGCCAGCTCTCGACGCTGCAAACGCAGCGTGCAGAGCTTGCTGCAAAGTACGGCGAACACCATCCCCGGATGCAGGAGCTGAAGGCGCAAATTGACAAGGTGCAAGCCAGCATCGATAGCGAGGTTGCTCTTGCCCGGCGCCAGGTCCGCGATGAATACGCAGGCTCGCATCGACTGGAAGAAATGCTGCAAAAGCGCCTTGAGGCCCAGAAGGAAGACGCATACCGCTTGAACGAAGACGAAGCTCAATATGCAATTCTCCGCCACGAAGCGGAACTGAACCGGGATCTCTACGACGCGTTGCAGATGAGGCTGAAAGAAGCCAGCGTCACGGCCGGGCTGTCGGCGACGAATATCACGGTAGTCGATCGAGCAAGTGTTCCCGCGGTTCCGGTGGCGCCGCGGAAGTCGCTGAGTCTTATGCTGGGGCTGCTTGGCGGGCTGTTGTGCGGCACAGTCGTTGCCTTCATGATCGAATCGGTGGACGACACGCTCCAGACGTCTGAGGAAGTGGAAAGCGTGTCGATGCTGGCATCGCTGGCAACCATTCCCCACATTTCGACCGATTCGGGAAAGCGCAAGCGCAAAGGGCCCGAAGAACCCGCGGCCATGGGTTCCCACATGCAGCAGTTGGTTGCGCTTTACAGTCCCAAGTCGCATGCGGCCGAGGCGTATCGTGGCTTGCGGAGTTCGCTGTTGCTGTCTTCGATTGACAGGCCGCCGCGCGTTATCGTTGTAACCAGCGCATTCCCGGGCGAGGGGAAGACAACGACCACCGTCAACACCGCGATTGCATTTGCACAGCGGGGCGAGCGAGTACTGCTGGTGGACGCCGACCTTCGGCGTGGAAGCCTGGACCGAGTGTTCAACCTCGACGATAAGGGCTTCGGCCTTTCCAGCGTGCTTGCCCAGCCGGCTGCTCAGAGGGAACTGGCTAGTCCGCTGCCGGGCCTGCCGATGCTTCGGGTGTTGCCGACCGGGCCGCGGCCTCCCAACCCAGCCGAGATGCTTTCATCGAATCGAATGGAAGAGCAGTTGCGGCAGTGGGCGCTTGAGTATGACCGGGTGGTTATAGACACGGCTCCGGTGCTTGCGGTAAGCGACACGCAGGCCATAGCGGCACTCGCGGATACGGTTATCCTGGTGGCTCGCGCGGGCATGACGCGCAAGCGCGCATTGGTTCGCGCGCGCGATTTGCTCTGGCGAATCAATGCGCCGATCGCCGGGGTGGTGGTGAACGATGTCGACATGCGGCTTGAGAACTTCTACACATATCGCTATGGCATGTACGGCTACAACTACGGGTATGGATATCGAAATCCTCGTGCCGACTCGGATATCGCCTACGGGCATGAGGATGAGGAAAAGGGTGAGTAATATGGCGAAGACAATCGCGTTCGCGGCGGCCATTTCGGCATTTCTTTTGGTGCAGGCGAGTGGCGGCCTTGCCCAGGAGCCCGAGAATCCCAAGCCGAATTCCGCGCCGCCGCTTAGAATCGGTTCGGGAGATCTGATTGAGGTCAGCGTGTTTGATAGCCCGGAGCTGTCCGGCCGTTTTCGGGTCGATGAGAAGGGCGACATCGCCGTTCCGCTGCTTGGTAAAGTGCATGTGGAAGGCGAGACCGCGGCAGAAGCTGGAACCACTGTGGAGGAGCGCTATGTGGATAGCGATATTCTGAAGCCGACCAAAGCGCACGCTACCGTATTCATCTCGGAGTACGCAACACAGGGAATCATGGTAACCGGCCAGGTGAAGGGCGGCGGCCTGTTTCCGGCTCTCGGTGTTCGCATGTTCAGCGACGTGATGATTGCCGCCGGCGGTGTGACGCCAACTGCATCTTCCAAGGTGGTTATTACCCGAAAGAGCGACCCGGATCACCCCATCACTGTCGAATACAATCCCGAAGCTCTTGCGCCGGTGGTGCCAAAGATCCAGATATTTCCGGGAGATACCATCACCGTACCCAGGGCGGGGATCGTCTACGTGCTTGGCAATGTTGGACATTCGGGAGGCTATGTTCTGGATGGCCGCAAATCCCTGACTGTTGAGACGGCAATGGCGCTGGCCGGCGGAGGTGGTCATGGGGCCGCGATGAACAGTGTGCATCTCGTGCGCACCTATGACGGCGGCCGTAAGGAAGACATCCACCTCGAAGTGAAGCGAATCTTGCTGGGAAAGGCGCCGGACGTGGAACTTAAGGACGGCGATATCCTTTACGTGCCGACTAGCAATGTCAAGCTTTTTACCGAGCAGGCAATCAACTCGGCGATTGGAATCGGCACCAGCGTTGCGATTTACCGGACCGCTTACTAGGTCTCTGACCGCTTGATTTCGTTCTTTGAGGTTTGTGCTTTCCCACCCACTCGCCAGAGAAAAGCGACAGGTAAAAACGGGACACTCCCAATGGTTGATCGGCAGGCCGGCAAGCAGGAACAGTGTGACGCTGCCGCCAATCCGGTCAAGCTTGTCGCTGTCGTGAACTCGCTCAACAGAAGGGCATTGCTGGAATCGAGCCTTTCTTCCCTTACCGCAGCCTTGAGTCCACTTCCATTTGGCGCGGCAATCGTCGTGTTTGACGCTGGGTCTACGGATGGCAGTGCTGAGTGGCTTAGGGAGTTTCAATGCTCTTGTGCGGCGCCTGCGGTCTACGTCGTGGTCCCATCTCCGAGCGATGATACTTCTTTCTCCGCCGGGGTGAATGCCGGCTGCCGTTTTGCGATCGACAAATTCCCGGAACTGCGGTGGTTGCTCCTCTTCGAGACAGACAACTCCATCGTCGGCGGGGAACCGATCGCTCTGGCGGCAAGGCTGCTAGATTCCTATCCTCGGGTGGGTGCTGCAGGATTCACGGTAACCAGGCGATCGGGAGAGCCAGCCGGCTTCGGTTGCGCGTTTCCTTCCGTGACGCAGTTTCTTATTGGACAGCAGTTGACTTCATTCTTCCGCCTCGACCGCTCGCGGATGATCGCAAAGCCTTCGTTTGAAGGATATGGCTGGGGGACATGCGATGTGGTTTATACAAGCCCGTTGCTCATCAAACGAGATGTTTGGGAAGAGACAGAAGGATTGGATGCCGCGACCTTTCCATTTGCGGAGTGCGATCTGGACTGGTGCTGGCGGGCAAATCGAAGCGGCTGGGAGATGGCAGTCATTGATTTGAAGGGCGTTGTCCATGACAACGAAGACCAGGCTTCGTCATGGTCTTCAACCCGCGTCCTGTCTTTTCATCGTGGCCGGTTTCGCCTGTTGCAGCGGCATTTGCACACTCCGGCAATTCTGTTGAAGCTGGGACTGCTCACCCGTCATGTGCTGGAGTTTGCGGCTCTTGCTCTGGCCAGTCCGTTGCTCTCGCGACCGGGGGGATCTCTCCGAAAGCGATGGCTTCTCATCACGTCTGTATTGCGCGGTTATCAAGAACGTGGCTGAGGCAGTCTCCCCTCCAAACTGCAAAGACTCGGATGCATTCATGCCCAATAATCGACTGCTGATTCAGGTTGTACCGCAACTGAAACCCGCGGCGTGCGGCGTCAGCGATCACGCCATATCGCTGGCGCATGAACTTGAAGCTGGGTTCGGAATAGACACTGCATTTGTTGTGCTGAATTCGACAGAACCATGCGACTCTTCGTTTCCCAAGGTTTATTGCAAGCCGGCCCAACTCGTGGAGGCGTGCAATTCTCTCAGCAAAGGGCAGCCTGGAGCGCTTCTCATCCATTACAGCGGGTATGGCTACTCGCCGGATGGGGCGCCGTTCTCTCTTGCGGAAGCGATCAAGCAGGCGCGAAGGAACCGGCAATTCCGCATTGGGGCTTACATTCATGAATTGTATGCAAACGGAAAGCCATGGACATCTGCTTTTTGGTACTCGCATCGCCAGAGACAAGTGGTTCGGAGGATTGCCAGGGAATGCGACATGATCGCAACCAATCTGAATAGTCAAGCAGACTGGATTGATCGCGAAATTGGCGAAGGCGGCGACACCCCCATTCAACGGCTGCCCGTCTTCTCCAATGTTGGCGAGAGTGTGGAGATTCAGGGCATGAGAGCCAGGCGGCCGGCAATGACAGTAATCGGTCTTCCGCATACGCGGCAAGAATCCTACAAGCGCCTGGCGCGGCTTGGTAACTTGCTAAGCGGCCTCGGCATAGAGGAGATAGTGGATATCGGTTCGGAATGCAATGCTCCCACAACATTGAGCGGAATTCCCGTCAGGCGGGTTGGCGTTCTGGCGGCCGCGGATCTGGGAAATATGCTTGCGAAGTCGATGTTTGGGTTTGTGCCGTATTCCTGGTTTTCCCTGGCAAAGTCAGGAATCTTCGCGGGGCTGTGCGCGCATGGCGCGATTCCTGTCATTGCAGAATCGTTTGCAAAGGAAGTCGATGGACTGACAGACGGCATTCAGATGATTAGTCCAAGGACAGCGAAGGCCGCGGCTTCCGCTGGACTCGAGCGTTGCTCAAGGGAAGCCTGGAATTGGTACTCTCGACATCGGTTGAGCGTCCATGCGGCCACCTACTCGCGGTTGCTGGTTCGTTCGGCGACCGGAGCGGGGCCTGAGGTTTTCGCTTCTTTCAATGCGGTCGGCTCCTGAATGGAATGCGCATCCTGTTGTGGAAGGGAAGCTGGCGATGACGATGTCTAGCCAGGTTGGGCCGGAAGATGGAAAGGGTGGCAGGAGCAAGAGAAAACCTGCCGTTCTGATGTCCCACCCGACAGGCAATCAAAACGTGCGGAATGCCCTCCGCAGCCTGGTCGAGCAAGACATGCTCGCCGAATTCTGGACAACCATAGCGTGGAACCCGCAGTCCAAATGGAATCGGGTGCTGCCGTCCGGCTTACAAGGGCAGTTGGCCAGACGCTCCTTCTCGGATGCTCCACAAGAGCGCGTAAAGTGCTGGCCGTGGAGAGAGATTGTTCGCTTGGGTGTGAGGTCGACGCCGCTTGAGAGCCTTCTTTGTTCTGGTGAGAGATCTTTCTCGGTCATTGGGATGTACCGGGGCTTCGATCGAAGTGTAGCGCGGCGCTTGAAAGACCTAAGCGTCGACGCCATATACGCTTATGAGGGTGGCGCGCTCGAGACGTTTCGTCAGGCAAGACAGCAGGGAATTGCGACTGTGCTCGACCTGCCAAGCGGCTATTGGTACTGGGAGCGGGATCTTTTGCGCGAGGACGAAGCTCGCAATCCGGCGATGGCGTCTGTGCTTCCGAAGCTATCGGATTCAGAACTGCATATGAGGGAGAAAGACGAAGAAGTCGCGCTCGCCGACTTCATTGTCGTTGCCAGCCAGCATGTGCGCCGAACGCTGGCAGGGGTCGTTTCGGAAGATAAAATACTTGTGGTGCCCTATGGCGCGCCGCCCGTTCGCATCAGGCACGAACGTCCAACCGGATCTCGCAGGCCGTTGCGGGTCCTGTTTGCGGGAGTGCTTCACCAGCGAAAGGGGATCGGATACCTCTTGAAGGCCGTCGAGATGCTCGGATCGGATGTCGAGCTGACGCTGATCGGGCAGCGCTTTGCCCCTAACGACCTCGTCGACACTGCATGTAAACGCTGGTGCTGGTTTGAGAGCATTCCGCATGATCGGGTTTTGGACGTTATGATGCAGTCTGACGTACTCGTGCTTCCATCGATCAGCGAGGCTTTTGGTTTGGTGGTTACCGAAGCGCTGTCTTGCGGCCTTCCCGTCATCGTTACCCCCAACGTGGGCGCCAGCGACCTGATTTGCGATGGACGGGATGGTTTTGTGGTTCCAGTGTGCTCGGCCGAGGCCATTGCCGACCGGTTGAACGCGCTGAATCTCGATCGCGAGTTGCTGGCGGATATGTCTCGCAATGCCCAGGCGACTGCGGCAAGGCGGCCATGGGAAATCTATCGCGAAACCTGGGCGGAAACAATGAAGGCTGCTTTATGGCGATGACAATATCGGCACGCTCAACCAGCGCGAGTCCCCGGATGCCGTTGCTCAAGAAGCTGTTCTGGTTGTATTTTCTGCTGCTGGTTTTTGAAGGAGCGCTGCGCAAATGGGTGTTGCCGCAGCTTTCCGCGCCACTATTGCTTGTGCGGGATCCGGTTGCGATAATTATTATTTGGGAGGCCTATCGCACTCACAAGTGGCCGAAGCAGTGGTCCTCTGTTCTTGGGATTCTTGCGGCTGGGATTCTTGCCTTGTGCTTTATCCAGTTGGTGGCAGGCGACAACCCCTGGTTTGTAGCGATGTATGGGGTGCGTTCCTACCTGCTCCCGTTTCCGGTCGCTTTCATCATGGGAGAGAACCTCGACAAAGACGATCTGCGCAAGTTTGGCCGCTGGATACTCTTGCTGCTCTTGCCGTTGACTGTATTGGAGGTCGCGCAATACAACGCGCCTTCCAGTTCGATTTTGAACGTAGGCGCGTCCGTTGGCACCAGACAGCTTGAGTATGCGGACTCGCATGTCAGAGCCTCTGCCACGTTCAGCTATGTGACTGGCCCGGGAAACTATATTCCGCTTGCGGGGGCATTCATTTTCTTTGGGATAGTGGATGACAAGTTCGCGAAGAAATGGCTTATCTATGCGGCATCGGTTGCGCTTCTGATCGCGATCCCGGTTACAGGGAGCCGTTCGCTGGCCGTCCTGTTGATCGCTGAAATCGCATGCGTCGCAATGGCAGCAATGTTTGGCGTATCTCAGCTAGCGTCGGCGCTGAAAGCCGTGGTCGCGCTAATGGTTGTAGCCGCATTGGTTTCTCAGTTGCCAATCATCTCCAGATCGACGCACACCTTCCAGGACCGTCTCGCCAATGCCTCGGCGACCGAAGGGAGCTCGGAGGATACGATCGAGGCACGTGTGGTATATCCCATCGTCCAAGCAGCCGAAGCGAGCTTTTCGGCGGAGGATTGGTTCGGCGCCGGAATGGGGCTTGGAAGCAATGCGGCTGCATCCCTGTTGACCGGAACCCAGAAGTTTCTGGCTGGCGAGGGGGAGTTCGGGCGGGTGCTCTTTGAGTTTGGTCCGTTGTTCGGTTTTGCTTTCATGATAGCCCGATTCATGCTTTCCATTATGATTTTGGGTAAGGCGCTTTCAAGAGTGCGCGACCACGAGCCGCTTGCCTGGTTCCTGGTTCCGTCGCTCTTTTCATTGCTTGCGTTCGGTACGCTCGAGCAGCCGACAATCCAGGGATTCACTGTGCTTACTGTCGGCTTTTCCTTGGCGGCAATTCGGAGAGTAGGCTTTCCAGTTGATTCGGCGTTTTCTCTCGACCCGAGGACAAATCGATTGCTCGGCAGACTGCGCGATTGAGGAGAACGAGCCAGTCGCTTCCGCCAAAACCCCAAGAGGAACGCACCGGCCCAAGCCCAGAGCGTGTCTCACTTCGGTGCGGGGCAGCGATTGATTGGGAACGGAAAGCAATTGCTTTGAGCGAAGCCCGTGAGTTACGGGAATCCTCCTGAACGGACCGAGATAGCCATCGGAGCAGCGCGAGCTTGGGAGCAGGAAGTGGGAATCGCAGGAAGACCAAAGATTGGGCCGCTGACATCGTTCCGATTCTTCGCGGCGATCGGCGTAGTGATGTGCCACTTTCTCACCGGGCCCGACTCGGGCTTTGGACAGGATTCCCGCTTTCACCTGGTGGCCACCTACGGCTCCATGGGGGTCAGCTTCTTCTTTATTCTTTCCGGCTATATCCTCACGTACAATTACGCCGGTACGCCCGAAAGATCACAGAGCATCAACGTGCGGAGCTTTTGGTGGAAGCGATTCGCTCGAGTCTATCCGTTGTATCTTTTCGCGCTGCTCATTGACATTCCCATCAACACTGCGCATTCCATTGCGGTGCATGGCGCGTACGGAGCGGCAATCAGGCTGGGACCAACCTTTCTAACCAATGCGCTGTTGCTTCAAGCGTGGTGCAGCCCCTTCTTCGGAGGATGGAATCCCCCTGGATGGACCCTGAGCGCGGAGGCTTTTTTTTACTTTGGATTTCCTTCGTTGGCCCGCAGATCCGCTTGGATTCACCGCGGAGGATGGAAGACGGCAATTGCAAAAAGTGCTGGCCTTCTCTTTCTTGGCGCCGCTGTTTTAGGTGTTGCCGACTGGTGGGCAGCTCAGTTAACCGCGAAAGCAATACAGTCGCCTAACCTGATCTACTTTCTGCAGCGCAATCCGCTCCTGAACACCGCACTCTTTGCAATGGGCATGATTCTGTGCCTTGCGGAACAGCGCATACGCCGGCAGGGCGCGCGCGCTTCCGAATGGCTGAATGCAATCTGCGGCATCGGCGTCGTCGCGGGATTTGCGGACATCGCGCTGAATCATGCTTTCACGCGCGGCCCAAGAACATTTTTCGGATGTCTTTTCTTCTGCGCGCTCATCGCCCTGGGTAGCGCGGGTGGACCAGTTTGGTTTCTGAAAGTACTCTCGTGGAATCCGCTGGTGCTGCTAGGTGAAGCGAGCTATGCAGTGTACCTCCTCCAGTTCCCGTTGTTCGACTATTCCAAGCAGCTTTGGACTGCGGCGGGGTTGGGCAAAATCGATCCGTCGGCGCAATCGAATCTTCCCTTCTATCTGGTCTACATGACGGTCTTGATCGGAGTGTCGGTTCTCGTATTCAAGGCGTTGGAGCAGCCGGCGCGCAGTTTCCTGCAGAAACACAAGCCATGGTCGGGGAGGCTATAGACAGCGGCAGGGCCTCTGGCTCTAGCTGCCTTGGAGTCGCCGACCGGCAAGAATGGGTATTGGAGCCTGTTGCTTTCGTTCAGAGGTGCTATGGAAAGGGTGATCTGTCTGGCCCTTCGGATCAAACTTCGCAATGTGGCGTGGCGCAGCATTCAGGCTTTGTGGTTTGAGAGGGGAGGCTATTCGCGATGGGTGTAGATGGTCACGGATTGCAGATTCTGTGCTGGGCTGCGCGCAAGCCGATGAAATTTGGAAAGGTCGCGACCATTGGCAGGCAGGCGATGAGTGCGTCTGTCGAGGAGTTAAGAAAGCACGTATCCCTGCCTTTAGACTACAAGTTTCCGCCGTATTGCGAGGATTTGCTTGTTAGGGCCTTCGGAGCCGAGCGCGTCGACTCGTTCGATAACTCCACTTTTGAAGGCTGCACGCATGCGGCCGACTTTAACAAGCCGATCGAACCGCCATGCCAATATGGCACCGTCATCGACTTCGGATGCCTGGAACACATATACAATGTGGCGCAGGGTTTTAGAAATGTCTCTCAGTTATGCGAGGACGGTGGACAGATCCTCCATTGCTTGCCGGCGAACGACTTTTGCGGCCACGGATTCTGGCAATTCTCTCCCGAGTTGTTCTTTTCCTTGTACTCAGAGCAAAACGGCTACTCGGAAACCCAAGTGTTCATTGCAAGTTTGGATGATGAGAAAACGTGGTACGAGGTCGTTGCTCCCCGAGATGGGAAACGCGTGCCTATATTGTTCGACGCGCCCCTTTATGTTATTTGCAGAACTGTCAAGCGAGGGGACTTTTCTCACGACAATGTGCAACAGTCCGACTACGTGTTCTTGTGGGACAAGGACACCGGAGATCCGGCCTTGCAAAGCACTCCCACGCAGCGCACGGGATTGAATGCAGTCTTGCAGCGAAATAGGTTCGTACGGCTCGTTCATAAAAAGCTGGTTGCCGGTCTAGGATTAAGGGGCAACAGCTTGAGACGAAACCCATCGTTGATCAAGCGGCGGATCTCTGAGTTGACTTGACACTCAATGGGCCGTGATAGTTTCCCGGGTTGGAAGCTCTTGTGCTTCGGGCGCTTGACCATTGATTGGCAAGCTCGGCCCCGTGGTTTTCGCGAAGCAGTCAGATTGACTTGGGAGACGGTCAATGCTGGCAGATTGCCGAAATGCCTTGCGCGCCGGGAGAATGCTCGCAAGAAATGGCGGCGCAAGGTTACTCCGGAGGCTGGACGATCCGGCGAATCTTTAGGCGTGCTCTATAAATTGTCAGGGTTGGAGGTGCATTGGCTATCACGCGAGAAGCAAGAGTTCTGAGCCGTCACTCCGGTTTGGGAGAGAGGGCAGGCTATCTCCCGACGCTCGATGGCTGGAGGGCGGTCGCCATCCTTGCCGTGATATGCACGCACGACAGTTTGCATTCCATTGGGCCTCTGAGTACAAGATGGCTTTATCTCCATGGAGGAAGCGGGGTAGACCTGTTTTTCGCCATCAGCGGCTTGCTCATCTGTTCGAGGCTGCTTGAAGAAGAGAGAGTTTTCGGCTTCATTTCACTGCGAAACTTCTACATCCGCCGCGCATTTCGCATTTTGCCGCCAGCTCTTGCATATCTCGGAGCATTGGCAATTCTCATTTTGACAGGCGTGCTCCACATTGGTTGGCGCGAGTGGCTCGGTACAGCTTTCTTTCTTCGCAACTATCATGCGCTAATGGGAAGAGTGGGGCCGGATTCATGGTTTACAGGCCACTTCTGGTCGCTGGCCGTAGAAGAGCACTTTTACTTGATCCTCCCCGCCGTGCTTGTGCTCACTCGGAAACGTTGGCGTGTGAGCGCACTCTCAGGACTGTGCTTGCTTGTGCTTGTCCATCGGTTCAGTGTGCTGCAAACCAGGCCATGGGGAGAGGTGCTCTTCCATACGGGTACGCGGTTGGATGGTCTCCTCATCCCGGCTCTGTTGACGGTTCTTGTACAAAAGGCCGAATTCAGAGAAGCGATGAAGAAGTGGCTGCGATTCTGGCCTTTGCTGCTCATTCCAGTCATCGCTCTGTGCACCTACTGGGAGGGATCGTTTGCTCGGATAACTTTTCTTGCGCTGCTGATGCCGTTGACAGTCCTGGGGTCTGTACTGAACCCGAAGGGGTATCTGGCGCTGTTCTTGGAATGGGCCCCCCTCCGCTATATCGGGAGGGTCTCGTACAGCCTCTACATCTGGCAGCAGCTCTTCTTCCCGGTTCATTATGACATTGGGTACCCTCTGGGCATTCTTGAAAATACGCCTTTGCGGTATGTCGCGACGCTTGCAATCGCGATCGCCAGTTACCACTTCCTGGAGCGGCCGCTGATTAAGTTAGGACACAAGCTTGCTCCGCCGGCGACTCCGGGAAGGGACGATATTTCCGGCGATACATCGAAGACAGGGCAACCAGCAACGACGCTCGCGGCGCATGTCGAAGCGAATCCGAGCTGAAGGACGCCGGTTTAGCAGGGCTTCAAAATTGGCTGCGCTAATGCGCTATCTCCCATTAGACCTGGATTCTCATAAACGAAAGGCCGTATACGATGAGACCCCCAAAAGTACTTGCCGCAGCAGTTTTGCGACGCATCCTGTCCCCCTTTGTGCCTTCCAGAAAGATGCTGCCCTTCATGTTTTGGCTGCAAGGCATAAGTACGGACGACGATCCCTACATGGCTAGCATGGGGCGCTTTTGCCGGCAGGGGCAAAACGCAGTCGATATAGGCGCCAATGTGGGCTTTTATACCTATACGCTATCCAAGCGATTCCTGCGCGTCTACGCTTTTGAAATCAACGACGAGATCACCGGCTGGATAAAGCAATACGGCGCGAAGAATATCGAGCTGGTCGAATGCGGCATCTCCTCCGTGGCCGGAACCGCCAGGTTGCATCTTCCCGTGACGCAGGGCCTCACCATATCCGGCTATGGAACCCTGCATCGCAACATCCTGCCAGAAGCAGACAGTTACGTAGAGAAAGAGTGCCGGCTTGCCCCCCTGGACGATTTTGCAATCGAAGGCATTGGCTTCATGAAAATCGACGTCGAAGGCCACGAGATGGAAGTGCTCAAGGGAGCTGCCAAAACGATTGCGGGGTCGAGGCCGGTTATTTTGATCGAGGTCAGGACCATGAATGAGGTGGAGGTCGATGACTGGTTCATGGCTCTTGACTACCGGCAATGCCGCTTCGATCTACAGGACCATTTGGCGGTCGTCAACGGCTTCCTACCGTCAACGGGAGACTGTCTCTACGTTCCATCCGAGCGGTTGGCCGAAGTTGGACTGGAGCACTGATCCTATTGGGATGGCGAGGGGATTACGCAGTCGAAGCGCTGTATCGTCGAGATCTATGCAAAGCCCGCGTTGCAGTGTAACGCGATCTGTAAGGCAATACACAAGAGTGTTATGAACGGAGGGGATTGTGGCTGACCGGCAATTGGAACCCGCTCTAGCGACTCTGGGCCTCGAGGTGCGTCTTGTGTTTGCCCTGTTCCTGTCGGTGTTTGTGCTGACATCGGCGGGATTCGATACGTCGGAAGCCTCCTTCGACTATGCGGTCGCGCATCAAATATGGACGCAGGGCACACTCGGCTTCTCGCAGCCCCGCGAAGGCATTTTCACGGTGGCTCCCAATGGCCGCACCTATGCCGCTCACGAATTTGGAAACGCCCTTTTTCTGCTTCCAGTAGCGGGTGTTAACGTCGTTCTTGAGAAAGCGCTGGCCGACAGGTACGACCCGCGCAGAATTGGCCTCATCACGGGCTTCGCAGAGAGCATGATGCCAGTAATCTACTGCGCGTCAACGATAGCGCTGTTCTATGCAATGCTGCGAATAAGTTTCAAGAAGTCCATTGCAACAGCCCTTTCTTCCTCCATGGCATTTGCATTCTGCACGTTTGTCTGGACATATTCGCGAAATCTGTTCGACGGCGTCCTTTGCATGTGCCTGCTGACGGGAGCGATGCTTTCCGCGCTGGAATTCAGAAGAACGATGAAGCTTCGTTACTTTGTAATTGCCATGGTCCTTTGCGGGCTCGGGTTCGTTACGCGGCTGACAATGGCGCTATCGCTGGCGGCCTTCGCAATCTATCTGACCATGGCGTTCTGGCGCGATTTCAAGCGGCTGGCCCGATTGGCGGCGATAGGACTGGCGGTGCTTGCTCCGTTTGGACTGTGGCAGGGCTATTACAATCATTTGAGGACCGGTCATTGGCTCTTGTCGCCCGTATTGTCGGGTCGCTATGCTTCAAGCAACGGCCTGACCGGCAGCCTCGCGCTCGGCCTGACTGGGTTGCTCTTCAGTCCGGGCAAGAGCATCTTCCTGTACGTTCCCCTTGCACTGTTGTCGATCGTTTGCTTTCGCCGCTTCGCGGCTAAGCACCCAAGCGAGGCAGCTTTTGTGGCTTCACTGTCGGTTCTGTGGCTTGCCGTTCACTCGAAAATGGCGAGCAACTGGTACGGGGCCTGGGGATGGGGGCCAAGGCACTTTATAACCATTGCGCCTGTTCTTGCGTTGCCTGCTTGCGCCGAATGGGAGTGGATGCAAAGGAACGTGTGGCGCCGCATGATGATGAAAGGCGCCTTGACGTGGGGCGCAGTTCTTTCTGTCTCATCGATCATCGGAAACTGGCAGTTTCGCATGGCTCTCGGCTATGCCGAAGGCAGGCATGACAACGACGTGCTGCTCTGGTCGCCAACCGGTGGGCAAGCGCTGGATATGATCTCTGGCGCGATATCGAACCTTCGCAACATAGCCTTGAGGACGCCAATTCCAACGCTGTTTCCGTTCTCTCCGGTCAATTGTTATGCATCGAACACGATCAATGTATGGATGAATTCGGCGGCTTACGCCGGAGTTCCGCGTATACTGCTGGCAACTGCAGGAATGGCGTTTC
>Ga0302192_10000401_pt1 | contig 28676 bp, 28 predicted proteins | sample II_Bog_E3_2_FD_200230 | JGI IMG/M metagenome (GOLD analysis project Ga0302192, IMG submission 200230) | Peat permafrost microbial communities from Stordalen Mire near Abisko, Sweden - II_Bog_E3_2 | ecosystem: Environmental > Terrestrial > Soil > Wetlands > Peat | place: Sweden: Abisko...
TGCCGGGTCCGCCCTTGTGCTACCTGCAAGGAATCGCACGAGGCACGTCTGGCACAACTGGAGGCGGTGGGCGAAAGCCTCTCCGCCCACCCGCAGCATCTCGACCGGACCGAAAGGAAGCCGAGGCTTACAGCCTCACCGAGACCGGGACGCAGGTCCTGATCCGCAGCCACCCAACAACGGTGCTCGTGGCCGCTGCGCTGGAAGCGTGACGCCCCCCCAAGGGGCGCTCTTGGAGTGCGGTGCGAATCCGCAGGTTAGCCGCAAACATCGTTCGTGCGGCGTACATGACTCACTTACTCATCCTCCTTCCAAGGTGGCTTGAGATAAATGACCATGGTTGAAGGAACGGTTAACTCCTTAGCTCGCCACAAACGTTTCAAACCGAAGGGGGGCCGACCCCGAAGTGCCCAAAGTCCCCGGGGCGGCCGCCCGAATGCATCTTGCACGGCCCGGAGGCGTCATGGGGTCTTCACCTACTATGCCCCCAACACCTTCGGAGATATGATCACCCTAGTTATTCGTCATACGCCTCTTCCCCGTTTTCCTAATACGTCGAGGGGTCCATGTCACCGGCCCCTTTAATGCCCCACATCTCTCCGCTGTTTCTCAGCTCCTTGTGCTCTTTGAAGGCAGCTATTCTGTTCGTCGGGAGAAGCATTTATCTCCGGGGAGCCCATGATTTTTCGATCACCGAATTCTTGGGGTCACCAAGCGGGATTTCCGGGCATGCCATGGGACCGGCTGATGCCACGAGCCATCGGGCATCCCATCTATGGTAAGCGCGGCGGACATCCTTGAGGCCAGCATCCTCGTCGTGGACGACCGGCCATCCAATGTCGTCCTTTTGGACCAACTGCTGCGCGAGGCTGGCTACCATTCAATAGCCTCCACAAGGGATCCCCATGAGGTGGCCCCCCTCCACCAGAGGCATCGCTACGACCTGATTCTGCTCGACCTTGAGATGCCCGGCATGGACGGGTTTCAGGTGATGGAGGCGCTGAAGGAAGTCGAGGCCGCAGGTTACCTTCCTGTCCTCGCGATCACCGCCCTTCCGGGTCTCAAGCTGCGCGCCCTAAAGGCTGGCGCCAAGGACTTCATAAGCAAACCGTTCGACCTCGGGGAGGTGCTGATCCGGGTCCACAATATGCTTGAAGTCCGTCTGCTGCACCGGGCCAGCCAAAGGCTCTATGCCCAGCTCCTTGCCGAGGACGTAGCGCTCCACATGGAAATCGACGAGCGCAAGCGGACCGAGGAGGCGCTGCGCCTAGCCCGAGCACAGTTGTCCCTCCATGCCGAGTCACTTGAAGAGATCGTGGCGGAGCGCACGATCAAATTGGCTTCCGCGAACAAGCGCCAGGAAGCGTCCTTGAGGCTTATCCGAAAGGCGAACGAGGAGCATCAAGCCCTCCTGATCGAGTCACGAGTCTCGGAGAGAAAACTCGGCCAGCTGACGCGCCAGATCATCTCGGCACAGGAGGACGAGCGAAAGCAGATCAGCCGCGAACTTCACGATGAGGTCGTCCAGACCCTTGTGGGGCTCAACATCGAATTGGCGACCCTGGCCAACGAAGCAGCGGGGCCCCTAGGACGGAAAATCACCCACACCCAACGGCTCGTTGAGCAGTCCGTCGACGAGATCCATCGGTTCGCGCGCAAACTGCGCCCGACGATGCTCGATGACCTGGGCCTTGTCTCCGCGCTCCAGTCCTATGTCGACAGCATGCCGAATCGGAAGGCCATAGAGATTCACATCACGGCCGGCGACGGCGTGGAGGCGCTGGACGAAGCCGGGCGCACCGTGCTGTTTCGCGTGGCGCAGGAAGCGCTTACCAACGTCACACGGCATTCGCATGCCACCCGCGTCGAAATAGAGCTCAGCCAGATTGCCGATGCGATCCAGATGGAGATCCGAGATAACGGGAGGGCGTTCAACGTTGGGAACACCGTTTCGGCCAAGAACCCCAAGCGCCTCGGGCTCGTTGGGATGAGGGAACGCATGGAGATCGTTGGCGGTAGCCTTTCTATTGTGTCGACGCCAGGCACAGGCACCACCGTGCGCGCCGAGATTCCATTGACCCTTGTTGGGGACCTCGCCCTTCGGACCGAGGCCTGATGACCTCTTCCACTGGGGACCCTGCGGAGCCCATCGGGACCGTGACGCCGGTGCAAACGGTGCCCCTTCCACGCAAGCCAGGTAGGGAAAGACCTCATTGGTTGCCGCCCCGCTGTCGCTTACATTCCACGCAGGCCGGAGGCGCACACCTCAACCTCAACCGCGTCCCCATAAGGTATTTTTAAATGAAGACTTCCGTCCCGAGGCCGATTGCCGCTCGCCCTGCATGCGCGACCCCTCCCCCTCCGGGGCTAGGGAACGCCATCGCCGAGATCCAGCGCAGGGGGACCGAGCTCATGAAAGAGGCCGTGCAGAGCGCAGTCTCCAGCAGCATCAACCTGTTCCGCTTCCTCGCCCTACCCCTCGGGAGCCGTGATCCCATGGGCACGTTCAGCGGTTCGGAGAAATCCCCGAGCCTCGGGTGGGGTGGGTCTCGAACGGAGGAACGGCGCGATGATCAGCGCAGCGGACATCCTTAGGGCGAAGATCCTGATCGTCGACGATCAGCTGGCCAATATCACCCTGTTGGAGCAGGTGCTGCAGGACGCGGGCTATGTCTCCGTCGCGTCCACGCGGAACCCGAGCCAGGTATGCGAGCTTCACCGTAAAAACCACTTCGACCTGATCGTGCTCGACCTCCAGATGCCTGAAATGGACGGGTTTCAGGTGATGGAGGCCCTGAAGGGGGTCGAGACGAACGGTTACCTTCCCGTCCTGGTCATCACCGCGGAGCCCAGTCACAAACTGCGAGCCCTCAAGGCTGGAGCCCGGGATTTCATCAGCAAGCCCTTCGATCTGGCGGAGGTATTGATCCGTGTGCGCAACATGCTTGAGATCCGCCTGCTGCATGGGGAAACCCAGACGCTCTACCAGCAGATCCTCGCGGAGCAGAAGATCTCAGAGCGGCTCCTCCTCAATGTGCTGCCCCCCTCCATTGCTGAGCGCCTGAAAGGGCGCCCGGAAGTGACCGGGGAATCCTTCACCGAAATCATAGCCGACAGCTTCCCCGAGGTCACGGTGCTCTTCGCCGACATCGTGGGGTTCACGAAGTTTTCCGAGAACCTCAGCCCTGAAGCTCTCGTGGCGGTGCTCAATGAAATTTTCTCCCATTTTGATGTCATTGCTGACGGCCGCGGCCTGGAAAAAATCAAGACGATCGGCGACGCCTATATGGCGGTCGCAGGGCTTCCCATGCCGCAGACGGACCATGCGCAACGCGCCGCGCACATGGCGCTGGACATGGTTAATGCGATGGAGCGGTTCAACGAGCGCAATCGTTTCAAGCTTTCGCTTCGCATTGGAATCAGCACCGGTGCGGTCGTAGCCGGCGTCATCGGCAAACGAAAATTTCTTTACGACATCTGGGGCGACGTCGTGAACACCGCAAACCGCATGGAAACCCACGGGGTGTCCGGGAGAATCCAGGTGTCCGATTCGACCCGGCAGCAGCTGGGTGAGCCCTTCATGCTGGAAGACCGGGGGCCGATCGAGGTTAAGGGCAAGGGGGAGATGCACACCTGGTTCCTCACGGGCCGGAACGGTGCAGGCTCCAGTTCTGAGCCTTGAAGCTCGGCCTTGCGGGAAGCCTCCTACCCGCAAGCGGAAATTCCCTGGAAAACGCAGGGACCAAATCGATGGAAACGACTCCAAGCCAATGATTAAGTCGTCTGCCTGGAAAGTGGCGCACCCGTAGTGCGTAAGTACGCCCCGCTTTATAGCAGGGAGATTTAGCTGCGTATAGAATTGTCAAGGCTCGTCTGTTCCCTTTTGTTCCCTATTGTGACGGTGAAAAGCAAAGGTCCAAGTGGCAAGGGAAACTGGCCTCAGACGATCAAGGACGGAAGTGTCTCCGTTAAGGTTTACAAGGTGAAGCACGCGACCGCTAAGGCTGGGGAGGCATTTGTGCTAGCTTGGATCACGCCTGCTGGCAGGAAAACCCAAAAGTTTGCCGATTCTGCCAAGGCACTGCGGGAGGCCCAGATCAAAGCCAACCAACTGGCACATGGCAGGGTCGAAGCCTCCGAGATGACCATTTCCGACAGGGATGAACTGCAAGCCGCCCGCCGCATTGCCAAGGAAAGGAATGTGCCGCTCTTGGCCGCGATCCAGGAATGGGATCGAGCCAGACAGCTATCGGGAGATAGCATAATACCGGCCTGCGAGTCATGGTCTGCCCGCAATGGGGAGCCCCGCAAACGCCTCAAAGTTGCAGAAGTGGTCAGCCGGTATCTCACGGCTAAGACCAATGCTGGCGTACAGGTGGTGAAAAACCACGGTCACATTTTCGAGGGACTCAAGACCGAGTTCGGTGAGCTTTACCTCGATACAGTGATGACGCCGCAGTTGAACGCTTGGCTTGAGAAAAGGGAGCACCCATCCACTCGAAACACATTTAGAAAACACGCCGTCGCTTTGTGGCGTTGGGCACAGCGCCAAGGCTTTCTCTCAAAGGAAATTAAGACTGAAGCGGAACAGGTTGACTCAGCAAAGGAGGCGGACCTTGAGATCGGAATCATATCTACTGCAACCTTCAGGGGCTTGCTTGAGAATATCCGCACCAAACATCACGAGTACATTGCGCCCCTTGTGTTAGCCGGATTCTGCGGACTCAGACGCAGCGAAATCCATAGCCAGAAATGGAGTGACATTGAACTGGGCAGAAGATTCCTGCGGGTAACCAAAGGGAAAAAGGGCACACCCTCCCGCCGGCTGGTTCCACTATGCGATGAAGCCATTGACTGGCTAATGCTAGTGGGCGACCGGACTGAGAAGATATGCGCAAACTTCGCTATGGATCGCATTCGGGATATTGGACGCACGGCCAACTTTCTTCTCCCTAAGAATTGTTTCAGGCACACCTTCATAAGCGCCCGCGTGGCCGTTACAGGAAACATAGCCGAGACCTCCCTTGAGGCAGGCAACTCCCCCCAGATCATTTTCAAGCACTACCGTGAGCTCATGACCAAAGAGGAGGGCGAAATTTGGTTTGCAAGTGCCCCCGGTGTTAAAATGTTGCCCACGGCTGTCGCGTTTATCCGTTCCAGCCGCCAACTCCGCCGAAATCATTCTTATCCCCACATCCTACCCAACCTCCATTCACCCGACTAGGAGGTCCCCGGTCGGGCGCTTACAATAGGCCCTTACGGCACTTCGTAGATTTCCGCCAGCGCCACGCCCGTGGTATTGTTTACTCCCGATACTTGCACCGTGTAAGCGCCCGGCTGCAGGTTCACTATCATTGCACTGTCAGCACTGCTAGCGGTGAGAGTGAATGCGCCCACAGAAGCGCCGACGCTGGCTATCTGGGCAGGATTGCCACTCGTGCCCCAACCGGTGTTCGCGGCGACCGTCGTTGTCCCGCTTAAGAGGCTGAGGCTCGGCTGAGCAAGGTATCCACTTACATTGAACTGCGCCAAACTGGGACCGTCGCCCCGCACGAGCAATTGTTCGGTTCCGCTTCCACCGATTACAAACCCTGGAATCAGGATGTTCCCTCCGGTCCCGACCTGTGTTCGGGTCGAGACGTTGATTAGACGAGTCCCAGTCGAGGAGACCTCGTAGATTTCAGCGAGAGCGACGCCCGTCGTATTGCCAACTCCAGATACTTGAACGGTGTATGACCCTGCCGAAAGACCTACGATCACGGCGGAGTCTGCACTTCCGGGCGAAAGCGCAAAAGCCCCGACAACGGCTGCAGTCGATGCGATTTGAGATGCATTGGAACTGGTTCCCCAGCCCGTGTTTGTCGCGACTACGGCACCGGAGCTATTGAACACGCTCAGGCTCGGCTGAGCGAGCACCCCAGAAACGCCAAATTGGCTAAGACCGGGTCCGTCGGCCCTTATCAGTAACGTTTCCGTACCGCTCCCAGAAATAACAAATCCCGGTATTAGAATATTGCCACCGGTCCCCACCTGCGCACGGGTCGAAATGTTGACCAGTCGGGTATTGTTTGCGGTTAAGCCCTTTACGCTCAATGTTCCGAGACTGTAGGTCACAGCGCCAAGCTGGGCATTGGTAATGACGACCGTGTAGGTACCCGCGTCGGCCGCACTAGCTGAAGCGATGAGGTAAGCTGAATTTGTGGCACCCGCGATATTAGCTCCGTTGAGACGCCACTGATAGGTCGAAGGTGTGAACTGTGGCGTCACCGACAATGTCACCGACGTGCCAGCCGCAACTGGGCTCGTAGGAGCAGAGACCTGAAATATCTCTTTAGTCGTTTGATTTATGAACTGTGCGATGTTGGGTGAACCGACACCTGTGCACAAATCGTAGCCTAAACCTGCAGAGTACGCCCCATTGTTTCCGACCGTGACATCGTTAAAGGCATTGGTCCCTATCAACGCATATGTCCATCGATTCAGTAGTCCGATTGCCTTTAGTCCGAAACTCGCCCTGTACTGATTCAGCATAGCCACGACCCCAGCCCAGACCGGCGTCGAAAGGCTGGTTCCCTCGACTCCGCTCTGACTGCCATTGAGCACAATAAATGCACCGGCATACCCGCCCCCTGTGACATATGCTTCGGCCATGGATGAAACATCGGGCACGCAACGATACGATCCCGCAGGGACCCCGCTACCGACTTGCCACGCTGGCCGCGAAAAATAGCTGCTGATTCCCCCACCGGTAGCCATCGGAGTCGTCGAAACCCTGCCAATTTCCGACCAAACCAGTTCGGACGTAGCCTGCAAACTGCTATTGAAGTTCGTCGTCGTCCCTCCGACAGAAGTCAGGTTCGGGTCGCTGGCCGGATACGAAGGTGTCAAAGGATTGGAAGCGACGTACCCGCTCCCCTGACTGGGCGCATTCGGATTTGAACCGCCATCGCCAGAACCGGCCAAAATTGTGATCCCTGATGCGGCAAGTTGCGCTGTTACTTGAGTTCCCGCCTGCAATAAGGCGGGTGGGTTGTCGGTTTCGCGCCCCGCGGCGCTTATGGATACGATATTCACCCCTCCGTCGTTGGCGATCTGTGTGCACGCGGCCGCGATGTCCGTAAATGCCAATGTTGGTATCGCGTAGAATCGGATATTTGCGCCCGGAGCGATTCCTGATGCCCATTCGGCGTCGAGCGAAGCCTCATTCGCATCACTGGTCTGGCTCGCGGAGGTAGGTCCCCCATTCACGTTTTCAAGAGCGTAATTGGCCAAGGAACCATTGATTCCGGCTGCCTGCCAAAAGGCGCTAAGGTCAGTTTGAAGCGGCGCTGCATCCATGATCACGGCGATGGTTTGTCCGCTTCCAATTATGGGAGAGCCGTTCGCGTCATTGGAGACCGGCACCGAATATGCCGCCAATACATCAGAAGGGGTGACGTAGCCTGCCACCAGATCAACGTTGGCCACCAAATGGGCATTCGTTTGGAGTCGAATGTGTGGCTGAAGGCCAAGAATGCCTAGCACCGCGTCCTTTAGGTCGCTCGGCACCGATGGGATGGAAACTGCTGACGTAAACTCACCGTCCACTGTAGCTACCCGAGCAAACGTAACGCTGAATACCTCAGCGATCTTGGCTATGCTTCCACGCACATATAGATTCGTGTGGTGATTGTCGTTGAGCGTTCGTGCCAATCCCTCGCCTTCAAGCCACGCGGCGGCGCGGGTGTAATCCTCCCTTAGGGGAAGGTATCTTGATTCCATTTCCTCAGGGGCAATCGTTTCCCCTGCTTGGATGCGGCCCTCCAATTCAGAAAAATTTCGCATCCGAAGGCTAACGAGGACATTGAGCGGGGCTTCCTGTTCAAGGGCGGTCAAAACTGATCTTGTAATGTGAGGGCCCGGCCCAGACGGCGTGACTGGGACCGCCATTATTGAGTCACGAAGGGCAATTCCGCTTTGTGCCCCGGGAATCACACCGCCCATGATTGGGCACACCGTCAAAAACGAACAGATCGAAAGCAGCGTAAACGGTACACGCGTAGCTTCCTCTCTTGCACTGGAAACAAGGCTAGAACCAGCACGCACAAACATCCCGTCCGATGAGATCATTGGGGAAATAACGAGGCGTTCTTTATGCCACTAAATGGGTTTCACCGTCAGCAACCATATCTACGCGATTTTGCGCTATTCGTCGTCGTAACGGGGCCAGCGATCCTCCTATTTCGCTTCGGCTATGGCCCTAAAGGAACTAAGATCGCTGAAATTTCAGGGGACCATACTGAGGTGGCCCCGGGAAACTGGACAGGTCGGATCGTTAAGTCCAAACCAGAAATACGATCCCGTAAATGTCCACGAAACGACGTCAGCATAGCCCTGAATTCAAAGCGAAAGTTGCTCTTGAGGCCCTGAAGGGCATCGAGCCGGTCCACGCCATTGCGGCGAAGTACCAGGTCCACCCGGTGCAGGTGAGCCAATGGAAGAAAGACCTGTTGGAGCGTCTGCCGGAGGTGTTTGCCAACAAGCCGCCGCCGAGTGTGGCGGAGGCGGCGGCCAAGGAAGACCGCCTTTATCGGAAAATCGGCCAGCTCGAGGTAGAACTCGACTGGCTTAAAAAAAAATCTGAGGAGCTCAACGGCTGAGAAGCGCAAGATGCTCGATCCGGACCATCCGAGGATCTCGAGGGCGCGGCAGTGTCGACTGCTGGGCCTGCCGCGCTCGACGTCCTATCACCGGCCGAAGCCCAGATCTGCGACCGACCTTCGGCTCATGCGGGTGATCGACGAGCTGTACCTCCTCTATCCGTTTTACGGTTCGCGGCAGATGCTGCGCACCCTGCGCAGGCAGGGCTATACGATCAATCGCAAGCGGGTACGGCGCCTGATGCTGGAAATGGGCCTGGAGGCCATCTATCAGAAGCCAAACCTGTCACGGGCGAACGTGCAGCACCGGATCTACCCGTACCTGCTGCGAAACCTGCGGGTAAGCAGGCCGAATCAGGTCTTCGCGACCGACGTGACCTACGTTCCGATCCAGGGCGGGCACATCTATCTGTGCGCGGTGATCGACTGGTACAGCCGTGCCGTCCTGGCCTGGGAGCTGTCAAACACGCTGGATGCGACCTTCTGTGCGAACGCAATGCAGCGGGCGATCGCTGAGCACGGGGTCCCGGACATCGTCAACACCGACCAGGGCTGTCAGTTTACCTCGGTGGAGTTTACCGGGCCGCTGCTCAAGCTCGGCATCAAGCTCTCGATGGACGGCAAGGGCCGTTGCCTGGATAACGTCTTCGTCGAACGCCTCTGGCGGACGGTCAAATACGACGAGATTTACCTGAAGAGCTATCGCTCCCAGATCGAGGCCTACGCCAACCTGGATACCTTCTTCCGCTTCTACAACGAGGTGCGGCCGCACAGCGCCTTCGGCGATGCCCAACCCCTGACCCCGATGGAAGTCTACCGCGGGGCCCAACCGATCGCCGTCAACCAATGAGCCGCTCCGAGTCCATCGCGGAATGGTCGCCGTCTGCGGCAAGCTCAGTCGCTCCTGTCCTCGACGGCGACCAATCCGCTTGCTCTCCCCGCGAATGTCTTAATCAGTTTACTCGGTCCACCTGTCCAACCAACGGGGACCACCTCACTTCCTATGCAAAAGCCGACCCAAAGTGAACGTGCAATAACTCGGAATGCCCAGGGAATCCAAATAACGAAGCTCGAACGGTTACTCGGTATTTTCGATAGGATCGCGGTTCGATCCGCTTTGGTAGTCATGTTCTGTGGCGTCCTCTATTTCGGTGATTATATCAATGATCATTACGGCGCTGGTTCGGCTTGGGAATATATCACGATAATGGCCGTTCTATTCTTAATCGGAGCAACAATTCTCATCCTCTTTTGTATCGCGGAATCCGAGCAAGTCGTTAGCGCCACTGCAAAGCATTCAGCTTCCATCCGACGTCGCGTAGCCACATGGATTGGCAGCAACTCATCCAGCGTCCTAGTCATCGTCTATGCTCTGTTTGTCATGGGCTCACTGTTTTGTGCGCCATGGGAAGGCTGGAGGAGCCAATATGATAAGAAATGGGGCAATCCACGGATCACGCAATACGGACCCATATTCTCACCGCCCGAAAGCCTGGCGGTTTCTCCACGGCTCAAGTCGGAAGAGATTATTCTTGTGTGGGGCGCCCTCGGAATTGCTGCCTTCGCAGGTGTTTATTTGAGCAAGCGGGGGAAGGCGGCGGCGGAGAAGTAGTCTTTTGCGCCGATATTGGATTCAACGCCCTTCGTCCTCTTTCAATAGCAATTCCAAGCAACGGCCGCGTGCCCAGAATATTTTTGGCTCCTGCTGCTCTTCGGCGGAATCTATTTGAGCAACAATGGCGTATTCAGCATCTGTATTCTGTTTTATCACTCGCTCAGCAATGCTCGGGCTACATTCTAGAATGAACCCGATCTGTTTTGAATCTGAATTGGCTTTGGTCGCTACGTAGAGAAGGTATTTTGAGCCTTCTAGGGTTACGTCTAGAATTTCTCTGTTAATCAGGATCGCCTTGTGGCCCGTGTTTGCGAAGGCCTCCTGTATTCCCAATGAATATCTTGAGCTAAATACCTTATCCTCCCAATCGGGAGTCGCATCGAACCGATCGAAAGATCGGCGACTTTCTTTGCGATGATAGCTAGTCGCGTTGCTTCACGCTCTTTTTCAAGTTTGCTCTTTGTGTAGGAGTGGAATCCCCACCATCCGAGACCGGCGACAATCGCGAGGGCAACCAGGATGCCCTTCGCTTTGGACTTTCTTGGGCTGTTCATTTCGTCACTCTCTGCAATCGAACCAGAGCGGCCGTCTGCAGCATCGGATACAAAATCATCTGCGGTGTTGTTAATTTTTAAGCCTCTTATCTTTGCGGCCAAAGCGGCCCGCCTTTCGGCTTCTTCTGGATTCGATTGGGCATGTTCTCTTTGCCATTCTATGTATTCCCGCTCCAATTTTCTATCTTCCTCAGCCAACTCTTCGGGTGTCGCAGGTCTTGGGATTGCGCCAGCCAAAGTGCTTTCTTTGGGAATCCCCCCAGCGCTCTTTGCGGCCTCCAAGTCTACTGCGGCCTTGTGCAACCTACGCATTTTGTCGGCAATGTCCTTGTGCTCCGGTTTCGGGGTTTCTGTCGCATCCCTTTCAACCTGCGTTTCGGGTGAATTGTCCTGGGACTCAGGACGCGGGTTTGCCTTTAGCGGCGTGCTGTCGAGAGGCTGCTGCTGCGGTTTATCTTTATCCTCGGGTGTCATCGCAGGGCCTTGCGTTCCGATATACTGTTAACCGCAAGAGGGGACAGCTCTATTTCGTGATCGAAATTGGCTTGGCTATCAAATTAGAGCAAAGGTGGCGCTTCCTGTCTTAGTGACCTTGGCCCGGCAAGGTGCGAAGATTTACTATGAGGATCTTGCGCAACAACTCGGCATCTCCAACCCGCGCGTCCTAAATTACGTTCTCGGTAGTATTGGACAGACATTGCTTGAACTTGGTCGAAGGTGGGATGAAGCCATTCCGCCAATTCAGAGCCTGGTAATTAACCGACAGCAGCAGCTTCCCGGCGAAGGTGTAGAATTCTTCATTGACGAGGCTGACTACGGCAAAATGTCCGATCCAGAAAAGCGGCGCGTTGTGGATCGCCTTCACGGGGCTGTTTGGAGGTTTCAGAAATGGGATGCGGTCCTAAGCGCGCTCCAAATCGCGCCAACGTCTATTCGGACTGCTAAAGCGCTGCGAAAAAGAGGGCGCTATCAAGGAGGGGGATATGGTGATCCGAAGCGCAACCGAATCGTCGAGGCAGCAGCGGTTAAATCCGTAAAGCGCCACCTGCGCAACCACGGCTACAAGGTGAAATCTCGTGAAAGTGAGCGCATCGGCTACGACCTTGATGCGACCCGAAATGGTTCGACTCTCCATATCGAAGTTAAAGGGGTCGCTGGCCAAATTACTGAGTTCCTTATAACCAAGGGTGAAGTGAATAGGGCGAAGGATGATTTAGCATTTCAACTTTGTGTCGTCACTCGTGCTCTCAGCAGGGTTCCGCTACTGAACTTCTACCCGGGAAAGCAACTTCTTGCTGGCTTTCGCTTAGAGCCGACTGCCTTTCGGGCCACACCTAAGTAGCCCACCGCCTCTATGTCCCGCGCCTACACCGAAGACCAACTTGTCGAGCAGCCCGCCATTCGACTGTTTGCAGAGCTTGGTTGGCAGACGGTCGAGGCAATGGAGGAGGTGTTCGGGCCGACAGGCACCCTAGGGCGTGAAACGAGCGGTGAGGTGGTTTTGATGCAGCGCCTCCGCGCTGCTTTAGGCCGGCTTAACCCCACTGTGCCGCCCGAAGGAATTGCGGCTGCCGTGGAACAAATTACTCGTGATCGTTCGGCCATGCTGCTGGAGCAGGCGAACCGAGAGGTCTATTTACTGCTTAAGGAAGGAGTACAGGTGTCCGTGCCTAATCGAGAGGCCGGCGGCCAGACTACGGAACGAGTGCAAGTGATCGACTGGGAAGACCCTGACAACAACGACTTTTTGCTCGTGAGCCAGTTCAGCGTCACCGGGGCACTCTACACGTGCCGGCCGGACCTGGTTGGCTTCGTCAACGGGTTGCCGCTGGTGGCAATCGAACTCAAGAAACCGGGCGTGCCGGCTCGAGCGGCATTCGATGAGAACCTGACCAGCTACAAGCACCCGCAAAACGGTATCCCGGCGCTCTTTGTCTTCAATGCGTTCCTGATCGCCTCGAATGGCACAGACAGCCGGGTTGGCTCGCTGACAGCCGACTGGGAGCGTTTTTTCGAATGGAAACGGATTGAACGAGAGAACGAGCCTCGCCGGGTGTCCCTGGAAGTCATGTTGAGAGGCACCTGCGACAGGGACCGTTTTTTGGATCTCGTCGAGAATTTCACCCTGTTTTCTGAGCACAAAGCCGGCCTAGTTAAGATCATCGGCCAAAATCACCAATTTCTTGGAGTGAACAACGCCATTACGTCGATGCTGGCGGCTCGCCAACTGGGGCACGGTCGGGGTGGTGTTTTTTGGCAGACGCAGGGAAGCGGCAAGAGCTTCTCGATGGTATTCTTCGCGCAGAAAGTGCTTCGCAAGCAGCCGGGCAACTGGACCTTTGTCGTCGCTACCGACCGAGTAGAGCTTGACGAGCAGATTTCCAAGACGTTTAAGGCCTGCGGAGCCGTGAGCCAAGCTGAGGGCGAGGAATGCCATGCTGAAAGCGGTGCTCATCTTAGAGACCTACTCCGAGGCAACCACCGCTACGTTTTTACGCTCATCCAAAAATTTCAGACTCCGGAAATGCTATGCGATCGAGCCGATGTGATCGTCCTGACCGACGAAGCTCACCGCAGCCAATACGATACACTCGCTCTCAATATGAGGGCGGCGCTGCCAAAGGCCCTTTTCCTAGCCTTCACAGGCACTCCACTGATTGCTGGGGAGGAACGTACAAAAGAGGTCTTTGGCGATTACGTGTCGATCTACGACTTTCAGCAGTCAGTAGAGGATGGAGCGACGGTTCCTTTGTTTTATGAAAACCGGACGCCAGAGCTAAAGCTGGTAAATCCGGATCTGAACGAACAAATCTACGACCTAATTGAGGAAGCATCGCTCGATCCCGATCAGGAGGCCAAGCTTCAACGAGAGTTGAGTCGGCAATACTACATTCTGACGCGGGATGACCGTCTCGAAACCGTCGCCCAAGATATCGTACGGCATTTCCTCGGTCGGGGGTTTGTTGGGAAAGCGATGGTTGTTTCGATAGACAAGGCGACGGCGTTGAAGGTGCACAATAAGGTCAGGGCACACTGGGAGAACGAAATTCGAAGGGTCCGGGAAGAGCTAGGCCATTACGACATACCGGAAGACCGCAAACGGGAATTGGTCGATAGACTCAATGTTCTGACAACAACCGACATGGCGCTGATCGTGTCGCCTGGTCAGAACGAAATTGAGCAGATGAAGGCCATGGGACTCGACATTGTGCCCCACCGGAGGCGGATGGCGTCAGAGGCCTTGGATGAGAAATTCAAGGACCCGGAAGATCCATTGAGGCTCGTTTTTGTTTGTGCGATGTGGCTGACAGGATTCGACGCTCCAAGTTGCTCGACCGTGTACCTCGATAAGCCGGTGCGTAACCATACCCTGATGCAGACAATTGCCAGGGCAAACCGAGTATTCCCGGGTAAGCACAGCGGAGTAATCGTCGACTATGCCAATGTCTTCGCATCGCTTGAAAGGGCTCTGGCGATCTACGGGGCAGGAAAAGACGGAAAAGCTCCGGTCAAAGACAAACAGAAGCTGGTAACTGAGCTGCGCAGCGAGGTTAAGATTGCTACGGCCTATTGTCTAAAAAGGGGAGTTGATCTGGAAGAGATCGAGGTGATTCCAGCGGGCAGCCTAGACCGATTGCAGAGGCTCGACGACGCGGTCAACAGCTTAATCTCCCCTGATGCGGAGAGGAGGGTGCTCTTGGGCCACGAGCGCCTGGTAAAGGTACTCTTTGGCGCGGTAAAGCCAGACCCAGTGGCTTTGGAGTTTGCCGGACGGGTAGCATGTCTCACGGCGATTGCAGATGCAATCCGGACAAAGCTTAACCCGAATCCGGCGGACATTTCAGAAATCATGGGAGGCATCGGCGAGGTGCTTGATGCCTCGATTACAGGTGTGGCAATGCAGGAAAAGCCGGCGCCAGCGATTGACCTATCGAGAGTCGATTTCGGCGCACTTGCAGCGAGGTTTAAGGAATCGAAGCAAAAGAACACTGACTTGGAGGTGCTTAAGGCAGCAATCAGGGCACAGATCGAGAAGCTGATCCGATTGAACAAGTCGCGTGCAGATTTTGCGGCAAAATTCGAGGAATTGATCGAGTCGTACAACCTAGGGAGCAGGAACATCGAGGAGCTTTTTGAAGAGCTAGTCAGGCTAAGTCGGAATCTATCTGAGGAGCAGCAGAGGCATGTAAGAGAGCAGATGTCAGAAGAGGAGCTTGCGATTTTCGACATTTTGACTCGACCTGCGCCCGAACTTAGCGCCGACGAAAGGAGCGAGGTAAAGAAGGTAGCCAAGGACCTCTTGGAACGTCTGAAGACCATTCTAGTACTCAACTGGAGGCAAAAGGCAGCAGCACGAGCGACGTTAAAGCTAACAATCGAGAACGTACTCGATAGCGGACTGCCCCGCGCATACGAGAAGGTGCTGTATCAAGAGAAGTGCGCGGCCCTTTTTGAGCACGTTTTTGAGGGTTACCCAGAACGAGACGCGGGAGTCTACGCAGACGAAGCCGGGTGATCGGGGTACCAGGAACGTCGAGTAGCGACGTTAACGCTAATCATTCTGCGGTCTGTCTCCATCCAACAACTTCTCCGCCTGAGGACGTTATCGCGCTCTGTACAAGTGAGCGGACGTCGAATAAGAAGTCATTCCCGTCCTCCCCGGGCCTATTCGCGGGAATCGGTGCCGCCGCTTCATAGACACCACGAATGTCCCTCGCCCGTGACCGTGTCGACCCTTGGCCGCGGTAGTCGTAGGCAGTCACCCATTGGGTGAGATGGCTTTGAATGAGTCTTTGGGTGGAGAAAGCATGCAGCATTTCAAAGACTCTTTGTCTAATCGAGTCCAGGGCCCGGAGTCGCTTTTCTTCCTGCGAGGAATTGGGAATTGATGGAGTCCACGACAGCGGAGCCGCGAGGTATTGGCTTATCTCTTCCTGCAAATCTTTCACCAAATCTGCGACCGGCCTAAGGGTGTCGTATTCATCCTGATGGAAGTGAGCGATTCTCCGAGCGAGTGCCTTAATTCGTTGCCAGGGTTCGGGATCTTCACCCACCAAAGGTGCAAAGCCGAGTTTGGCCGACCATCGCGCCTGGAATTGCTGCGCGGCTCGCTGGATGGCTATGATCAGGTTTGCGACATCGTAAACCGGGCAGAACTCGTCTGGCTCAACAGGTCGTATAGCGGCCGCCGCGAAATCCAGCAGGTGTTCCAGTGAACCCGTGCTAAGTGTATTTTTTACAGTCAATGTCTCATGAATCTTTGAAAGGAACAATAGGCGGTCAGGAACTAACCTGCGTAGAGATGTTTCAGCATCCCGTCCAAGCGACTTACCGATCCCTCGAACCGAATTGTCGAAAGAGCCTTTAACGTGATTTTTCCTCGCCTCGACGTTAGGTAAGTTGTCTCCACGCACTTCGTCGAAATGAGTGAAGCAAACAACCAACTTTGATGAATGCCCGCTCGATACGACTGACGTCAGCACGGCTTGCGATGCAGCCTGCATCGGCTGGGCAGCATTATCGACTAGCAGGATTACGTCTGCTGAGCCGTAACGCTTCGTGATCGAGGTTGAAACGCTTGAAGTTGAATCGGAAGTGTGGCCGATACCCTGTCCATCCAATAGGACTAGTTTGGGCGAGGGGCCGACATGCCAATCCGGCTTAAACGGGCCTTCAACCCGAATCCCCTGTACGAGCGGAGTTAAAAGCTTACCGAAATGTGGGGCATAATTGCTTGAAAAACGGTTGACCGTCTTAAGGAAACGCTGCCGATCCGACAGGCAGCATTTCCAAAGGTAGGGCCATCCATCGCGACCCAGCTTCAGCTCACTACCAGGCAAAACTTCTTCAAAGCGCCTCTCAATCTCTTCCACGACTTCGTCGACTAGCTGATGAAAGCTCTCGTCCTTCAATAATTCGGCTTCGGCGATTTCCTCGAACGCATCCTTATCCTTGGCTGCGAGTTCAGAAATAGGCTGCCCCAATCCTTCGGCGACCGTCTTGGTCAGTCGTCGTGCGATTTCAGCGACCCTATCGATGCAATCTCGAAGAAATTTCCCCATGGCATCACGCTCCTCGGTGGAAATCCCGTCCTCATGGATATCCTCTTCGCTTGCGGAATCGTCTTCTTCAGAATCGACGGAAACGGACGGCCTTAGATCCCCAAGCAAGTAGTTTAGTCGGAACTTTTGATCAGAGTGTTCCAGAAACCGTCGCTCGGCATCCTCAGTGGAGCCGCTCTCCATGAATGTGAAGGCACTTGCAGCGATGCAGTCGGCTACAAGTTGGGTCACATGGTCCCTTGGCAGGAATGAGACGGCGGCGCGATAATCGTCGGCTCCCATGATCACCTCTATGTCGCAGGTAGTCGTTTTTGCGGCTGAAGTAGACGGAAAACGCTCGGTTTTCGGATCCGTACCGATCATTTGGCGAAGCAGCGTAGTCTTTCCGGAAGCAGTCGCTCCTGTCGTTTGGATGACTGCGTAACCTTGGTCCTTACCGGGTATTGGGATGATCTTGTTTCTGTCCGTCCACGGATCGAAGCTCGCCGGTCCGACGCCGTCCAAGAATGCGTTCACGATCTTTGGGTCAAATTTTGCCTCAAGGCTCTGCCGATTTGATGGCGACCAGAATTCCGGGGACTGGAGTATGTTGTTGAGCTGATCGACAAGAATCTGGGCGGCAGTTTCATCGCGTGTACCTAGCCCCCGGCGGACTCTTTTCTTCAGACCGCCTGAACCGTCTAGCAAAGGATGCGTGAAGATAACACACCACCCGGATCTACCCTTACTCAGTGAAGCTCTGTATGTCGGCATAGAGATGTACAATGTTGTTCAGACGCGAACTGCAAGCGTAAAATGAACAACATTGTACAACGTTCAAAGGTTTTTGATGTAAAACCCTATGCATGAGATCAATAGAGAAGGAAGGGTTTTGAGCCCATTTGAGGTCGTCAAAAGCGCGCAAGAAGGAATGTGAGTTTTTTAACAAATTACCAAATAACAGCTTACAAAATATTTCAAGGCATCGGATCCCTATTTCGCCATAAAAGGAGGAGCAATGTCCTCCACCGACTCTGAAGAAAACGGGTTTTCCGGCGATCTAGATCGGATCGCTGCGTTTGCCGGGCTTTTGGTAGAGGGCCTGAAGGTCTGGAGGCGACAAGGGCGTCCGGTACACGATATACCCAGTAAGGTCCGGCGGTCAGCGTCGCCCGAGAGGCATGAACATGGAGACTTGCGGGCGAGGATCGCTGCGGTCCTCCACCAACACGGGCCATTGGCGCCGAGTGAAATAGGAATCCGGGTCGGACGGAGCCATCGGCCGGTATTCGTGGCCCTAACCTGGCTGATCCAAGCGAAGGCTGTCGTGGCCAAAGGCCAGACAAAGGGGCGCCGATATTCAACGGTGCCTGATTGGAGCGGACTACTTTCCGACGCCCTGACGGCGGACGCACAGCAACATCCGGTCTCTCCCCAAACGGGCGAGCCTATAACAAAAGGAGACTAAGAATATGAGAACGATTATAGCCCAGAGATTATACGAGCCTGAGTCAGACAAGGTGGTCGCAACCTACCGGTACGGCGACGGCAACGACGACGACCCCGTCATGGAGTACACGACGCTCCATGTAACAAATTCGGGTCATTTTTATCTATCTGGCTGCGGTGGTCCGCTGTCCCGCTGGCGTCGAAAAATCGATGGAATTTTCGACTACGACGAAGGCCTCGAGCCGCTCTCCTTGAGCGAGGCCCTGGCGTGGGCGAAGCGGCATGACCCGTCATCGAAGGTGATCTTTGACCTGATCAAATATTGGACGGGGGTGGAGGAGTGAGTCCCATTGCCCCAGTTTATGTCTCAACCGGCGGTTTTCCGGGCCGCACTTCAATCAGGAAACAAAAATAATTGGTCCTGCCGGTGATCACATCCGGCATAGCCTCAGCAAAAAAACAACCATATGGCCTTCACATCAATCGAGCGCTTAATCCGCGCCTCTATCAACCAAATCGACCGCATAAATTTCGTCATTAGGCTGCGCCTGATCTCAAAATCTGAGTTTCTCGATGCGAACGACCGCACGCAGGCAATCAGAAACGAAGTGGAATAGGCCCTCCGGGGCCCGCTTGGACGCCAAAGGAGGGTGCCGCATGCAATCGCCGATCTCGAACTCGAGGAGGGCTGTCAAGAACTGGCGCATGAAGCCATGGCGATTCTTCTAGAAATTCAGGCCCGCCGCCGTGCTCTAAGGAAGCGTCGGGTAGCCGCCAGTCCGGTCAATTTAAACTAGTGCGATATCCTCCATGGCAAATCGAACCAACCACTCCAACAAATCCCTGGTCACGCGACTCCAGGGAATGGACCGGCCTCTGCTCCTCGAACTCGACGGCCTCCTTCGTGATCCAACCCGAATGAAGAGAGGCCCTTGGTTTAAAACGGTCCCCGGAGAGTCTTTTTCCGTTCGCTACCGTCCTTCGGGTGCCCGCACCATTGAGACGCTCGGACCCCGACGATTGGTCGAGGCGGCACTGCGGGCTGTCCTGTGCCGGAATCCAGCATCACCCACACCCGCACCGTCGCCACAGACGCTGACTTCTACGCCAACCCCGCGGCCGCAGGCGGGCGGTGGAACTGAAAGTGAGAGGCGGGCTACCCCAATTCTTCCGGCAGCACTCGCGGTCGTGGCCGCCATCACCATATTTGTTATGCGTGTTCAAATTGAACACCTATTCGGGCATATTGGAGCGTCGACGGAAGTGCTTGTAAACCATGATGTTCAATTTGGCAGAACACCTGTTCAAATTGAAACATTGAAAACAACGATACAGGCGATGTCCGCGCCGTACGCTGGGGCCGCTCAGAACAAGGGAACGGCTCTAGTCTCCGTAGCACAGTCAGCCCTAACTAGAGGCCCAACGCCGAATGCGAAGCTCCTCGCCAATACCTTTGCGGCGATCCTCTTTGGCCGGCCCCTACCTGTTCGCCAAATTCAGGGGGGGCGTGTTTCGGCGGGCACAGTCGATTTAAGCGAGCTGAGGAACCTAGACGAAGACGTTGACCTTGCCCTAGCAAAGATTCGTGTGGAAATGGCCCTTCAGGGCGACGGATACCTAGCAGTCCTTGAGAAGGCGCGCAAATTTCAAATCGAGGTCAACGACGGTCAAGTTGACGTACTCATTGAAGCTCAGGATGGCGCGGAATTGTTCGACGCCATACGGAACGCAATGGGCTCCATCCCGAGGTTAGGGCTACGGAGCGTCCGGATAAAAACCAGCGTCCTCAATGGCCAAAACGTTATAGACGGACCCTACTTCCAATGGCGGTCCAAGACGGATGAGGGCATTGTCCAAACAATAGACCAAGGTGTCCTTCTGAGCGTTCGCTCTTTCCCCGCCGCGGAGACGACCGGGTCAGGAGAGTCGCTGATTTTTTCTTCAAATTGAAAAGGTCGATTTTTTCAATATGACCGAGGAAGCCCCAAGCTCAATTTGACCTAGCTACATTTTGGCGATCGCGGCCAGCAGTCAGAGCCATACCGGTCGCCGGAGCTCAGCCCCTCATCGTCCTTCCAAAGCCCAGGGATCTTTGTTTCAAGGTGCCCAGATCCATACCGAGGCCATAGCCCGGACGCTTTGAGATGTTCTACAGGCTTAGGAATGTCTTTCTACGCGTTCTCATGCCTACGATTGAACGGGCTGCATCGCCCGTTGCTGCCGTTCCGGTTCTTGATCGTGCCCAGATTTCTTCTCGATGCCCATGCAGGCCTTGGAGAATGCGAGGACGTCAGCGTAGGCGGCGTCCTTTAACTTCGCCCCGGAGGCATAATTGAACGCCTCGACGGTTAGGCCGGCCTTGCCGGCAACGGGATTGGGTTCCATCTGGACCTTCCCGTCGAGGAGGTCGAGGACGAGGTGGATGGAACCGGATGGCCCTTTTTCTTTTACCTTCTTAGGCCGCATTGCAGGTTTGATTTCGGCGATCTCGCGCTGGCGATCCGTGAGGTCGGACAGGTCTTTGCCTGCCGAGACGGCGTCATATGCTGCTTGGAGGGCAGCAACGCCTTCCTCGGCGGTGAATTTCGGGCCTTTGGGCGCCTCTTTGGCGGCCGGGGCGGCTGCGGCAGCAGTCTGGAAGGGCGCTGTCTTGTGCGGTGTGGCCTTCTTTGGCGTTATGACCGCCTGCGCAAGACTTACGGCGTCCGTGGTCGGACCGTTGCCAGCCGTGGTCGACGGGACCCGCGAAACCTCGATGGTCTTCTCGGCCTGTTCGAGGCGTTTCGAGAGCTCAGCCACGTTCTTTTCGGCAGCCTCTCTCGCCGCACGTTCTTTGATCACCTCGGCCTTCGCGTCGTCTAGCTGTTTTTGGGAGTCCCAAGAGGAAAGAAGGTCCAGTTGCTCGCCTTTCCTGGCGCGATAGATCCGCTCAGATTCGTCCCAATGTGGGATCAATGATACGTACTCCGGAAGTCGAATCCGTTCCTCAAAATAAGCTTCGATTCTGTCCCTTACTCGAACATCCATGGGCTTCTTCAACTTTGATTTGCGCTGAAGGATCCTCTCGATCCCCGCTGCGGCGTTCTTCCGTCCCGTAAGCGCGTCCACGTTTAGGCCCAAAAGCGTTTGAGCCCGGGCGCCAATAAGTGATTTTCCAAGGTACGAGAATATCCGGTTGGACGAATAGCCGATGCCTCCCATCTTCAAGCAGGCAGGCCGCCCTGCTTTCCCATCAGGCCTGGGTACAGGCGGACTCCAGGGAGACCAGGTAGGTTGAGGATGAAGGGCTTCAGGCTTCGCATGCATCGGACACGCGAGGACTAGCATGCCTCCGGACTCTTCATGCACGACCTGTATGGTATATCTTCCAATCTCCTCCAGGAGCTTCCGGGCTAACGACGCCAATCCGGCCTCGGCCGCTAGGAAAAACCCACGAGCCTTCGCAGTTATGATTTCAAAATCATATTCGGAGCGAGTTGTCCCTGTCTCTCGTTTCTGGCCAGCGAGACCCCTTACACCACTGGCCTTAACTAGCTTCACTATTGGCTCATGTCGCCAACCGCCGCGAGAGTCAGGACGCCAGTATTCGATCCGTTCACGCTCGGCCTTTTGATTGGATTGAGCCAGCCACCCTGGCGGCGCTACGCTTCCATCGGGCTTGAGTACGAACGATAGCCTTTTCCACTTATGTTCCTGAGCTTCATCGGCTTCTCCGTACTTTAGCGCAATCGTTTCACGGGCAGCCTTAGCCAACTCTCGAGAAGCAAACTCAGCAGATTTTGAGCGCAGCTCATTGCGCACCTCCCGCTGACGGCACTGATCGTCCCAGTACTGGCGCCTTTCCGTATCAGGGTGATTTAGGCGCGCCCAGTTCGAATAGGCGATTCGGTCCTTATTGTAGTTATTCATGACCGCGCCCTCCCGTGTTTTTCTCGGTGCTCGGTGACCCGACCAGGCGCCCATGGCGGATCCCATTGTGATCCGCTACCTGCTCGACGAAGCTCGCATCAATCGAGACGGCTATGCAGCCGCTCGATCCCGCGGGCAGAACGGCCAAATTGGCCTCAGGGGATGCGTCCGTTATACGGCCGACATCCTCGTCTGTTGCCGCGGGTTGAAACCGTGTGCCAACAGATGCCAAGAAAGGGTGTTGGCACATTCGATTACTCTCACGTTCCAACACCACGGCCTTTAAGGCCTCATTCTTGGTCGAATCCCGCCACCCAGTGGGGCTGGATTTCGACTGCTTTACCCTTTGGGTAAAGCCCCGCATTGCGGGTCCCTGCAACGTCGTGGTCGACGTGCTCCCGTCCTCTCCTGGCGGAGTAGGACTTGGGTCCATCTGGGCCCAGGTTCTTTGCCCGAGGATCGATGTCGACCGCCGTAAGCCAAGGTAGCTTCCATTCCTCGTCCGATCCGAGGCATGTAGCCGGGGTCCTCGTTTGCCTTGGCGGGAATAAACCCGCGATTTTCCTTCAAACATCGAATCTTTTAGCGATGTTGACCGACCGTTAAGACGGCGGCCTCTTGATGAGCAGTGAGCGCCTTTCGGTGCCGCGAACCAAACTCCAATAGGTACGATAGAGATCATACCTTCATGTGGGTCGGCCGAGGCTTTAGACAAAGCTGTTTCTACGAAATCCGATCTTTTCCGCCTTCGTACCCTAGCCGTTTTCGCCGTAGCCAGATCGCCCGACGGCTGGCAGAGTCCGCCGGCAACAGCAGCACACGCATACACCGACCTGAACTTTTAGGTTGATAGCACCTGCAAGGCAGCGATTGGCCCCCAAGCCGTTAGACTGTCCATTGGAATTCCCGCTCCAGAGTTCGCAGCGATTTCTAGAAGCCGCTTGATCAATCTCGGTGTAAGGCCCTAGAATGAAGATAGATAGGCGACCACGAGAACCGTTCTTTGGATAGAGCTTAGGGGCCTCGATCGATATGTATCACCTAGGGCTTCCGGTCTCTTGTTTAGGCGTTGGTGCAACCTGCCGTTGAGCGTTGGGACGGTTGTATGCTGTCAACAGCGCTCGTTGGCGTACGCCAGGAACTAGGGAATTCCCTCACCTTTAGGTGGTCGAAGGGCCATTCGTCCCAGTTGCCGCCATGGGCATCTTTGAGCAAGAGAGGTTCTCCGGCGTTTACCGGCCGGCGTCCAAGTTGTTTCATGAAGAACGGCACGCTCGCCCTTCTGCTATCGGCTAGCAGCGATTCGGCCCATTCGAGATCGAACGGGTGAGCATTCGCTCCGGATTCTCCACCAACGATCAGCCAGGAAATCCCGTCCATTGGGAAGGATACCTTGGCCCGAAGAGGTTCGACCGATAGGCCCCTGTGAATGGCGGGCACGTCCAGTAACTGCCGGACACGAAAGACAGTCTTCGGACCGGTCACGGAGGTCATCGCTACCAGGTTCTCTGGCCAGGGAATCCCCTGAACCGCCAACCAACGAGCGAACTCGGCCATTCTCTTAGGACGCTTCGTCAGCCATTGCCAAATGTGCCGCTGCCCAGCCGGCGAGGTTACGTTGTCGACGATCTCGGCCTTGAGGAACTCAAAGGGGACCCTACGGGAGAGTGCGTCGCCCATGTCGCTGACAAAGACCAAGCGTCGAAATCCTGCGATCCATGGCTTTTCCTCCGACTCGACCAGAGAAGGGGCGCGCATGCGCGCCGCCTTCGCCATTCTTCCCGGGAAAAGCTTCGGCTTCTCAAATGGAAAGGCGAATCCCGAGTTCTTGCCATTCGCATTCACGTACCTGTGAATCTTGAACGCATAGCATACGTAGAGTTTCTCGATGAATGCCTGCATAGATACAGCTAGGCGTGTAACTTCTTCCGTCGGTGCGTCAGGAAGAGCGCTGCTCGAGATCGTCTGGCAAATCACTTCTCGGCTTGAGTAGACCGCCTGTGGACCCGACTCGATGGCAACGTCCAGCGCGACTCGGGTTTCTAGTGGCACTTCATTGTGCTCGCTGAGGAATTCGAGGAATTTGGAGCGGAGATTGGCTGTTGTCGGGTAAAGCTCACAACCATCGCATCCCATAACGGGATTGTTGGTGGAGTGGGCCCATTGAATATTAGTATAACGAGACATGGTGTGCTTGCTCCGGGTTAAGTGTTCGATGGATTGTCGGCGCTCGTCTCCGGTGCATTCTGAGACAATTCCCTCTTACCGCGTGCCTTCTCGAGAATCTTGTCGAGCAGTCGAACCATAGTGAGTGCCCCTTTTCTGCTTTCTAGGCGTTCCAACTCGCAGCTATGCCGCAGTGTTCTGCATCCTAACATGTACGACCATGGGAAGCTTCGAGACGGTCTGCGTAAATGGCCCACGAGTGACCGCTCTTCGGGGTCGGATGGGTACCATCGCCCACCGTTGTCGGTTTTTCCCTTTGGGTGTTCAATGCGATCCCGCCTGAGGACGTAACGTGCCGACGCTCGGAGCAGCCGGTCGGGGTGACTTTTGGAAAGCTCCCGGAGCTTTTCATACAGCTCGGCTGTTGTCTTTGTATCGGCCATCTTTTCGAGGGCCTTCAGTTCGACCGCCTTATTTTCGAGCGACTGAACTTTGGTTGCTTGTGATTCGACACCTATAAGCGGTGCGACCGATAACTTTTTGTTGTTATTGGTATTTTCTGACTCTGTATTCTGAACTGACATGATGTTTTTTCTCTGTAGTGCGGTGCCCGCAGCTCCTTTTGGGGTGTGGGCATAGCACGGCTATTGGTTCCGAAGGCATAAATGCCCTAGGGGTGGGGAGGGGACTATTACATCCCGAACCGAAGCCGACCTTGCTTGCGCTCAGTACAACCTGGCGAAGGCCTGTTTAGGACCTCCGGCGAGAAACGAGAGTCGCAACTCTCGAAAATGTGGAATCCACCGTTGGGCACCACTAACCAAAAAAACTCGCTGGGCTCGGAACATGGAGTCGCGGACGCAGCCGTCAAGAACAAATATTGTATACAGACGCGAAATCATTTTGAGCCTTCACGCCCCAGGTTACGATAGGCTGGGTTCATGCTGGACTTGCTTGACGCGATGCCGTGCTTGGCTCTACCCAGCGGACAGAGGTGCCCGTTTTGGCAAAACAGTGGGCTACTCTAAGCCCACTGTTGTGAGGCCGGCCCTAGCCGGTGGGATTTGCTGCATCCTTTTTTCCTGGGGGGCGAGAGGTCTACACCGGCCTCACTAAGCATCCGGGCGGCCCACTCTCGGTCCGCGGGGCGCCTTCGGCCGTCGGAGGCGATGCGGCGAAGCTTATCGGCTTGTGGGGCCTTGAGGCGTCTGTTGTCGGTATTGCCGGACATCAAACTACCTTAGTTCGTAGACTTCGACGAGGGCGATGCCGGTCGTGTTGTTTGCGCCTGAGATCTCGGCCGTGTACGGGCCAGGCGGCAGGGTGGCGAAGACGATGTGGGCTCATGGGGCTATTTCTCTGTCTCTGCGGCGATCTTCCGCTGTTCCTCCTCTATGAGGTCGTCCTTTAAGATTTGCACCTGTGCTGCGGAGAGGATCAATCCGGCATGGCTGATGATGGCTTCGTCGTAGGTGGAGAGGCCCGTTTTGGGGTCCACGGCGATCCGTCCATTCTTGTCGGAGTACCCATTGCTCCCCTTTAGGTCGGCTGCATAGATCTCGCCGAGGGCGGTCGATTGCTCGGGCGTCATCGGTATTCCGGCGAGGGCCATGCCTGCCCCGGAGGACATGTCCACTTGCCACTGGAAACTTGCGACCTGTGTGGTGTGGCTAATGAGGCCTTCACCCTCCTTCCCGATCATGTTGAGAATTTCGGCTTCGATGGGAGCCACGGCAGTATCGTGTGCGGCGGTGAGTCCATTTTTATCTGTGATGCCAAGGTCACGGGATGCTTCTCCCGCGTCTATTGATGCCTCAACTTTGGCGGTCATCAGGTCGAGGAGTTTTCTTTCGTCTATGGGGCTAAGGTGAAGCTTTTCGATGCCGGCGTGAAAGAGATTCCATTGTCCCCGAAGGAGTAGCTTGTGGCGATAGGCTGGCATCTTCCCGCGTGGCGCTGACGTCAGGTAGTCAACATCCATGAAGTCTGTCGGCGGCTTTACGGTAGGACCCGCAAAGGGTTGCTCCGTCACGGCAGCCGTTCTGGCTGATTCCGGCCCGAAATTCGACAACCGGTGTGCCATGACGATCTGTTTTGCGAGGAGGCGCTTGTTCTCGTCCTGCGCTTTTCTTAATTTGAAGAAGAGCAGTCCGCTCAGGATGAGGGCGCAGACGGAAAGGGGCATCCAGAGGCGGTTCATCGGGGGATGCCTAAAATATCACATTACATCCGGCGATCCCGGAGAAGTCGGGATGATTGATGCCTTGGAGAAAGGCCATGCCGCCGGCGTCGCGGCCGGGTCTGGATCGGATCATCTCGTCTAGCCGTGTAAGGATTGCGGGATCCTTGATCTGTTCAAGCCAGCGTCCTACCGCCGTGGTCACTTCGATGTAGAAGAGTTGGATGTCAATTGGAAGGACTGTCTCTCCACTTTGCGTTTTTAGGAGGTGGAGTTGTTCGCTTGAGACGGTGCCCGTTCCAAAATCGAGTGTAAAACTTCCGATGACACCTCCGCCGGCGCTGGCTTGGTTGGGCATATTCATCATCGGACGTGGGACTCCAGGGGTGGGTTCGATGAAGGCGATTCGGTCGAAGCGCTCAAATCTTTCGTGTTGGCTAGCCCCTTCATGAAGGATGGAGCATCGGTATTTCCAACATTCGTCCGCGGTGAGAACCGTGAAACTTGGGATAACGTTTTCGTTGTACCAGCGTTTATAGCGATCTCCATTGGGTTCATTTGGAGTTTCCAACGCTCCGCAGATGTCGGGGAGCGTGAGCGTACCGAAAAGGACCATGTAGTAGAGGCCCGCGTCGTCGGCGGCATGGATTTGGCGGAGGATGTCGTGCATATGAGGTTAGTGTGCCGCCAATGAATCGGCTAGGGAGCCGATGGGAATTCTACGGCCGTGGCCGCCTTCTTGTTTTAGATTTTACTGTTCGCAGCTCTAACAGCGTCGCGGAGCTGGATGCGCCGTTGGTGTTCGGGAACGTTATCGTTCAAGAATCCACGAATATACATCTCCTTCCAATACACTCCCGCCTCGCCGATGCATCTAATGATAGCCGATCGATGCTCCAGAATCTTTTCGGGTGTTGCCGTTGGTTCAAAACGGATGGCGTAATGGATGGGGGCGAGGCCTATCCCTGTCTGGGACATGACACTGGCCGGGATTTGAGGCCCTTGCAGGAGTGTGAGGACTCCAAGGTTCGAAGCGAGCGATCCATCGGGGACGACCTCCCTTGTCGCCTGCATAAAACCCCTGCTCCAGGCGTCGTTAGCGTCGAAAGGCACCACGCCAAGAACTGGAATGATGTGTCCAAAGAATCGGTCAGGAAGGCAATCCACTTCGTCCTCGTCGATCTTCCCTAGCGAGATCGAGTCCGTATTGAATTCCAAGTAGCCGTTCAGGCTTTCGATAATTCCGACGAGCCCGAACGTATCCTTCTGTTCAGTGAGAAGGGTCGTGAATCCGTCTATTGCCTCCCAGTTGGCCTCCCTCGCGTGTGCGTCCAGGTATCCTGAGGCTATCCGGTCATATAGGACCTTGACGAAGGGGTCGTGGTATTCCTTGAAGAAGTCCTTTAAGCGCTTGTTCGGCGCAAGACGGCGAGTGTCGGCATGCCCGGCGGTGTTCCTCGCTTCGGTGAAGTCCTCTGGGAAATCCGTAGGTACCCGTACGTTGAACCGAGCTGGATCGAGGCCGGTTCTTTGGGCGTCACCTGAAGCGCCCTTAAGCAAGCGGTCGGTTTCCACAAGGAGGAAGCGATTTCTGTAGTCCTCTGTCTTTTCTTCAGGGGGTACCCTAGGGAAGCGGCCATTTGCCTGTTCCACATTCAGGAGTGCCATGTACGTGCTGTGAAGCAATTGGATGAAGTACGCGTAGGCGTTATACGCCTCAATGTTGCTGTTTCTGGTGGGCCTCCGCCCTCGTTCTGCGGCAGTCCTCTGCTCTATCCGGACAGCCTCGAAACGATCGTACGCCAGTCGGCAAAGCAGGCTTTCATGGGCTGCTGCTGCCCAGAGATTCTCGATCTGTTCTGGAGTCATTTCTCCTAAGTATGGCTTTTTCCAGACGGCCGGCAAGGGAGGCGCTAGCGCAGTTCGTAGATTTCTACGAGGGCGATGCCGGTCGAGGAGTTTGCTCCTGAGACCTCGGCGGTGTAGCCGCCTGGGGGCAGGTGGCGAGGAAGTGGGCTTCTTTCGCTGCTTCGGCTGCGGTAGGAGCCGGGTGATATCGGAGAGGGTCTCTTCGACAGAGATTTGTTTAACGCCCGCAGGCAGGGCAGGACGCTCGATGGCGTC
>Ga0302192_10000440_pt1 | contig 27308 bp, 32 predicted proteins | sample II_Bog_E3_2_FD_200230 | JGI IMG/M metagenome (GOLD analysis project Ga0302192, IMG submission 200230) | Peat permafrost microbial communities from Stordalen Mire near Abisko, Sweden - II_Bog_E3_2 | ecosystem: Environmental > Terrestrial > Soil > Wetlands > Peat | place: Sweden: Abisko...
TGGCGACCCTAACGGGATTCGAACTGCGACTATTTAACAGTGAAGAACTGGACATAAATGTCGGAAAATAGGCAAAAACCCAAAAAAAACCCAAACTTTGTATATCCGCCAATATACTAAAGCGATAATGCCTATCTATAACATTCAATGATGTTCAGACTCTTCATCCTTTTTCCAATCTTTGTCACAAACCCCCGAAATTGGTGATTTTGAGCGCTTACGCAGCAGTAGCCGTTTACATTCCGAGTAGTTCCTTCGCTCTCGGAAAGCATTTGTGACATAAATTTCAATGAGGCAAAAATGGATACTGCATGACGAAGCCGTTTTTGAATAAACTCATCTTGAATATCAACGAAGCAGAAAAGTGTTGGCCCATCCCCCCGATAAGTTCAAAGCTGGTATAATTGTCAGTTTTTTTGTTTTGTAAAACATGCCCTCACCCTCAAAAAAGATAATTCAACTTAAAGCTGTAGATTTTTTCTGCGGTGCAGGTGGAATGAGTCTTGGTTTGAAGAATGCGGGAATTGAAGTCCTGGCCGGAATTGACAATGCCGCTGACTGCCGAAGAACCTATGAAGCAAATATTCATGGGGCAAAATTCATAAAACACGATATCAGTACTCTCTGCCCGACTTCACTTGCACAGAGACTTTCCCTTCGTGTAAACGACCCGAATTTAATTTTTGCAGGATGTAGTCCTTGTCAGTTTTGGAGTAAGATCCGGACAGACAAGACCAACTCTGCTCGAACAGCCTTTCTCCTAAAGCAGTTCCAGAAATTTATCAGCCACTTCCGCCCCGGTTTTGTTGTAATCGAGAATGTACCGGGACTGCACAGCAGGAAAGAGCAGTCGATTCTTCCCGGTTTTATCGAGTTCCTATCTCAACTGGAATACTCTTTTGATGATGGCATCATTAATGCCAATCACTACGGTGTTCCCCAGAATCGCATGCGATATCTTCTCATTGCGACTCGCTTGTCAACGGAGGTATCCTTGCCGCTAGCAGATCCAAACTCTACACTAAAAGTTAGTGATTTTCTGGGGGTGAGGAATGGATTCCACCAAATCGCAGCGGGCTATCGAGACGACTCAGATTTTCAACACTCCGCATGTGGTCTATCCTCAGAGAATCTCAGGCGAATACAGATTACGCCGAAATCTGGAGGAGACAGATCATCATGGAAGGACAACGAAAATCTCCAGATCAACGCTTATAGAGGTAAAGACAACATTTTCCGAGATGTTTACGGACGAATGTACTGGGATCGCCCTGCTCCGACGATCACGACCCGTTTCAATAGTTTTTCAAATGGGCGTTTTGGTCATCCAGAAGAGAACCGCGCGATCTCAATTCGTGAAGGAGCTACTCTCCAGACCTTTCCAAAAAATTTTGTTTTTTATGGCACAAACCTCAGCCACCTAGCTCGACAAATCGGCAACGCAGTTCCTCCAGAGTTAGCTCTAAAAATCGGGCAACACCTCATCTCCATAGCATCGAATGGCTAAAATTCGCACCAGAGCACGGGCAGTAGACATGCTGGGGCGTCAGCAGATAGCGACAATCCAAAATGCCCTTAGTGAACTTTTCAAGAATGCACACGATGCCTATGCCGAGCATGTGCGGGTTGACTATTTTGAGGATGCTGGTCCAGGAGAAAAAGGAATGCTCATCATCAGAGACGATGGTGTTGGGATGACTCGTAACGACTTCGAGAACAAATGGCTTGTTTTGGGAACGGAAAGCAAACTCGGAAGTTCTCGTTCAGAACACTTCCGTCCAACTGGCATAGAGTTGAGACCAATTACAGGGGAGAAAGGTATCGGTCGTTTGGCCATTGCTCTACTTGGAAGGCAGGTCTTAGTCTTGACGCGTGCCCGACGAGATGACGGACTCCACGATCTTGTTGCCTGTTGGCTTCATTGGGGACTCTTTGAGATACCGGGTCTTAACTTGGAAGACATTGATCTTCCTGTGGAAACTTTCAAAGGTGGAACCTTGCCTTCTAAAGCCCAAATCACAGGTCTGAAGAAGCGCTTAATTGAGAGCGTTGAGGCAATTGAATCCTCTCACCCAGAAGTAGGCTTTAAGCAAATTCTCAAGGAGATAAAATCCTTCGATCCTGACCCATCCTATCTCGATTCATTTTTCAGCGAGCGAGATGGGGCCGCTCTTTCTCTCTCTAACAATGGAACAGGAACTCATTTCCTTATCGGTCCGGCAAATCCAGTGATTAAACTTGAACTACAGACTGAAGACAGGGAGAAGGATTTCGGTTTCCGAAAGCAACTTTTGGGTTTTTACGATCAGGTTTTTGAAAATCGTACGACTGCTCCAATTTCAGTGTCATTCCAGCGTTGGCTTCCCGGCTCTCCTGTTGGTGAAGAATACCTGCCTCCAGAAACATTTTTTACATCGGATGAGCTCTTAAAATCTTCAGATCACTACCTATCAGGGGTGGTCGATGCTTTTGGCCAGTTCAGCGGTGCGATTCGTGTTTACGAGAAAGAATACAATAATTTGGTAATTCCTTGGCCCGGAAGTCGCGGACGCAAGTCAGCGTGCGGTGAGTTTCAAGTGTTGTTTGGCTATGTTCAAGGAACACAAAAAGAGTCCACTTTGGACGCGGAAACATGGAGTAGCATCAATAACAAATTGGATAATCTAGGTGGCATCTATGTTTATCAAGACCGGATTCGGATTCTACCATACGGAGATCATTCTGTTGATTGGCTTGAGGTCGAAAAACGCCGCACTAAAGGAGCGGGGCACTATTTCTTTTCGTTTCGTCGGATGTTTGGGGCAGTCCTCCTCACAAGGAAACAAAATCCAGACCTTGAGGAAAAGGCCGGACGCGAAGGATTTCAAGCCAATGCTGCTTATCGAGACCTTCGTGAAATCCTCATGAATCTGTTAATTCAGTTGGCTGCTGAATTTTTCCGAAAAGGAGGAAGGAATACTGCGGCATTTGAGCAAGATCAGGCAGAATCCAAGCGTCGAGCAGAAGCGCTAGAAAAACAGCAGAAAAGATCAAATGAACGGCGAAAGAACTTTGGCTTGGCGTTACAGACATTCGCCGACCGAATTAATAACAAACTTCCTGAATCCCAAATCGCCAGCCTGCGAACTCAGACTCGGAATCGTATGGAGGCGGCATCCAAGATATTAGATCAGGATAAAGCGGCAGCCAGTCTGATTAGGGCAGAACAGGAGGCAACAACTGCACTCCATGAACTTCGGAAGGAGTATGAGCGAAAGAAACCATCGGGTGTAGCGCTTACAAAATCATTAATTACGGATTGGGAAGCCTACCTCACAGAAAGTTCAAGACTGGAGACGGAACTATTTTCTCCATTTGAACAAGAGATTAGCGCGAAACTTGGTGAAGTGGCGCGGCAGGCGAGAATTTACATCGATCAACGAAAGAGGCTGGATGATAGAATCAAGTCATTAGCATCTGAGCGCCGAAAACAATTGGATCAGGCTTCCCAAATGGCAAATGAGAGCGCTTCAGAAACGCGAAAAACGGTGACTTCAATCACAGAGAAGGCTCGGTTGGCGTTGGACGAAACAATCCGGAACATCCAAGCGGATATGAATCGAACTCCGATACAGGATATGGAGCCAGCGCAGGTCGAAGCGCTTCGAACGAAATGGGAAAATCAACTGACGGAGATCGAGATGAGGCACAGGGATGGGCTTATGGCTGCACGCGATATGCTGGCATCTCTGGCAGAAAACCTGCGCGGCTCTGATGGCGAGCAGCCTGCTGAAATGATGGAGGCATTGGAGGAGCGAATGCTAGCCTTGGAAGATCAGGCTGATCAGGATTTTGAGATGGTGCAATTGGGGCTAGCAGTTGCAATCATCAATCATGAGTTTGGCGCAGCCATTAAACAGGTGCGGCGCAGTGTTCAGAATTTGGGGCAAATTTCCCGGCGAGACGAAGGCCTCCGCTCTATTTACGAGTCGATCAAAACCAGCTTTGAGCATCTTGATGGACATCTGAACCTTTTCACGCCGCTCCAGCGCCGTCTCTATCGCAAAGCTATTCCTATCACGGGAAAGAGTATGAGAAACTACATTAGGGATCTGTTTGCTAATCGATTTGAGCGACATAAAGTAAAGTTAAATTGGTCCGAATCTTTTCTTGCATCCCAAGTTGAATGTTTCCCGTCAACGCTCTATCCGGCACTGATCAATATCATTGATAATGCTATTTACTGGGTGTCCTCGCTCCAACGTGAGCGAGAAATTTATCTCGATGCCGAGAATGGAGCCCTAATTGTAGCCAACAATGGACCTGCAATAGAGGAGCGAGATCGCCAAAGAATCTTTGAAAGAGGATTTAGCAGAAAACCCGGTGGTCGTGGACTTGGATTGTTCATTTCTGCTCGTGCTTTGAGCGCGGAGGATATGGCTCTATCGGTTGAATCGCCACCCCAGAACTTCGGAGCATCCTTTCACATCCGAGTTCCAAATCTGAAATTTATCCCATGAGCGCCCTTCATGAATTCGTATTGAAATCTGCTACCAACTACCTTCAAAGCGTTGTTTTCGTTGATGACGAAATCTATCTCAGCGAAAAATCATCTGAATCAACTCCAATTCGGCTTGGGAGTTATGGTGGGCTAATCCCTCAGTTTACTGCTGAAGTTGATGGTGACGGCACTTCATTGTCAGAGGGAGAGTCCTCAGATAAGAGCGAAAAATCTACTGATCCCAAAGATCTATCGAATGGAGAGGCAGATGTTTCTCATAAACCACATGCCGTTGAGTCCCCTTCATACCACCCGAGGGAGTTGATGGAGAGTTTCGCGAAAAAAGGAATTGTCTGCGCTCTGTATGAACCTAGACAAGGCTTCACCACCGATACGGAATCCGTTCTGTTTCGCCTCTGTGAGAGGGCTGATGTAGTCATTCTCGATTGGGATTTATATAAGGACGATGGTGATGGAGTTTCAACACTTTTGACCGAGCTTATCAAGAAGAGTGAATCTGAGCTTCCTCATCATGTCCGACTATGTGCGATATACACAACTCGGCCGAGCCTTCAGCCAGTTATGGATAGCCTTCTCTCAAAGCTCAGAAGTCACGGTTGTTCCGTTGATGTCGTTCCAGAGAAGTTGCAGTTGATTGCCGGAGCTACCCGAATTTCTATTTTTGGAAAACCTGTCACTGTAGGACGACCCGCCCAAGACAAAGATTACGAGATTACAGAGTCCAATCTTGCTGATAAAGTCATTCAGGAATTTTCAGATATCCACAGTGGTTTAATGCCTGCATTTGCGCTTCATGGCTTGGCAGCAGTTAGGCGAAATACCAAGCGATTGTTGGACATGTTTAGTGCAGATTTGGACGGTTCATTTCTATTGCACCGTGCGTTGGTCTTTGGGGATGGCGATGCTTTTGATGAATTGCCAGAATTATTGAGCGACGAGATTCGTGCGGTACTCGAAGATACATGGTCTGGCGATAGCATTAACGATTCAATTACAAAAGATGCAATTAAGAAACTAACTCTTGCTAACCCAAGCCCAACTTGGAAGACAAATACAGGACTGGAATTCGATGCAAAGCCTGCGTTCGAGGAATTGCTACTTCGCGGTGAGAAAGGACTTTATGAAAAAGGGGTAAACTGCAACGAAGTCAATGAATTGAAAAAAGAGGGATTGAGACGTATCAAGTCTGCACGATTGAAGGATTTTGAAGCAATGCTTACTACCAGCGGAAAGAGTGGCCCTGAGTATCTAGCCGCTTTGTTCTGCAATCGGACACAATATGGATATGATGGCCGCACACTGGGTTTTGGAACTATCGTCCGGCATAAACGAAATGTGCAAGATGCATGGAATTATAGTGTCTGTTTAATGCCAACTTGCGATAGCCGGAGGATAGATGGACTGTGTTCTTTTCCATTTTGGAAACTTAAGGAAAATGCTAAAGAAGCACTTTCATCAAAGCGAAATGGCATTGTTGTTATCGATCCCGAGAAAAATGCACACTGCCTAGCGGCAGGAGGAAAAATTCGCGAAATGTTGTGGCTTCACGAATTTACCCCTAATGCTGGTTGCTCTTCAGTTATAGCAACGCAAAACGGAAACACGTTTCAGTTTGCCGCCGAAAGAATGATTATCGAGTGGGTTGCTGAGTTAAAGCCTCTTCACGCACAACGGATCGCTGCCTATTTGGGGGCCGAAGTTTCCCGAGTTGGGCTTGTAGAGTCTGAGTGGTTAAGGCTGTTTTGTGATCGATAAGCGCTGACTCCAAGAAGGAGATACTGATATTTCAGTTGGGCTATAGGTGATACATGGATTACATCCATAGAGGACTGGCTTGAATTCCTAGATAAAGTCAGAATAACCCAGCCAGACAGCTAATCAGATTGGTCGCTTTAGCCGCCTGTTTTAATATTTTTCATTCTGGGCATCTGATTAGAAGGAGAGGGCAAAAAATATTTGCTCTGCGCGACCGAATGCATGTGTTCGCTGTATCTTTTCATGATGAAACAGGTTTTAACGAAGGATGAATGGCCTAAAACAGTTCGTTCGGGTGCGGCAACGGTCAAAGTATACCGACGTGTACGGAAGATTTCGGGAAAGGAGAAAGTTGAATTCCCCATTTATTTCCGCCTGGCTGGCAAAAATCACCGGATTTACCGGAGCACACTAAAAGCTGCCCTAGCGATTGCTAGGAAAAAGGCCCAGGAAATCGAACGCGGTGAGGTTAACACCATCACTTTGGCCGGTGCTGAATGTGCCGCCTATCGGAAGGCGTTGGCGATGTTGGATACAGAGGGGTTGGGATTCGAAGCTGCCGTTCGAGATCTCGTTGAGGCTTACAAACTGGTAAAGCCGACGCCACTGGTTCAGGTTGCTCAGGCCTATTCTGAGCAGATGCTTCGGCCCATCCAGCACCGAAAGGTCAGTCAAGTGGTTGCTGAAATCCTTGAGGTGAAAAAGACACTTTCATACCGTCATCTTCAAACGTTGCGTAATGACCTCGCTCGGTTTGTTGCTGTTTTTGGAGAGAAAAGGATTGCGAGTGTTCGATCTCATGAAATCGAGGCATGGCTGGATTCGATTGAGGGTAACCCGCGTACTCGGTTGAATATTTTAGGCAGTCTCACCAATCTCTTTAATTTTGCAAAGCGCAGGGAGTATTTACCGCGTCATTTTTCCACCGAGGCTGGTTATGTGGATCGAGTGAAATATCAGGATGGGAAAATTCATCGTCCCCGGGTTTTTACTCCGGTAGAAATGGAAAAACTTCTCCGAGCCTGTCCGAAAAGACTCATCCCCCCGTTGGTTTTGGACGCTTTTTGTGGGATTCGTCGGGAGGAAATCTTGCGGCTTGATTGGGCGGACGTCTTTGGAACGGAGGCGGGCGCAATCGCAGGGCATGTCACAGTATGGGCTGACCAAGCCAAGACGAAACGGCGACGTATCCCCCCGATATCGGACAATGTAGCAGCATGGTTGAAACCGTTTCACGAATCCAAGGGGCTTGTCTGCCCGGTTCCGGATCGATTCACTCAACTGACAAATCTCGCCAGAAAGATTGGGCTAACCTGGAGCCATAATGTTCTTCGGGATTCGTATATCTCACATCGCGTGGCCGTTACACAGAACGTAGCTCAAGTGGCCTTGGAAGCCGGAAACTCTCCAGCAGTCATAAGTGAGTCCTATCTCGAACTTGTTTCAAAGGCTCAGGGAGAAGCATATTTCAGCATCATGCCAATAGGTGAATTCTCTCTGGACTAGGAGACGCAGATCTATTCTTAAATCACCCCCATGGATATAAATATTCCCTTACGGTAATAAATAAAATTTAATGATAGGTTGATTAATCGTTATTCCCGATCGGGAAGATTTGGCTTGTCTTATGGAGTATTGTTTTATATCTTACCGATCGGGAATAAAATATGAAAACCGAAGAAATCGGAGCGCTGATCAAAAAGAGGAGAAAAAGCCTGAAAATGAATCAGGTTGATCTGGCATTGGTCTCTGGAACTGGCGTACGTTTTATTAGCGACCTAGAGAATGGCAAGGAGACCTGCGAACTGGGACGCACCTTAAAAGTTTTGGAGAATCTTGGAATGAAGATCGATTTTCAGCCTCGGGATCAAAAATAACAGTATGTCACACGGCATCTTGAATGTTTATTTTGGGAGAGAGCTGGTTGGAGAGCTTGAGCAGGATGCGTCCGGCATAACACGGTTTCAATACACTCAGAGTTGGATTAATTCTCCTGATGCTGTACCGATTTCAGCTTCGCTGCCTCTGCGAAGCGAACGGTTCAGCCGCAATGAAACCCGTCCTTTTTTTGCGGGAGTACTGCCAGAAGAGGAGAGTCGAATGCTAATCGCCAAGTTGTTTGGTGTGAGCGAGCGGAATGACTTTGAGCTGCTCGCGCGTATCGGAGCCGAGTGTGCTGGCGCGGTTAGTCTCTTGCCCCCAGGCGAATCTCCTGCAGAAGCCGATCCTCAGTATCTTGAAATAAGCCTCGCACAAATTGGGGATAAATTGGCTGAATTACCGCGCCGACCACTGATGGCTGGTGACCAAGGAGTCCGTCTTTCCCTTGCCGGTGCCCAAGGAAAGATCGCCCTAAAATTAGAAAATGATCGGTTTTATCTATCGTTGGATGGGGCCCCCAGCAGTCACATCCTCAAGCCAGAAAACCCCCGCTTTGCCGGATTGGTAAAAAACGAGTATTTCTGTATGCGCTTGGCATCCGAGGTTGGATTGGAGGCTGCTCCGGTGGGAATTGGTACCGCCGGAGCGATCCCCTTCCTTCAGGTGAAGCGTTATGATCGCCGGATGCTCGCCGATGGTCGACTGGAGAGGATCCACCAGGAAGATTTTTGCCAAGCATTAGGGGTCCCACCCGATCTGAAATATCAGCAGGAAGGAGGTCCCGGCCTCAAGCAGTGCTTTGAGCTGATTCGTGCCGTGTCTACGGTGCCGGGTCCTGATCTCTTGAGACTTTTTGATGGAGTCGTCTTCAATGTCTTAATCGGAAATTGTGATGCCCATGGCAAAAACTTTTCCATTCTTAGAGAAAACCATTCGATCCGTCTTGCGCCGTTTTATGATCTGCTGAGTACACAGGTTTACCCAGGGCTTGCTGCAGAGATGGCAATGAAAATTGGTGGAGAAAGGAACGTGAAGAAAATTAATGCCAAAAACTGGCATTTATTCTTCGAGGATGCCGGCATCGGTCAAGCTGTGGCTCAACAGCGATTGCTTACTTTGAACGGGCGGATCCTCGCGGCAGCCAAAATGTTGTCTGAAAAGGGATGTCCTGGAGCCGAAAGTGTCTTATCCATTGTAAAGGAGAATTCCGACCAGCTCGTAAAATTGCGCTGGTAGGCGGTTCAGCCGCCTCTGTGTTTCCGCGCACCCAATCAGTGCTTGGGTGCTCGAAATCGCCAACTATTTTGCTTGGTCAATTGGCAGTAGACATCAAAGCAAGAGGTGTTGATATGTAAGTTGTTGATATACAATAGATTGCTTTTCATGGTATGAACTCCGCCTGATTGCAATTAATTGAATTAACGATCTTTTGAGTCGCTTTACCAGGGGGTGTATCCCGGCTATTAATGTAGTATGGCTCACCACAAGGCAAATAAAGGTAACCCTAACAAAATCCTGCACGGCATTACCCTTGCAGCTACAATTGTGGTATATGACCGACTCGTTAAGGATCAGCCCACTGATGAGAGACTATCGGCAGCAGAGGCAATAATATACATCAGATGGATGTTATGGTGGATTAGCCATGATCCCGTACACTGGGGCATTACTGATGCTGATATCCTCACCGCGAAAATTCCGTGTCGCAGTTACATGTGCCGGCTATTTCAGGATCCTGATCGATTGCTGTATCCACTGATCACAGCAGAGATCCATAATCTGACACAACATCTTGAGGCGTTATTGGTAAAAAAAACAACCTCCTGCCATGCGTTGTGGCAACTGGACGGACAATGGATCACAAAACGTAAGTTAACCAGATCACTCAAAAAAGCGGGTTATAAGGACAAATCTATCTCTGATTTTTGCTCGGTAGATGGCAATGGTGTTACTCTACTGTACCTGCTGCGGGCTGTCGACGCAGGCTCAGGAATGATGCTCGGATTTGTCGTGTTGACTCTGAGGGCCAACCAACTAGATATCGCGCGTTTTATTTTATCACTTTTCGACGAGTGGGGACTGCCACTTGAACTGCGAGTCGATCTCGCTGGAGAACATACTGCCATCCAGATTTTTACGATATTAACCCAGCGACTGAATGTTGGAGTCCAATATAAGACAAATTTGAGTGCCAAGCTAAACTCATCTGTTGAGGTACTGCATCGTGATCACGCTGCGCAAACCGCCAAAATTATCCTAAATAATAATGTCATTTTTTGTGATGTTGAAGGATCAACAAGTAGGATTATTAGGGTCGAGGATTACGCAATAGCGGCTATCAATGCGGCTGATGTCCATGCTAATCGCCCCATGAGGAAGTCCGGAAAAAACCGTCTAGAGTTGTTATCGACACTGCCAGACTGCAGTAGGCATGTGAGCCACGAGACACTGCATCGTGCATTTTTTCTGGAGTGGACAAAAATGGTGGACAGGAAAAACCGTGAACTTGTTTTTGGTGAGTATATCTACTCACATCACTCACTTCGCTTTTTTTACAAGGTCAAAATCCGAATCTATCCATCCTACGATGGAGACAGGATCGAGGTCAGGCATATCACAACAGGGGAGGTGCTTTTCTTATGCAATTAGACGAAAGTGCAGGGTTCTTAGCGAAGGGCAGTCCATTCGAATTATGCATAATTAACCCCTTGCCGGCTAGATTTTTAGACTTTGCCATCCGAGAGGGGGGTAAGATATTACCTATTGTTGGGGACAGTAACGCTGGAGCCGATATATTGTTGCGAGAGTGTCAAACGTATGCAAGCGCACACGATATTAATTGCCTCACTATCACCGTGGGCGCGAGTGTAGCCAAGGGTGACACTATTATTGAAGCAATCGCACAAAAAATCGGACTTCCCGCACATATCAACAGCTACTTAGATTTTTTTGGTTCACTTTCCACGAGAATAATAGAGGACGGATACCAACTCATCCTTATCGACGGTGCCTCGCACATGTCCCAAAAAGGTCTTAACGAGTTGGTTGATATGCTTGTGAGGATGCGTGAACAATCAGTGGATGATGGGAAAAATCACTCCTGCCCGCTGATCGTTTGGCATGCACTGCCGAACTGGGAAAGCGAATATAGTAGTAGAAATGATAGCCCCCCATTAAAATATTTTTGGAAAAGCATCTATCTACCGATAGCAGAGCAAAAATGCTCGATCGAAAAAATAACAGCAGCATTCCCTTCTTTGGGTGCCGCCGTCGCCGCAGCCGGAGAGACAGCCTGGGACCTGGTGATCTCAGCCACCGATGGCCAACTCGGGATAATCGACGTTCTCAATAGCAGTCTACAATCTCTGCCGTCAAGTGACATTCCTCTCTTTGCACTCTCCGCCCTATTGACTTTGACGCATGGGGTAAAAATGCAACCGGCCTTAAAAGTATCGGTTGCTCCAAAACGTACTACATCAACTATGGTACCATCGCCGCAAGGCGAGTTTGCTCCACCTAGATCGATTAAAAGTTGCTCAAATCCGAGCAAAAAACGAGCTATGCGAAAAAAACGGAGAAGTACGGTTTGATAATTCCCGATCCGCAAAAGTTGTTATTTTTCAGTGTAGATAGGGCTGATCTCATGAACTTCATCATCCAGATCCGCGCTTCCGCATACCCGTTTTCCAAAACCACAACTTTCGCTAATTCCTGTGGTTTTGCCAGTTTACATAGGAGGGACTCGCCCTGACGACAAGTACTCTTCGATGATTCGATAGCACTCATTGGATCGCAGCATGAGAGGGTGGGCCAGAACCCACACATAGTGTGTTTTCCAACCAGAGATTTTGGAGCTTTCGGCAGGAATTATCATCAAGTCCAAAGGAGTAAACAGGCAGCTACAGTGAACTGTTTGAAGTTTATCCAGATTGTTGTTTAAGAGATCCAAAAACTGGCTCTTTGGCCTCATCTCGATACAACCTGGATTGTTATTCAGAAATGCCGTCAAGGTCCCATGATTGGGAGTTGAGATAAGCACCAGATGGGAGACCTGTTTGCTTCCTCCAAGCATTTCCAGATAGTATCTGCTGACGAGTCCCCCCATGCTGAATGCCACTAGATCAAAAGGTTGGGAGCCGTATAGCTGGGTTACCTTTGTCTTCACTTCCAAGGCAAGGGATTCCAGTGTCTCCGAACCGTCATTTGGGTTCAGAGTGACATAACTGACACTCCGTCCATCTTTTTTAAGAAAGTCTCCCAGACTTCTCATATCCTGCGGTGAGCCCTGAAAGCCATGCACCAGCAAGACGGGAAGTTTCGTATTGTTTGGGTCACCAGCCTTGGAGGAACTCTCTGAGAGAATAAGGGCAGCCGCCATGAAGATGATGCATCTAATCATTGTCGGGGAATTTGGGAGTGGTGTCTCGGTGCTGCTGTTCCTTTCCAATCAAATTATCGAATTAATGGGCAGGAATCCAGAAACTTGACCTTTCAGCAATTCGTCAAGTTTTAGTCGGCTTACAGAGAAATCACGTATCATGGATTTCGTATCTTCGAGGATGAATACCAGACCTCTTACCGAATCAGAGTGCGCAATGATGCGTTCTTCTTTTGATGGGAAATATGCTGCACGCGACGCTGCGTTATTTGAGCTTGGGATTCGAACCGGATTCCGAATTTCAGAGCTTTTGGCAGTCAACGTCGGCCATGTTTATCAAAACGGAAAAATGCTTTCTTCTGTAACGGTGGCCAAATGCTGGATGAAAGGTAGAAAGCGGTCGCGCACCCTGCCACTGAATACTGCTGCTTCTCACGCCATGCTTCGATGGATTATGAATGCGGGATTTAATGCACCAGAGTATGCTGATCAGCCACTCTTTTGCCGTCAGCATACAGCAAAGAGGCTGTCGCGTGCACAGGCATGGAACATAATCAAACAGGCCGCTATGAAAGCTGGCCTAGATACAGATCGTGTGGCCTGCCACTCACTTCGCAAGACATTCGCTACAAAAATGTGGCATAATCCGTTGATTAACAAAGATATGGCAAAAATGGCAAAAATTTTGGGGCATCAAAATTACAACAATTGCCTGAGATATTTAGAGTGGCTTGATGGGAGCCTGGAAAATGCTGTGCTGGGGTCTGATGAAATTGGGGAGGGGATACAATTTACCAGAGCACAAATGATAGGGAGCCACACTGTATGAGAAACCCCCTGACAGACACTCATATTCTCCTGGTAAATCGAAATTATATATCGACGTATTAATCCCTTTATCATAGGACTCTACCCCTGAATCGCATTCAGCCTTACTTCTGAAGAACTCCAGTAAGTGCCCTGAATCCCACGTCTCCATCACTCCTTATCATGCCCATCCCTAACGCCTCCACCCTCCGTCAGTCTTCCAAGATTGCTGCCAAGATCGAGCGACTCATCGGCAAGCTGCACGCCCTTGTTGGAGATACCCTGGTACTCCCTGTTGATGCATACACTCCTCCGGCTCAGACCGTGAAGGTACGACGCCCCCGTGGTCGCCCTCCTGGCTCAGTCAATAAATCCAGCGGCACCCCTTCCAAGATTGCCGGCATCCCCCGCCCTTCTTCCCCTTCCGGTCCTTTGGCCCCTGCAGTAGTGAAGGTACTGCAGCGCTACGGTCGAGCACTGAAGGTTCAGGAGATCCTCATCGGACTGGAGCACGACGGCTACATCTGGACCGCCAAAAATCCACGCCAGACTCTCTATGTTCGGATCGGCAAACTGGCGGGTGTGAAGAAGGTTGCTGAGGGCCTCTACATTGCTGAGTCGCTTGAGACTCTTCCTGTTGGCATCCTTCCTGAGATCATTGCGCCACCGGTGAATGAGGTTCAGTGGTAGGGGTGGGGGCTGAGCCCCGTTCACACCTCTTCAGATAAAGCAGGAAGAGAATGGCAATCACCAAACCGATCACTCCTCCCAGGTAGCTTGCGTTATGGATATAGGCGACGCGGACAAAAGAAGGAACGTCAGTCACTCCAAGAGTAAGGCAGAGATCCTGCCAATTGGAATAGTCGGCAGTGTGATGAACCCCAAGTACGCATCCAACGGTGCCAGCCGTGAGCCCTGTGATAAAGATGATAGCAAACCCAAGAAAGCACCGACGAAGCGCCAGAGCCTGCGGCCAGGAGGGAACAGCGATCCGAGCGAGGAACCAAGCGGCAAAGAATCCCACCCACCATGTTGCAAGAAATCCCACCTCGGAGACAAAGATGCGAACGGGGAATCCAAAGTTCGCGTACCGAAACTGATCAAACTTCAGTTTGGTGAAGTACTCCTGAGATATCGAATAGGTGATCTGATCATGTAAAATCCCGTACACTCCTCCTACCAGAGCACCGAGAACGGCAATCCCAAGCATTCGAGGCAAAAGCCGCCATGGAAACCTCGGATAGAACAGATTCATAAATCTAGACGCCCAAGGTTTAACAACGAGAGAATCGGCTTAGCGCCTGTTCACTCCATCGAACTGTTGGAAGTCTTCATTTCTTCTTCAGGTCTTTCGGCTCAACCACTGACAACACGATGAAAACTCGGTGAAACTGCCAACCAACTTGTGGGAGGCTGACATCTTTACCATCTTCTTTGGCAGCTTCGATAACGGCTGGTGGCGTGCCAATCATTGAGCCTGTCTCATAGCCACGCAGAATGCAGTGCGTATCCTTCGGCAGGGATTCTACGTTCTCCACACAAATGCGAACGGGCGTGTCCAGCTTCTTGCCGTTCACGGTATCAACAAGCAACGTATTGACTGTGTCTGACATGTACTGCTGTGGTGCTCTGACGCCTTCGATGGTCAGATAAGTGCCCAAAGGATGGCCGAGTCTGCCGTCAGGGATGTCTTGCGCCTTAGCGGCTGTGATGAAGAACACGAAAGCGAAGATAAGTATTGAGGCCTTCATCATTCCTCCTTCTAACGTCTGGAACTGAGCGACACCATACTTGATCTACCCATGCAAACCGGCAGTCCTAATGGTGTGCGCTCCAGTGATTGGTTAGATACTTTTGCCATGCGCGCTAAGAAGCTCAGAAATCAGTATCCCATGTATCTTCATGCCGCTTATGTCGCAATCATGGATTTCTACATTTGAGAGATTCACATTGCTGAATGTTGAATTGCTCAAATTGATGTCGGTGTACTTGCACTCTGAAAGATTCACATCGGTGAATTCTGCCATGTGAAGGCTCACATCCGTGAAGGTAGATCCCGATAAATTGGCGTTTGTGACAATCAATGTCTCTTTTGTATCGTTGATATTCATGGGTGGTGATTTTGGTATCTAACGGTTGGAACTGAGAGATCCGTATTGTGGTTTTTGCGCCTGTAGTTGGTTAGCCCTCTTTACCTCTCTGGTACGGAAGCTGACCAAACACGATGGTATGTCCATCCGGTGTATCGATGACAAAATCTCGCCAATTGCCTTTTTCAGTGAGGTTCTGCCTAAAGATCGCACCATTTTCAGTATATTCATTTTCCAGTTCTTCAATGTTTTCGACGAGGATCGTTGCAAAGCAGTTGTGACACCCGATCTCGGATACCGGAAGATCGTTCGGACAATTTCCGAGATGAATTCTTGCGCTGTCTCGCTCCAGCATAATCCAGTCATGGTCTGCATGAGTTACGGTGAATCCCAGAATATCCTCAAAATAGATTCGTGATTTCTGATGGTCGCGCACAGCGAGAACCGAAATTAGTTTTGCAAGCTTTGGAGTGGCAGTCATCGGATGGTGTATTTTTGGCTAGCTGCTCTGGCGGTACTCAGCGTTGACCCTAGGAGTTGGATAGCTTGGTTTTTTGACTATAGAATCTATATCGCTGTATTTTTGTCGGTTGATCGTTCAATCAAAAACTCACTTTCCCATTCGCGGAAAAACTTAATGGCTCGATCAAAATATGCATCGTTGAGCCATCCAATCCCCCAGTCGTGCGAATTTCCGGTATGGAGCCCCAGGATCCACAGATGACGGATCGCAACAAAATAAGGAATAGATCGTAAATCGATTTCGCTCAGGGGACGCTGATCGGTATACCCACGAATAAAAGACGGCCATCTCTCCTTTTCCTTTCCGCGGAGCCGCGCGCTCCAACGAAAAACGGCAATATCGTAAGCTCGCCAACCGGCACCACAACAATCGAAGTCGAAAAATGTGAGCGCTGCATTTTTATCAACGTGCGCATTCCCACCGTGGAAATCGCCATGGCAAAAGCCAAATTCTAAACGGTCAGAAGGAAAATCTTGAATAATTGATCGCAACCTTCCCGCAAAGCCCTCGATATACTTCCAATCCTCTTTGCGATGGGCCAGGAATGGCTCACATGCTTGCAGCGGAAGAGTCAACAGATGATCGAGGTCGAGGGTAAAGCGGTGGTGAGAACTTCGGAATGTGTCGGTCGCAGCGTGGATCCGTGCTACTGACTTTCCGTATAAGTAGGATTCCTCTTCCGCTTCATCTTCGTAAGTCTGAGGTTCCCCCTGTGCGTATTGAAAGAGGACCACGTGGCGCGGGCCCTCGGGCGCAGTGACCCTACCAGCGATTCGGCCATCCTTTCGCAGAATCGGTTTTGAAACAGACACTCCTTCACGTCCCAAATGCAGAAGGGCATCCTGCTCAAACAGGATCTCGGACTCAGACCTCCATTCGTTACGATAAATTCGCAGCGCGTACTTGCCGCTTTCAGAGACTACGACATACGTGTCATTCAGTCCACGTGCGAGTAGTTTGCACTCGGTAGGTATTCCCACTTCATAGTGACAAAGGACATCCGTCATCAGGGAACTTGCAGAGAGTACCGACTGACTCACTGGAAAGATATCGCTCATTAACGTGGGAGTACGTTCCTTGGGTTAGCACCCCCCCTCCCTTCCACCTTCATTACTTTACAGATTGACACTTCTCATAGGGGTTAACCCAAAAGGTTTGCAAATGTGTTGTTGATGGCCAACCATGAATCGTCGTTTCCGGTGGGTTCATCGTCATTTTCTTCTACATCCGGATATCTGTCCGCGACATCTTTAACTTCAGCACGGGTTAGTCCGAAAAGGGTGGAAAATTCCCACTCAGGAAAGAAGGGGCCGTTGGCCGCTGCGCGAAGGCAAGCGCCCACGATCTTGCGCTCATCTTCAGTGAGATTATTGGATCCCATATTTATTCTGCCGAACGGCCCGAACTGAGCGACACCATGCTCGGCAACCCCATGCAAACCGGCAGACCTAATGGTGTTCGCTCCAGTGATTGGTTCGGCAAGGCAAGTTTCATCTATAATCAATTCATAATAATTGAAGAGTTAACCTCTTGATATGTATTTGATCGAGGGCCAAGTCCGCCACGTGCCTGAATCAATTCTGAAATCTGCTCATTGCAGTGACTTAACGCATGATGCCTTTGAAAGTCGTAGGCTGCATCAAAGAACTCTTCCCCTTTACCATGCGGCTTGAATCTTAAGGCTATCACAGATCCATCACGGCTCCAATAAACACCGGAAGAGGCATAAAGTTTTTCATTACCAAAAATATCCCCAAGTACATATGGCTTTGTGAATGTATAGGGCCAGTCAGAGGCGGAAACCAGTAAATCGCAGATACCAAAGCCTCCAATATCAGCTATGAATGCTCGGTTCTTCGGACCAGAGGGACCACTGATCGGATAGTAATCCGATGGATGAAACCAGCTCCAAGAGAGCAGAATCCAGAGAGCAATAATGGGTGTTCCACACACACCTAAAATCCATGGCAGAAAGCGAAGCCAGGCTGACGGTTTTTTTGTCGGTATCGGAGGGGGGGTATTCATGTCGCATCTTCTGCCGAACGTCCAAGATCAGTGACGACCGAAGGGCGTTCGCTGCATCGCTTGGTTAGCCATTTTTTAGATTCTCCAGGAAAGCGATCATTCGAGGTACACGAAATCCAAAGCGCTTCATATCTTCGGTCTTGGTTTCTTGAGTCTTCAACCATTCATAGTTCTTCTGGATGTGCTGAAGCGGTGTTCTGCCGTGAGTATTCGGAATGGATGGATCGGCACCATGAGCAAGCAACAGCTGGACTAGCTCCATGTGAACCCAATCGACGGCCATGAAAAATGCTGTAGTTCCGTATTCGCATTGTGAGTTGATCTCCGCACCATGAGCAAGCAGGAGGCTGGCGATTGGCACTGTACCTGGATAAGCACCTTGTGCAGTAAACCATAGTGCTGTGTTCCCTCCCTCTCCATTATCCTCTAGAGTATTCTTGTCATTGACGCTTGCGCCACTACTTAAGAGGAACTCAACAATTGTTGTATGTCGGTTGCGGCATGCCCACATCAACGGGGTCAATCCAATGTTGTCCGGGAAGCGAACCGTAATTAAGTCTGGGTTGGAATCAACCATCTTCTTCACTTCGGCAGTATCACCATGTGCGATTGCGAGTTCTAGTGTGCGTATTTCAGGTTTCATATTTTTGGCTAACGTCTGTAACTGAGCGACGCGTAGACGGACTCCCGCACAGCAGAGTTGGCGACGCTTAGCGTTCGCTCCAGTGATTTGTTAGGCATAGTAATTTTTAATGATTCAAGTAGTTTTCTAAAAATCAATTATATTTCGTATTATTATTCAAATTATCTAACGCAAAAGTATTTATAATCTGATTATTGAAAAGTAAATAAAATTTAGCCTTAGTTGAGCCCTTGGCCCATAAAATAACATCCTTATCAAAGAAGATAACCATTTTTGTTTCTCCTGGAGCAATTTCTATTGGCTTGGGCGCTGGACCTGATCGATATGAATACGGTAAATCCATCCGGATAGGTCCAATAAATAGTACGGCGGCTCCAAATGTACCGGCATCTGTTGGGAAAAATCTACTCCCAGATGCATTCAGATCTGAAGTGCTATAACCCGCATCTATTAATGGTGATATCCTAATGGGATGATCACTCTTATTGGTTATACTCAGACTAATGTGACCAGAATTTGGTTCGAATTTCCAATTTGATTCAATAGTTGGAATAGTGTTATTGACGGCATCAGTAAAGGCATTGACTATCGGGAGATATCCAAGAAATACTGAAAAAGCCAGAGCGGTGTATGTTTTTAGCTTCACTTGATAAGAAAATTGTATTTAATGTACTGGCAGTAATAGTGGGTGTTTTTGCCGAACGGAATCAACTGAGCGACGCGTATGATGGTGGTCGATTACAAGAATGGCCCACGCTTAGCGTTCGCTCCAGTGATTTGGTAGGCAATAGTAATTTTTAATGATTCAAGTAGTTTTCTAAAAATCACTTTTATTTCAAAATATTATTCAGATTATCTAACGCAACAGTATTTATAATCTGCTTATTGAAAAATAAATAAAATTTTGCCTTAGTGTAGCCCTTGGTCTTTAGGATAATATCCTCATCAGAGAAGATAACATTTTTTGTTTCTCCCGGAGCAATTTCTATTGGGTTGGGCTCTGGACCTTCTCGCATTGATATATACGATAAATCCTTCCGTTTAGGTGCAATGAACAGCACTGCTGCTTGAACTGCACGGGTACTTGTTCCGAATAATATAGTCGCACGTACATCATTCAGATCTGTGCTATAACCCGTTTCTATTAATGGTGATATCCTAATAGGATGATCACTCTTATTGGTTATACTCAGATTAATGCGACCAGAATTTTGATCGAATTTCCAATTTGTTTCAATTGTTGGAATTGTGTTATTGACGGTATCAGTAAAGGCATGGACTATTGGGAGGTATCCAAGAAATACTGAAAAAGCCAGAGCGGTGTATATTTTTAGCTTCATTTGATCACTAGTGTCCGGTTGAGAGGGTGATTGGTTTTTGTTGGTTCTTCAAGATGAGTGACTTGCGAAGCAAAATGGATGTGAGGGATTTGAACTTTGAGCGGAAGTTTTTGAGGATACTTGGCCATGAACTCTGGCCGCTACATCCTCTCTCAAGTCCTCGATCTCGTCCACTGGCAGACACTCTCCCGTCTCGTCAACCGCTACGATGCCGAGAGCAAGGTTCGACATTTTGGGTGTCGGCAGCAGCTGATCTGCATGGCCTTTGCGCAGTTGACTTGGAGGGAAGGACTGCGCGATATCGCCACCTGTCTCAACGCCCGAAGCGAAGCTCTCTACCATCTCGGCTTTCGGGAGAGAGTTGCCAAGTCCACCTTGGCCGATGCCAACGAGCAGAGGGACTGGAGGCTCTGGGAAGACTTGGCCAAGCTGCTCATGCGCAAGGCTCGTGCCCTCTACGCCGGAGAGGATCTCGGATTGGAACTGGAGAACACGGTTTACGCACTCGACTCTACCACCATCGACCTCTCTCTGAGTCTCTTCCCATGGGCCGATTTTCGCAGTACCAAAGCTGGGATCAAGATACACACCCAGCTCGATCTGCGCGGCCCAATCCCAACCTGCATCCACATCACGGGAGCCCGCAAGGCCGATGTTCACTGGCTCGACGACATTCTCTTCGAGGCCGGAGCTTTCTATGTGATGGATCGCGCCTACATGGATTTTGCACGACTTGCTCGTATCGTTTTGGCGGGCGCCTTCTTCGTCACTCGTGCCAAGAGCAACCTTCGCTTCACCCGTCATCGTTCGCTGCCTCGGGATTGCTTGGAGGGCGTTCTCAGCGATCAGATCGGATGTCCGTCGCTTCCCAAAGCGGCAAGCAATTTCCCGTGGCCTCTGCGCAGGGTACGCTACTTCGACAAGGAGACGGCCAAGCAATTGGTCTTCCTCACCAACAACTTGGAGATCCCGGCACTCACTGTGGCCAAGCTCTACAAGTCGCGATGGCATATCGAACTCTTTTTCAAGTGGATCAAAGGCCACCTGCACATCAAACACTACTTCGGCACCAGCCCCAATGCGGTGAAGACCCAGATCTGGATAGCAGTGGCCCTCTACCTCATGGTGGCCATCCTCCACAAGCAGCTTCAACTCCCCGGCAGACTGCACAGAACTTTCCAACTTTTGAGCATTCATCCTTTTGAGAAGGTGCCTATCCATGAACTACTTACAGAAACTGACCTCAAATCTTATATGCCTACAGAAAATAACCAGTTGATGCTGTTGGACTTATAACCGGACGCTTGTGTCATTTGATAGGAAAATTGTATTTAATGTGCGCGCAGTAATAGTGGGTGTTTTTGCCTAACGACCCCAAGCTCAGCGACGGCGGAGGCTGGCGCGATGGCTGCGCTGGCGCAGGCGGCGGAGCAGCCAGCGTGACAGCCGGAGCCGTTCGCTGCAGCGCATGGTTAGGCGACATGGTGCTATTGTGCAAAGCTCTGGATCATATCTCGAAAAGCCTTGAGAAACTCTTCGGATGCTCCAGTCGGGTAAAAAAGATGCACGTAAAGATGAGAATCCAGCTTCTTTGAATAAGGTGCCAGCAGAAGAAGGGTGTAGTAAGGCTGGACATAGACTTGTGGCACGACGGCGGCACCTCCATAAGCTCCGCGTCGCAACTCGATCTCGCATAAAATGCCGTCCTTCTTTGGCCCGCGTTCCTCCCAAGGATCTTGCCACTCACCCATTTTGCTCGGCTTGTGAACAATAAAGATGCGAGTATCGTGCTCGAAGTGGATTTTGTCTCCGAGGAGATGACCGGTGGCTTGGGGATAATAATGACGGAACAAGTCGCCAAACTGTTTGTAGAGGGGTTGAAGCGTTGGATTCTGCGGCACGGCGTCCTCGGCTATGGCGGAAGAAAGCAAGAGCACGAGAGCGAAGGTGAACAGAAGTGTCGTTTTCATAAGTGTGCGTATATGTCGCCTAACGTCCGGAACTGAGCGACACCATGCACGATACACCTATGCAAACCGACCGACCTAATGGTGTTCGCTCCAGTGAGTTGTTAGGCGACATCATGGTTTCTTAACTGGAATTTTAACCTGTGGCAGCTTGAGAGTGCCTTCCCACGCATGCTGCCTTGTCTCATCCTTCGGTGACGTAATTGTTAGCGTGCCAGAAAGGAAATAATCGTTCGTGGCTGTCGGGGGTATCACCCAGTAGTCTGGTAAGCCACCCGCAATAATCAAGCCGCCATTTTGAGGTATTCCAAAACCCCAAACTGTCACGCACAATCTTAGTGCAGAGTCTCGGGGTAGCGCCAACCAACATGGTCCTGGAATCGGCCCTTCATGATCAATCCCGCCCTTTTGACATACTGCTCCTGATGGGTCGTGCAACTCACACCTGAATGACGACTGGTCCGGCTTGAATAGCGACTGGTTTGCTTTGTAATAAACATACATGGTGCCGCCCCATGAAACATTCTGTAGCTCCAAATAAACCACGCCGATGCGCGTGCCAAACAGCTTTGGATCTTCAGCAAATGCAAGCCGACCTCTCAATCCGTTCGTCGTCTCTGACCAAGCGCCAAAGCTAATCGGCTCACGGGCCGGGCCAGCCAGACAGCTATGGAAGGCCAAAGCCAATAATATGGACATCAATGTTTTCATGGTTATGTCCGAAACTTGAGGCGTGTATTTATTAGAGAATCTTTTGCCTAACGTCCCGAACTGAGCGACACCATGCACGGTACACCCATGCAAATCGGCCAACCTAATGGTGTTCGCTCCAGTGATTGGTTAGACATCACTTTTTTAGTTCATATGGTGGCTGCCCTATATAAATATTAGCTGGCTGGGTGGGCTGGTTATAGTGATATATTCCTCCGAACAAAATTGATGCTATCAAAAGCAGTCTGAATGACTGCCAAAACCCGATATGAGGGAGTCCGAAGATCTCTGGAAAGGTTGAGTTCCAGAGCCACTGAAATATAGCTGGTCCAATAAAAAACAACCCAGCTATAGCGAAAAGTATCAAAATATCGGGTCCACTGGGCGTGCCGATTGCAAGAAGGAAATTTTGTTTAAGCATGGTGTGTGTATGTTGTGTCTAAGTAAGAGTTCAGCGGCACGCTGTGTGTGGTGTGCCATTAACATTGGCGTTCTCAGCGCTGTCCGCTGCAACGACTGGTTATACAACGTTCCAAGCTGCCAAATCTTCCTTTTCAAGAATGCATTGATTCTCATGGCTCTTGGAATTCAGCGCCGTGGTGTTTCCAAAAAATCCAGAAGATCAGAAATTCCAAACACACACAGCCACGCCTTTGGGACGCTCCAACGCTCGTTGAGCGTATCGCGCCACGCGCGACGTGGCTGCATTATGGCCTTCGTAACATGCATCATGTCAATATAAATCGTCGCGATTGGAATGTTATATAACGTCCAAGATCAGCGACGACCGAAGGGCGTTCGCTGCATCGCTTGGTTAGGGGCATATAGTATTATAGTGAATTCTGAACACTCTCTTTTGTCGAGAGTGTTACTGCTAGCGCAATTATGGTGGCGATAATAGCAACTATCGGTCCTATTGAAAAACTCACATTTGTATAATGAAGGATAATCACTGGGTAATATGTAATCAGATAAAACGCCCCGCAAAATATTAGTATAGATGCAGGAATCACTTTTGGGATACTTGTGATTTCAAGTATATTGGCAGCCGTGGTTCCGGTGGCAAATATAGAAAAAACTAGCAAAAGCCAAATTGGTACTTTTACAAATAACTCCAGATTTCCATTGATTCCTGTACACACCACCAATGCTTTATAGGCGCCGCCATCCAGTTTTACATTAGTTACGGTGAACCATAGTAGTGGAACTGCGCATAAAAAAGCAATGACAGCGGCAGCCAAGATAAGGATTTTATTATTTCTGGTTTTCATGTTGAATAGATGTATCAGTCCCCTAACGTCCGGAACTGAGCGACACCATGCACGATATACTCATGCAAACCTGCCAACCTAATGGTGTTCGCTCCAGTGATTGGTTAGCCATTTTCCGTTTTCCATTCTGCTTCGATCTGTCTCGGAATGTAAAATACGACCGAATATAGTGATCCTAAAACTGATACCCCAATCAAACCAGCAAGTCCGAGTCCATAACGTATTCCGTATGGTTGGCCAGATGAAAGGGCGATGCACCCAGCAACAAGCATCGCTATCGCAGAGCAAATGATCAAACCATATGCTATCCTGATAAATGTTATCCCAATAAGTCGCTTCTTCTGGCGCGACAGTGTCATAAGAATGCCGAAAATAGCGCCGAATAGTCCGGCAGTAATCCCAAGTGTCGTTCCAGGTATCCAAGCGAGGCTCGGATCAAACCAAGGTGTATTCATAGTGTTATAGGAGTTGAGGTTTTCTGTTTGGCTAACGGCCTGAACTGAGCGACGCGTATATGGGCCTCCGCATAACAGAGTTAGGGACGCTTAGCGTTCGCTCCAGTGATTGGTTAGGCTTCATATTTTTTTTCGTATATAGAATATCAAGCCAGTGCATAATACTACATAAGCCGCTATAAGTAACCTCAGATGCACTCTATTGGTTTCTTCTTTTTTGCTTTCTAATAGAGCGCTGTTTCTCCAGAACTCAATTGAACTTTTCATTTGTTGTTTCTCTATTTCTGAAATGTTTGTCGAGGTTAGAGTATGCATCACTCTGTCATAGTTTGCATTTATGCCAATTTCAGCAAATATAGAACCTGTCATCGGTATGCTCAGAAAAAATAAAATCGCATTGCATACCGCTAATATTAGAAGGAGTATTTTGTTCATTTGTATTTAGCCTAACGTTCAAGATCAGCGACGACCGAAGGGCGTTCGCTGCATCGCTTGGTTAGGGCTTAGTATCTGATGTTTTAATTTGTATTTTATATATTGGGTTTTCTGATTTCTCATCTCCCCATGCTAAAATTGTATATATTCCATTCACTAACCCCCTATATTCTCCCTTTATTTTGGATGTATCTACAGGAAATGCACATCTCATAGACTCACCATTTTTTGCTGTGAATGTAGTCCGAAGCGACTTCATGGCAGCTCCACCAGAAGGAAGATAGGTCAAAAGCGTCACTTGTGAGCTGAGAGAATGCAGAGAATAGTTTTTATTTTGACCATTTGCTTCGTAATGAAGCGTGACATAATGATCTTCTTCAAAATTTATTGTATATTTCTGTGCGTCCAATTCTAAAATATTTAAAATATCGTTTCCGGTAATTGCTGCTGTTTCAATCGTTGTTTCTTCTCTAGCGAGGAGTGGAAGCGATGCTAGTAAGAAGGTTGCTATTATTATGGTTTTCATAGATTTTGCCCTAACGTATTTTAGCATAGCATGTGCTATTATATTGCAATAACACATAGCGTAGCATAAAGGTTGAAAGATGGATAAATGGTTGTCTGATAATGGTCGGATGGAAGAAGGTCCAAATAACCCAAGCTGGGATGATCGTTGGTGGCGATTCTCCCAAGGTTTGATGAATCGTGGGGTCGTTACTGGAAAACACGATTTTTATCGGAACTGGGTGAGGAAGTTCATTGGTTTTGTTCAACCGAGAAAGTGGAACCAAGCACTACGGGAGGATGTTGTGCAGTTTCTAGAACTTATGGTCAGGGAAGGCAAGGCTGGATGGCAGATTGCCCAAGCCAATGAGTCGCTGGAGTTATTTTACAAGGAAGTGGCACCGATGTCGTGGGCGCAACGTGACTGGCCTCCCACCCCATCCAGTATGGAATTAAGTGACGCACGACCTGCGGCTGTCATACGTCCTCCACTTGCAGAAAGAATTCACTCATGGGCTGGAAAAAGCGATCAGGGGGAGTTGGAGAAGCGTTGGGAGCCTTTTCTTGAAGAGGTGAGAGAAACTCTCCGCTCGCAGCGTTATGCCTACCGAACGGAACAATCGTATCTGGAATGGGTGAGACGTTTTCTGCTGTTTGTGCGTCCTGCTCAACGCTCCAGTCTGGATCGTAAATCCCTGGAGGATTATTTGAATTATCTCTCCCTGGAGCGAAGGGTTGCGGCCTCGACTCAAAATCAGGCACTCAATGCGATTCTCTTCATTTTCCGGCATATTCTTAAAGAGGGGCTGGGAGCGTTTGAGGATGTGCATCGCGCTCCTATTTCTCGTCGGCTTCCGGTGGTGTTGAGCAAGCCGGAGGTGGCAAGCTTGTTTTCGCAGATGCGCGGGGTGGGTCGTCTGATCTCTCAGTTGCTTTATGGTTCCGGACTCCGCGTTGTCGAATGCGTTGCCTTGCGGGTGAAGGATATTGATTTCGGGAACAACTATGTTGTGGTGCGCGAGGGAAAAGGTGGGAAGGATCGTATTGTTCCGTTGCCCTCAACTTTGATTGAACCGCTCAAAGCGCATTTGAATGATGTCCGGGGCGTTTGGGAACGGGATCGTGCTTCGGGCCAAGAGGGTGTCTTTATGCCAGGAGCGCTTTCGGTGAAGTATCCTGCTGCCGACAAGGAATGGGGATGGTTCTGGGTATTTCCTTCCGAAAATCAATCTGTTGACCCATGGAGTAAAAAACTTAAGAGGCAACACATGCACGAGGGGAGTATTCAGCAGCTTGTCAAACGGAGTGCAAAGAGAGCGGGGTTGGTGAAGCCTGTCACGCCTCATACGTTGCGTCACAGCTTTGCCACGCATTTGCTGGAGGCCGGTTATGATATCCGCGTCGTTCAGGAGTTGCTGGGCCATAGTGATGTTTCTACGACGATGATCTACACGCATGTGCTCAATAAGCCAGGGATTGCGGTGCGCAGCCCGTTGGACTGAGAAAGTAAAAGAAGGAGAAAAGGCGCGTGGGAACGTGGCTTAGTCATTCGAGGCGCAGGCCGAGAAGTCTGAGGAACTGCAGTTACGAAGATGCCTGATTCGGGAGGATCGGCAGATAAAGCCCCCTTCACGCTGCCGCCCATAGCGGGGGGTCAAGTGTCTGAACCCAGAGCTACTTCTGGCGGCACTATGGAAGGCGCGTGGGAAGATGCAAAGGCCAAAGTTGAGGACATCGTGTGACACTCAGGAACAGCAGCTTATTCCCCTTTCATACCGCCCCCGAGCTATTGCAGGCAACTTTTGGAAACGGAAGTGATCCGAGTAAATTCGCCGTGATCACTCACGTCATCAAAACAGGGTTATTGCCAAGATTCCCAAATGATGAAGTTGCTTTCCTGACGAGGGCAGCCTGACGAAAGGACTCTGGGGGGCAACTTCAGCACATCCCAGAACCACGATAATCGCGTTTACAAATTAAGGATGGGGGTGGCCTTAACGACCCAACTTGAAAATACGTTTG
>Ga0302192_10000441_pt1 | contig 27249 bp, 55 predicted proteins | sample II_Bog_E3_2_FD_200230 | JGI IMG/M metagenome (GOLD analysis project Ga0302192, IMG submission 200230) | Peat permafrost microbial communities from Stordalen Mire near Abisko, Sweden - II_Bog_E3_2 | ecosystem: Environmental > Terrestrial > Soil > Wetlands > Peat | place: Sweden: Abisko...
TAGCAGGTAAAGAGGGTTTCGAGTCGGTGCATGGATTTTTACTCCCACCTCTTCCTTTTTTCCCGCCAAGAGGTAAAATCCCTATCGCGTGAAGAAGAGTACGGGACAAAATATTGCAGAGAAGAAGGGGAGACGGCAAGACAAATCGTCACTAAAAGGTGATGATTCAAGGGCCGTCTTGGAAGCTCGGGTCTCTTCCTTCCTCACGAAGGCCAAAGGGGAGCAGTCGCTCGGCGTCTTTGCCGCTCGACTTGGTATCCCCAAGGAATCCCTTTCTCGCTATCTCAACTGCGAGCAGTCGATGACGCTTTCCAAACTCCAGCAGATTGCAGCAGCGCTTGGCGTCAACCCTACATCCATCCTGGCTCCCCCAAGATAATAGGGCCTTCTACTCATCGGCAGGCGGCCTGGATTTGATTAAATCAGCACCGCTCGCTACAGCTCTGCGAGGCGCATTTATTCCCTTGGGAGGCCTTGCAGCAGGGATTCACCCCATAGCTTCGCTTCATTCTCCGCTTATGGTACAGCCATGCAAATTCCCCACCAAAAAAACGATCCAAATCACAATCCGCTACTCCCCGGACTGGGGACTGCCGACGAAAGGGAGGAACTGAATAACCTCATGGAAACCATTCCAAAGCAGCCCCCTCCTGCTGAAGTCGAAGGTGTATCAGAACCCGAGATCAAGACTCTAAGAGACTTTGTTCTTTAGACGGAAGTTTGATCATCCATTCTGGCTCCCCAAGATAATAGGGCCTTCTACTCATCGGGATACGGGCGGTATTTGGGTAAATCTTTATTGCTCGCCCATCATTTTGGAGACAAAAGAAGCAAAAATCTTTCGTTTGGGCGGTATTGTTTTACCCAAGCGTTTTTAGAAAGCCCTACTTAACCCGTTGATTATCAGCGATGGGTAAAACCTTATCGTTCTACAGAGGGGCATTTGGGTAAAACTTATCGACGCGTTTGGGTAAATCATTACCGCTCGCTACACCATGACTCGTAAGCATCTTGAACTAGCATCAAAACTGTGGTCCCTTGCCCTTATAGCACAGTCTGAGGAGGGAGTTGTTTCTGGTGTGCCTCGCAAGATCCGCTCCCTTGCAGCCAAACGCGCTCAAACCAAACTGTCGCGGCTTGGTGTCTCTTCCGGTGAAATCCCCGACGAGGATGCCGCATACGCTGTCGCGGCAAGGATTCTGGGGATCAAGTAACCGTATCTTATCCCATGAAGAAACCCACGCGTATCAAGGTCGGTGTCAATCAGGCATTTATCAATCTCTTCTGTGCGATTGTTGATTCATCCCGCGGTATCCATGCCGGAACCGCCATTGCCCTTAATCGGGTTCGTACCCATACTCGTTATAAAGTTGGTGTGGAGGCGCGCTGATGGTAGTGTCGCTTCGTGTTCTCTCTTCCTCCTAGAGGCTCCTCCTATCAGGGGTAGTGTTGGGCTGGTCCTGGCGCGGGCGGACCCCGTAGTGTCTGTCCGGATGATTTTAAAGACACCTGACCAGGTTCTTTGCTCAGGCTGGCGTATCTTTCGCTATGCGAAAAGAGGTCCGATTTTTTCATGGCGACAAAGAGCTGAAACGTAATGGGTTTCTTATCAAGAAGGAGGTTGTACGACGCGACTTCCCGGGCCTCAAGGTCGTTTGGAATGATTCATTTACTGTTCTCGCTGGTTACGATCCCGAAAACCCGACTGCCCCGCAGCTTCCTGTCACGCGCCGGATCTACTACAAAACTGATGGCTCCAAGCATGTGTGTGACTCCCGCTGCCGGCACGCCAAAGGACATAACTGTGAATGTTCTTGCGGCGGCAAATATCACGGCATTGGTACCTAAAATCACTACGCCTGTATCTTGATTGCACGCTTATGAATCCTTATCCCGCCAAGGTCGCTGAATTTACCCAACTCATTGATGAGTTGATTCAAATTGCGTTTGATCTACATGCAGAGGATGGCGATCACTTTGAGGGCGGCTGTGGCGACGTTTCGATTATTTTTCACCAGCTTCTTAAGGCGCTCAAGTTCCCCCACCATGTCACCGGAGGGAAGGCTGGAACCGGCAAGAATGCATTCACTCACGTGTGGCTGAAAATTGCTGGTGTTGATTTTGATCCAGTTCTTACGGTTATGAATTCCATCCATGCCTCAAAACCCGTCAAGTTAAAGGAGTTCAGGTTGATGAGACAACGCGGTGAGGTTATCCGACTCCATGTGGACTTGGATCTTCTTGAGGATTGGGATGAATCCTATGAAGCGGCCCTTTTGTCGACGGTTCTTACTTCTGCGCGCGAAGCCCGTTTAAAATCATTGGTCGCCATTCTCCTTGACTCCCCTTTGCCAGAGGCCGCCTCTGATGATCTTCAGCCCATTCGTCCGTTACAGCAGGGAGCTAATTGCGGCGTTTCTCAAATCTTTGTCTTTCGCGCTAACAATACTGTTGTCCGGTTCCAAGGGGTGTTTCTTTCCGAGGCCTGGGATGCTGCACCTCAAGGTGCAAGGTTTTTAGGCGTCGAGGCTTCCTACCCAGTTATTCCCCACAATTTCAAAAAAACTTCACGACGGGTATTGCGTTAATCGTTTCGAGGAACTAAACCCTCTGAATGATTCGTCTTTTTCTTCTCTGTCTCGTTTTTACCGGGTGTTCAACCATCCCTGCCCGCGTTGTTCCCGGTGTTACTCCTAGTCCTACGCCTCTACCGCCACCCCCTCTCGTTGTTCCTCAGGCACCCTCTTCTTCGGAAACCTGCATTGTTATCAGTCTCCCTCAGCAACACGCATGGCTTTTTAAACATGGTGAGGTTTTTTGCGACAGCCCGGTTTGCACAGGGCGAGCCGCTCTCCCCACTCCCACCGGCCGCTTTCATGTGATAGACAAGGAGCGAGATTGGACGAGCACCCTCTACCATGTCCCCATGCCCTACCTCCTTCGCCTTAATGCCTCCAATGGCGAGATTGGCATCCATCAGGGGTTTATTGCCAGCAGGCCCAGTTCTCATGGTTGTATCCGCCTCCCTCGCGATAAGGCACCTGTCTTTTTTGAGGCCACGCCCATCGATTCACTTGTCCTCATCGAGTAGTTTTTAGCGTGCTTGATCAGATACGCTCGTTAAATTTATGGTATCCTTCTTAAATGAGCGCTTCGCATTTCAGTCTATTTTCTACTCCCGAGAATTATATTTCTGGGTTTTCAGCGCTGTCTGTTCCGGATGAAGGTCGCTCTGGCGGGGATTGGCATTTTATCGCTTCCTTTTGTGGCAAGGTTCCTCTCATCAATACAGCCGGTGTTCATGGGACGCTGATAAACAGCAACTCGATTTTCGGAGATCGCATGATCGTCGATAAAACACATATCCTCCGCAAATACGGTGCGCCCATTGGTGACGCTTCTCCAATATTCTGTGCAGAACACCCTAGAGCTATTGCAGACGTGATTTATCGAAGTCTGACAGAGAGAATTTATCCGGCGCACGTCGAGGTTGAGGATATTTTTGATGATGATGACGAATACTCGCTTCTCAATGATCTTCTTTGCACACTAAGACCATCTCTTGATTTCACTCAACGTGAGTTTCTCAATCAATGGATTCAGAATTGCATGAAACCAATCGGTCTCTGATTCGCGCTATCTGCAATAATTCGGCAGATAACCCGATGGTTTTATCCCCAGTCAAGATCACCGTTTAGATCCCCACATTTTGACTCCCTTTTCTGTGTAGCCTCTCTGTAGAAAAGATTTTCACTTCTTTGCTCGATTCGGACATCTTTTGAAGCGAGGCTGACTTTGTCTGTATCTTCCGCCCATGCCAGACGAACAATGCCCTCTTGAACACTATCTTTCTTTTCCGGAAGCACACACCCCTCTCGCCCGCGAGGGCGGCAAATCACTTGCTTTTTTCTCTTTCCCCTGCCTTCACTGCGGGCAGCCGCTGACTGCTTATCGTGGCGTTACCCGCGATCTTGGATCCTCCCTTGAATGTCGTTTTGGCGGGAAGTGCGTTGACTGTCATTCTGTCGTGTGGTCAGTTTTCCGTTTGTATGATTCACACATTATCCTTCGTGACGCCGATGGTTGGCCTCTTTTTCACTATTCATCAATTCCTGTTTGCGTGAGGTCGCATAGCGAGTATGGACCGGGTGGAGTAGTTATTTTCGCGTGGCAGACACGCTTCAATACCTTTCTTCGTGGGCTCTGCGGTGTTTTTGCCCGCATTGCTTTATTCTTCAAACACGATTAGTCTTTCTAATAGGTATTGATCTGTTGTATCTTTGCCCTGTATGAAAAACACTATTTTGAATGAACATCCTTCTCTCGTTTTCTTGAGGGCCATCTCGTGCCCCAATTCGCTTATTTCCTGCTCCGATCGCGGCGTCGATGGCTATAGTCTTGTTTCCGTTGATGAGCGCTTCGCCCTGCTTACTTTTGACGGATCTCCTGAAACGAATCTCGTCGTTAACCTCTCTTCTGTTCATAGCCCTTCGCCTGACCAGTGGAATTTTCTCGACCGGCAAGGAAATTCGGTATCTTTATCTATCAGCGAAGAGAGGTCTCTTGCCTTCGCGTAATAAAACACTTCCCCTAATGACCACTCCACGCGAAGCCGCTTCTTCCCTTTTGTCAAAAGCCGATGTGATCAAGGTTGATGGTGTTCCCTACGACATCGATCTCAATGGTCTTTCAGAGGATATCACCGGCGATGACGAGAACCCGGTTGTTCTGGAATTCAGCGACCCGATCAATGGCAATATTTGCCTTGTTTTCTACGCTGACGAGGCGAAGGATTTACGGGTCGATGGACACAAGATCACAATTCGAGATTACGCCATCGAGTGTTTTGTTCTAACTCCGGCTACCCTCTAAATCCCCCTAGTATCTTGAATATCCCGCACTTTTGCGGGATATTTTGCGGGATACAGTCCTCTTCCTCCTGTCGGTTCAGTTTGCGCTGTATCTTGATGAGGACTATTTTATGAACCGTACCCACTTTTTTATCGGTGATATCCATGGCGATCTCGCGCAATTAAAGGCCATTGTCTCCAAGCTTGAGTCGATGGGAGTTATCGCGAGCGGAGTCATCCGGGAGGGCTTTCATGTCAATTTTATCGGAGATTATGGTGATCGTGGTCCCGATTCCTACGGTGTCTTCCTCTATCTTATGTCTCTTCAGGCCAAGAATCCTGATGCAACGACATTCCTCCTCGGCAACCATGACTTCATGCTTTTGCAGTTTCTTCCCCTCATGCAGAAGATTCTTCAAGATTTCGCAAGGCCAGACTTACGTGATTACATGGCTCGCTACTCTACGGAGTCTTATGCCTATAAGGTTGGTCTTTTTGATACAATCAAGAGCTTCCCCGGGGCCAATGATTGGGAGAAAACCCGTAATCTAGTCAATGCCCTCTCCACGTACCAAGCTCTCGGCCCCTGGTTACGCGGCCTTAAAACACACTCTGTTATTGAATCTCACGGCAAGAGAATCTTCGCTGTTCATGCAGGGATTCCCTCTTATGTCTGTACGCCTGATGATCTACGTCGGAATATTTCATATGTAAACCGTAGCCTCCAACTCGTGGGAATTGCCGGCATGGATTTCTCAGAGGATACCATTCTCTGGGATCGCGGTCTTGTTTGCCGAGGATGGGCGCCCAGTCAATCATTGACATATGCCTCTCGTGTTCAGGATATCACAGGCTGCGATGCTGTCGTTCATGGTCACACTCGCACCCAGGGTGAGATCACCAACATTCACAACATTATCTACAATGTCGATATGGGCCTCTCATGCTTTTACGGGCAAAGAGAGGCGAAATTTCTTATGCACGACGCTGAAGGATTCAAAAGTGTCGGAGTTACATCACCGATATGAGTATTGATGTCAACCCGATATGAATGATTGTATCTTAGTCTAATATGAAGTTACGCGTCCCTGCATCTCTTTTGAGTTACATTCTAAGATACCTTCAGTACCGGCCAGATCCTGCCTTGATTAAATACCGAGAACACCTCGAAGAAATCAAGGGTCAGTTGAAGTCCGAAATGCCTAGGGTTATTTACAATGAGATGGATGATTCTATCGATACCATTTTCATTATTTATACCTTATTGCAATTGCTGATTGCGGCCGCAGGGGTTATTCTTCTGGTCATGTGGTTTGCTGCCCCCTTAGAGACTACAATTGCCGACCATCTTGAATCGTGGTCTGAGGCTTCTTGGATGTTTTGGCTTTTTGTTCCTCTTTATTTCGCCTGGATCTCGCTCGATTGGTGGCACGATACTAGAATGTTTCGCTTGTTTCGCGACTGGGAAGGTTTTCTAGCTTAAGGAACCACCCTGACTGGCTCTGGCTGTGATACCATACATTTTACCCGATCCGCGCAGGCGCAGATAAGAACTAATACCCATCGCATAAATGACACCCGCGGTGTTTGGCGCGACGGCTTTCTAATAGCTTGGTAGCCCTGTCGGCAAAGGTGCTAGGCATGCCGTACCAATCAGAGCAACCGCGAAGAACGCCAGGCCAAATGGCAAGTCCTGGTGTTCCAATATCCAGGCTTTTACCGTAGCAAGTAATGTCTTCATTGTTTACTTGATACTAAACCCTCCTCTCTGGGTGATGGAACCTATCTCCCAAACAAAGCCTCTGCAAAAGCCGGCCTCAATCGTGCATTGCTCGGTATCGCGCTCGGTCGTGTCTGCGATCGCATTTCCCACAAATCCCGTCGCAATGGAAAAGCATTTGTAAAAGTCCCCTCTCATCACTCATCACAGGAATGCCACGAATGTGGCCACACCGACCCGGGCAATCGCCCCTCACAAGCCGAGTTTTACTGCCAGGCTTGCGGGTATCGGGTTCATGCTGACTACAATGCCAGTTTGGTGGTTCGCACTCGTACCTTCCTTTATCTACAATCCTGTCGCCCAAGGAATCGGGGAGACAATAAATGCTCTGCAAGGCTCTCCGCTTTAATGAGAAGCTCCCACCCTATCGTAAGATAGGTGGTGAGTCAGTTCACGTAGTTGCCAATAAACTCCATTTTGATGGCCGCACTGTCTTAGGTAGCAACGCAAATCGGTGCCAACCGGTAGGTGTTGTCTCCGATAAACCCGACCGTGATGCCCAAAGCATTCTCAACTCGCTCAGTGAGTTGATAGGCCAACGCTCGCGTCGGAACAATGAAAAGCGTGTGGACGGCCAGATTGTATACGATTTGAAGTGCTACCTCCGTCTTGCCGGTGCCTGTCGGCATCACGATCACACCACGACGTGTCTTTTCCCAACTTTTCACCGCCTCCTTCTGATCAGGGCGGAATTCATGGAGTTTTAGTCTCGGAAAGGTGATATGTTCCCAGGAGGCACTTGCATCGCCGAAAGGCATCCCCATTGCGGCATTATTGATCGGATCGGTGACCCAGAGCCCCGTGCATCGATGTTTCGTCCAAAAACTCTCTCCGCAAGCAGGACGTTCTTCACGGACGAGTAGTCCACGCTCAAACCGCACGCCGGGATCGAAGTTAGTCTCTGGTGCTAAATCGGTCATGCAGACAAGAATTATCTGTTTATCCTTCGTCACTGTCTATTGTTTTTTCTGCAGGCGAGGTATCATGAATTCACCAGTTTCTCTATTTTGCTGTATATTATCCTTATGAATGATCTTCCCACTTACAAGAAAGCGATCGAGCGGGAAATATCAGATTGTTCCGGTCTTGGTATCTATGACTCCAAGAAAGCCAAGGCGGCTATCAAGAAGATCAATAGTGGGAAAATGGATGGTGAACTTACCGGCTATATGAATTCTCCGGCCAGAACCTCAGAGATCGCAGAACTTATTATTTCTCTCATCCGATGAGTCCTGTCTCGATTCACAAGGAGCATTCTGTTGATTGGCTTGTGAATCCCATTGTCTTTTTCATCTAAAAACCCAACTCTCCTTTTACTGCCATGATTATTCTTTCTATTCTCGATGCTCTTGCACGCGTTGTAACCGCCGCTGTCACTATCTTTCTTGTTGGATGGTATCTCTACCTCATGGCGCGCGCTCTTGTTTTGCGCAAACAGATATTTTTGTTTTCACCGATAGTGAAATGTCGCTGCAACTTCGAGATCGGACTGACGACAAAGAGCCTCCTGCCTCCTAGGGAATTTCTTTTTACGCCCATAAAACCCGGCCTTTATGAATCCAATATGCACTCCTGTTGTCGAAGGTTCCTCGTCTCGTTCTAATGGAACGGGCTGCTCAGGACACGTTGATACGCTCCTTGTCACCGCCTTTGCTGGCGTTCTGCTCTGCCTGTCCTTTTTATATCTGGCTACGCGAGGCGTTTCTTCTGACACACAGTATGATTTTCGCGTCAATGATCATATTCTCTTTCATTCTCCTCCTGCGTCAGCTCGTTAAATTTATTGACGAGGCGTTTCTATCTCTTTTGTATCTTCTTCCATGCATTCAGATATTCCGGAACATTTCCGAACCCTCCTGACCCCTTCGGGACTCACTGTCGCGGGGTGTATTCTTCGACATAAACATGAGGTATCTTCCGGCGATTGGTCTGGTGCCGCTGATACCGAATCCGAAATTATCAAGGCGGTCTATGACCCCGATCTGCTCCCGAAAACGACCATCCTCTTTGATGGTTCGGATTTCTTTGGGGGTGATTTTTCCCACAACGAGGCGTTCATTTGCTATGGACGTGTCGATCGCTCGCATTGGCAGGCCAATCTTGGCATTGTCGATCGCGGCGAAGGATTCATTCATGGCCGTTACTGCCTTGCTTTGGGTAATAGCGAGTTCCTTAGCAACGATCTCACTACTCTTGAGAAGCGCCTTTTCTGGTACGCCATTCAAGAGGGTATGGCTTCTTAGTCCCTCTCCGACGTATCTTAACACCATGAAATCCGATGCTGTTGCCGCCCTAGGAAAGCGTTTGCGTGCTGCCTGCCGCACTAGCGATGTCCAGGTTGAGGCCGTCTGTGTGCTTTCCGTTCTTAATATCATGGCCGCCGTTCATCATGACGGATCTCCCCTTTGGCTAATCATCTTCAGTGCCCTTTTTTGGCCCACTCTTGCCTTTATTGCTAATTTCCTTTCACCCATTCCCAAAAATAATCAATGAAAAGACCAAATCTCGCCAAACTTGAAGAAACTGCATCAATATGGAACGCTTCTCATCCTGTCGGTACTCGTGTCACGCGCTACAAGCTTATTGATCCTCTCCGCGAACCCGAAGAGACCACAACCCGCAGTGAAGCGTGGGTCATGGGTGGACACTCGGTCATGGTCATGGTGAATGGTGTCTCTGGTGGTGTTCTTTTGGAAAGCGTTGTTGTCAATCCCTGCCAATAGTTGCTATACTCCCACTAGCCATGAAGGTGCCCTTCTTGTCCATCCTCGACAATGACTTCATCGACCATCTGGGGGTTCGTCATACCCACTTTAGTCTCTGCCGTGTCGATCATGGTAAAACCCGTGCCTGCGCTGTGGTTGCTTTTGCCGACAATGCTGTTGTCCGGGAGGCTTTCTCTTCCGGCCTAAGCCATCGCGCTGATGCTATCCGGCGACTGGCTTCCATTTATCGGCAGCGCAGTACTCCTCTCAATTTTTCGAGGGCCTTTGCCGGCGATCTTTCAACCGTATCTTGATTCATGGCTGGCTCCTCCATCATTATCGTCGGACCCAAACGACTTACTTCCCAGATCGATCTGGCCGTGTTGGCCGGACTCAATGTCGTTGTTCTTGATTCCCTTGAGACACAGGAGGACGCTGATCTCCCTCCTGTCATGCCTATCAAGCGCATGCCTGATTTCCCTGTTCCCTATTTCCCATCTCGGCGCGAGGAGAAGGATGCCGAACGCGCTCAACTCATGTGGGAGAAAAGGAGCAAGAAGAGATAATCTCCGTGGGTCACCCTGCTTTCAGTTCGTATGGTTCCTCCTATGAGGGCAAGCCTCTAAAGATCACCGCTTTTCATTGCACCAACAGGAAGATTAAGCGGTTTTCAACGATCATGGCGGGTGGTGGCATTTATCTTTCTCCGGATTACCCCGATTGGTGCCACGGTGCCATTTCTTACCGCTGTACTGTTTCTCTACAAAACGCTCTTTTTACAGATGACAGACGCCTTGTTCAACATTCTGACACTGATCGCGCCGAATATCTACGCGGCCATGGTTATGATGGCTTGGTTTACATCGAGGATGGCAAAATCCTCGAAATAGTCTCTCTTGATGCAGCGCTCGTTTCTATCTTGCGGTCTGATACACGTGAAACCTTTCAGGCGGCATAGGGCACTGCCTTCGCCTCTGCCACATCCTTAATAGATAGGGGATAGAAACCTGTCGCGAAATCGTAGCCATCATGGTATTCTCTAAGAGTTCGCGATGACCATATCTGGCTGTCGTGCTGTTCTTTGGCATTTCTGGATAGTCGTCGCGGTGAAGAAGGTTGGCAAAAATGACTTGGTTCGCGTTTTTAAGGTGTTTTGGCATGACAGAATCAGGCCTTAGAGTCACCGCAGTCGCTCCTCATGCAGGAGCGTGGATTGAAAGAGCAACTAGTCACGCTGAAAATACATCTGATGCAGTCGCTCCTCATGCAGGAGCGTGGATTGAAAGCCATCTGTCCTCCGACCAAAGTAGCTCTAGGAGGGTCGCTCCTCATGCAGGAGCGTGGATTGAAAGGCGAAAACCTTGGGGATGGCTATCTACACCACCGTCGCTCCTCACGAAGGAGCGTGGAGTTGAGGAAGCCCGAGAAGTCAGTCGCTCCTCGCACAGGAGCGTGGATTGAAAGACACCAGGATATTCCCGAGCTCCGACTGAGGCCGTCGCTCCTCACGTAGGAGCGTGGATTGAATGACTAAGGACATGAGGAGGGTAGGATCCCCATGTGTGTTCGTGGATTAAACCACGCATCAACCCTTCTTTGTAAAATATTCGCGCATGCGCAACTGCGTTCCGCTGTATCATTATCATCTATGAATTCCGCCTCCGCACTTCAACTTGCCGTTCATAATTGGAAGGTTCTTCCACACGCCGAAACCAAAGCCGCTTTCGCTAAAGCGGCCCTTGAGTTTTTGCAGGATCTCGCTGGTAAAATCCCTGTTTGTGCTGCTATTCGGCATGATCGCGCATCACCAGTATCCAGTGGAACCCTCGTCTCCCATAGTGACGCCCTCTATGTTCTTATCTGCTCCGACTCTGACGTTGGAATTATCGCCAGAGGTTGCAGGTGTAATACCGACTATGTCGGCCTGGCCAATCACATCATCCCCTTCGCATCTCTTGCTACAGAGGTTGATTTGGGCCTTCCAACATTTCGCAGAGCGTTAAAGGAGGGCCTTGCCGCTCGGGAACCCTCTCTACTCTCTACTGTTAAATTCTAGTCTTTACCTTACGCGTTATCCCCGATACCTCTCAATTATATGACCTTTGATCAATTCGATGATGCCCGATGGAAGAGCGGGATGAGTGTTAAGTACCAAAACGAGGACCGCAAGGTTGTCTCTGTTTGTTTCGCCGAACGCCTGCTCGGTTTGGAGACCGATCATACCAGCGTCGATTGGGTGCGGTGCGAGAATGTCACTCTCTTGACCTGAGTCTTTTTTGGTCTCTTTGTTCTAGTACTCTATGGAGGTTTTGGGGTTGTGAAGATTGTATCTTCCTTTATGCCCGATCTCGCACTAGACATATCCAGCGAGGATGATTGGCTGGAAATGGTGTCTCTCGGGACAACGTTCCATGATTCTCTCTACCGGGCTGGCAAGCCCCGAACTAAGCACCCGTTTTTTGCCAGGTCGATCATGGACCTCGATTGCCTAGCTGCCGGCATACCAGATCAATCGCAGTCCTACCATGGTGTAGTTTTTAAAAATCCGCTTGTTGCCAAGAGTAAGTCTGCCGCGTCCCTTCTTCTTCTTGGCGAAGATATTGTTTCGGGACTTCGGGCTAAGGTTGGCGAAGTCTCTGAGATTAGCCGTCGCATTTTGGAAACCGATGATATTATTGGCAATGCCGCCGCGGCCGCAGGTTTTGATTCCATCGTTTACCCATGCGAGGTCCAAGTTCTTGATACCTCTCTTCTTCCCACACCGGAACCCTTGCTTTATAACGATGAAGATTGCCCCGTTACTCACGACGGCCTTGATGTCTATCATGGCATCGGGTGGCTCCGCATCCAAGAGAGGCGCAATCTCATGGCAGTTTAACTGTATCTTCTCTCATGCCGAAAATTCTCACTCTCCCTGAAGTCCTGGAAGCATTAACGGCTCACTCTCATAATGTTGATGAGGACGAACAACTCGCCCTTGCCAATGCTCTCGCAGATGTTCTGACTGATCATTGTGGCGGTACTTGCACCGAGGCTTCTGCGGGTGATCCAGGAAATCCTACCGGTGTCGCCGTTGCTTTCCATTACGACGCCAATGTTCCCGAGGATGGCGGCATCTTTGCCCGCTTTGATCCCGATGTTACCGTCGAGGAGTGGAAATTATCCCTTTGATTCTTATGCGCACTTCACCTTCAAAACCCGATACCTATACCCCCATGACTCTAGATCGCGCCCTTTCCCTTGCGTGCTTGCTCAAACGAGGCCCAGACACACGCCTCCCAATGCCTACCCTTTCCTTGCCTCAAGCTTTGGAGGTCATCAAGGAGGAGCGGCAAGCTGTCAAATTCAACTGGCTCACCGGTGAAGAGGCTGAACGGGTTCTCTAGTCTGCCGTCCGCGAGGAAGGATCGCTTGTCGGCGTATCTTAAATAATGGCTGGTCTCCTTAAAAAGTTAGGCATCGTCCCTGTCGGCAGAGAGTCTCTCGACATCGAGCCGATCCTTCCCGGGACGCGCTATCATGACGGATGGGTTCAACGCCACATTTTTGCCCTACACGGCAATGGGTTTAATGATTCTCATAGGATCTGCGGCGATTTCCTCTGTGTCGAATTGCCGACGGCCCGTCTTGCGAAAAGCGAGTGGCACCTCGAAGATCGGCTTGTCGAACACTATGCCGAGTTGGCTAAAAGTGGCTCCGCCTTCCCCGCCGTTGTTCTGGACTTTCATGGTAGCTTTATTGATGGTGGACACCGTCATGCCGCAGCCCTTGCTGCCGGTACGCCCACCATTCTTGCGCTTATTCAAATCAACAACCTCAAGGATACCCCTTATGGGGATGATGACGATTAATCTTTAGGTATTCCGATTGCCCTTTTCTCACTTTGACCATGTCTCGCGATACCAGATCAAAAGCACAGATTCGCCTCGAAGAACTGTACCTCGATAAAGAGGTTTTCGTAGTTCTACGGGATATTCCAGAACGTCGCGGCCACCCCATGGTTAAGTCGAAGCCCATTTTGGCCACTGTCACTTGCGTCTGTGATAACTCCGCTGACATCGAAGGTGACCGACGACGTAGATCGACTCCAACCGGTCGCGTCATGGTGCGCCTTCATCAACAATCTGCTGATCTGGAGTATGAAGCATTCATTACCGATCTTGTTCTTGTACCTGTCACCCCCTTCCCCAATGCCTGACGTGTGTTCTTTTCCTCTCCCGGAAACTGTCGATTCCTATTATGAGGCACCGGAAATCCACCTGCCTCTACACCATCCCGACAATTCGGATATTCCTGATCTCATTGCACTTAAAGTCCGATGCGTTTTCTGCAAGAAGCCAACTTATGAATTTAGAGGTGCCTACCTGGTTCATCCAACCTGCCTGGATATTCATATCGCCGGTGGCTGTGATGAGTGCCGGGCGGTCACATGGGCCCGCTTCCGTTGGTACGGCCACCATATTACACAACTAAAACATGGCCAGTGGAATCTCCACCCGTTGATCAATGATTCCATACTTAATCGTCTTCGCTCCTTCCTGAAACGACTCTTTTACAGAAGTCGTCAGTGATTTGCTGGTGTCTCGCGATTGTACTTACTGCGTCGAAGGCGGTTCGCTTGCTTTTGTGGATATTTCCCAACCAGAATCTGCACCAGTGGTGGTACTTAGTTTTTCTTTACCGGTATCCTTATCGAACACCTGCAACTTGGTCCCAGGTGGTACCGGTATCAGGTAAGTCATCCGCATGCTGACTGGAACAATGCCGTTCTCATCCCGCAGGTTGGCACTGAAGCTGCATAGAAAGAGACGGCCATCTTTATCCCCAGGCGCCTTCATGAAGGTATATATCGGGTAGGTTACATTCGGCTTTGGGTGTTCTCGTCCTTTCTCAAATGAGTATGTCGTTATTGAATCGTGCTTTTTTGACCCAATAGATTTCCATACCGTTCCTCCCTGTGCCTTATCATGCCCCGTCGCCGGACCGAAGCATGCGCCTACCACCATGACGTCTGTGTCCAACACATCTTTTACATGCTTTTCTACCGGGGTCTCTTCATTGTCGTCGTCAGTATGAAGCCACTGTCCACCAAATGGCCGAACAAACACACCCTCTGATCTCTTTATGCGCTCCATTCCCGGATCCTGACCGGTGATCGGATAGAGGTCGTATTGGTATTTTTCTTCCGAGCCATCCGGATCCTCCAAGGTGACCCACGCTACTACGTGGAATCTTTGGCTTATTTCTTGTGTGAACTTCAGATTCTCTGGAACTCTTGCGGGGCTTTGTGCCGAAGCTTTGCCGAGAATTGTGACAAATATCATCACTACTGCGGAGCAGAATGAGAGGGAACCCCAATGGTTAGATGGTTTGCGGTAAATGCCGTCCATCAGGACATTCTATCATTTCTTTTTGGTCCAGCAATCTCATAAACTCTACCTATTCCCTCCCGGCTCTTTTCAAGGTATCTTTTTCTTCCTGTCGGCACTTTTCATGCCTCTAATAAATATTCAAAAACCCATACCTCGTGAATACTCTCTCTGACCAGGAACTTGCCAGAACAGATTTTCTCTTCACTAATTACTCCCGACTCGCTTTTTTAAATGGTGTCGTTGCTTTCCTAGCTACTGGTTTTTTTGCCATTGGGTGGTGTTGCGAGTTGGATTTTATTTCCGAGATCTCCTTCCCTTTGCGGACGACGGGCGACACCGTCCTGTTTTTCCTTGGCGCGGCGACTCTCTTGTCTGCCAATCTGGCCTCGATTCTCTACTTTGTTTCCCATGGCGAGCGACGTTCTGATTTGGCATATCATGACTATCTGAATGCCTGCGATCGCTCCGAGAGGGCTTCCTCTGAGTACGACATCGCTCCGGGGGATGACCTGTAGCCGGTATCTTAGCACCTATGAATTCCATTATCACACAAGAGGCTGAACGTGTCGCGTTCCTTAAACAAGAACACCGACGGGTGTCTCGGTCTAATCTTGTCCTTGCTCTCCTTGCCGGTGTTTTCTTCGGCGGCGGGTGGCTTGTCGAGGCAATCGTTCTCCTTCCTTTGATTCAAGGCGGTACCCTCTTTGTTATCAGCGCCGTCCTTTTCTACATCAAATTTTCTTCCATCCTTCATGTTGTTGCTTCCGGTGACAAGAAGGCCTCTATTGCTTGGCAAAATTATATTCGTGCTGTCGATCGGCATTCGCGGTCTTATCTCCAGCCTGGTGCCTACTGATTAATTTTTTCATCTGTGTCGCGAAACGCTGTAACTTACTATTTCCACCCTCCTCTATCTATCATGAAGATCACTCGCCTCCTTATATTGTCTTTTCTCTTTAGCTGCGCTGCGGTATATGCCAATAATGCCGCCGCTCTCACCCCTCCTTGCTCCAAGTATTTACAAGCCCCTGCCGTCTTTAATTCCGGAATCGTTGTCCCAGGATGCTGGGCTGATGATGTAAGGGCAAAATCTTCCGTGAATCCTCCGCATGTCAGTGGACGACTGGTTTTTATCCTTCCACAGTTTTCTGCTGGAAGGAATAGTGGACCTTCCGGTGCTGGTGTTCTTGAGGCTGGTTACTGGGCCTCACTCTCTGAGGCGAAAGCCTCCGGAAAGCCCTACGCTACTGTCACCGGAACAAACCCTCTAACCTTTTCAACCAAACATTAATCCCGCTGCCTGCCTTTTTACTCACCCGTCACATCCAAACCCATACCAAAACCGATACCATGAAAACCCATACTATTACCCTACTCGCCGCCCTCACCCTGTTCGCATCTACCCTGCATGCTGGCATCAACATGCCCGTCTTGTTCGCTCCGATTGCCCTCGCTGACACTGTCGCCCAGACGACCGTTCAGGCAAGCTCCTCCACCGTTGATCTCCCCGCCGCCCCGACCGAGGACGAATCTCTCTCTGTGCGGATTCTTGGACATTGGGTCAACACCACCGCCCACCCTACCAGAATTGCCACCTTTCACTCTGACGGCACTTTTCACGTCGACTATGTCGGGTCCACCAAAACGGTTGATGGCACGTGGCGTATTACTGATCATACCCTTTTCCGCTACTTTCCTGATCACACTCGGAATGCCGTAGCAATTCTTGAACTCAATAGTTCTTCCATGGCGCTTCGCACCGACTATATGTCACCCACTGGCCCCGCCCATCAGGTTGATCATTATGTCCGCCAGAGTGCGCATCGGCGCTAATTTACTCTCACGGTCAGCGTCGCGTATCTTTTTTTCATGCTTCTCAAACACCTCTTCTTTCCCGGTAACTACCCGCTCGGTTTTGCAGTTTGTGTGTTTGCTGATGAAGATGGCGCGACGTTCGTGCCTGTCGCTGATCGCAATGAGGTAATTGTCGGGTTTGCCTCCACTAGCGGTCTGGGGCTCGCTCTTCATGACGCCCCCATTAAAGAAAACGGTCAACCTTACTCTGTCGTAACGGGTGATGCTCTCCTCCATGCGTTTTGGCGCGAGGATGGCACCCCTGTTGTCGGGGTCAGATCCGTTGTCACAGAGGCTGTTGCCTCCTGTATCGAGAATTTTCGCGGTGAACCATTTATCATGCTGGAGATGGCGTCATTTATCCGCGACAAATCCCTTTTGCGCGAGGCCACCATTGAGTGTAATAAGCTCCTCGGTCTTTCTGTCGATCATGCCCTTTAGTGCCGCTGAAGTACTTCGTTCGATATTTCCTATCTGTAAGAGATCACCATAAAAAAGATTTGTATCTTCACTGCATATGGACGATTTCTTTTCAAAGCTGCCTTCTGGAGACAATACTTCGTCTCTTGAACAGTATCTCACCCCTTGCTGGGCTGCAGAGGCCCTCACTGAGCTTTTCTTGAACCACCTCTCCAGTACCGGTGTCACGCCCAAACGCATCATCGAACCCTCCTGCGGAAAGGGTGCCTTTCTCAATGCTATTCCGTCAGATCTCATGGCCTATGGTATTGAGATTGATCCCGCCCTTGCCACTGTTGCCAGGGCAACCACCAATCGAGATGTTTTTACCGATGATTTCCTTTCTTCGAGCATCCCGGATGCCGATGATCACCGCCCGGATACTCTCATCGGCAACCCTCCGTTCCGCATTGGTACCGTTCGTTCGTTCCTCGATCGTGCTGCCACTCTCATTCCAGAAGGCGGATGCTGCGGCTTTGTTCTCCCTGCCCATACTTTTCAGCACACTCATACCGTCCTGCAGTGGGCCAAGAGTTGGAGAATCAAGCAGTGGATGATCCCCCGTGACATTTTCCCCGGACTCTCGGTTCCTGTCCTTTTCGCATCCTTTCAGAAGGATGTTTCTGGTATCAGTCCTGCCGCCATGGAGGGTTTTGCTCTTTATGAGGCCACCCAGCGCATCAAGGATATGCCCAAGGCCCTGCGCTCGGTGTTGATCCATGGTGTTGATGACCCGCGCGGCGGGCGTAAGACGACTTGGAGAATTTTGGTCGAACGCGTACTTAAGGAGGCCGGAGGTCGTGCTCCACTACAGGAAATCTACCGGGCTGTCGAACCGCTTCGACATACCGACAATCCGGCGTGGCGTGAAAAGATCCGTCAGGTTCTCCAGATCGGCCCCTTCGAGCGTGACGGCGACGCGTGGGCAATCGCGGCATGATAACGTAGATATTTCTGGCGTTAGCTGTATAATAAAGGTATGAACTTGAGTAATGATGCTATCCTTTTTGATCTGCTTAAGTCCTCTGACAATCTCACTTCACCGGGGGAATGGACAACTAATTGTGCCGGTGAAATCTTCGTTCCCATCGAGGGAGAACAAATTCGGATCGGTCATTTTCAGGGATGCGCCAAAGAGGCCCGAGCCGTTTGCGATTTAGTCAATAGTGTTTCCAAACTTAAGTCTCCTGCGAGCACGACCATCTTGAAATAATTCTTAACCCTACGTCCTTATGAGTCTCACCCTTCTCCATGCACCACTGCCTTCACATTCCGCTTGCGTTCTCTCTGTCGCCTTCCTCCTGATGGCCCTTTTATTCAGTGCGCTCAAACCAGCTTTTATGCGGCTTACTTTTCTTTCTGATTACGCGCTGGCTCTTTTTGACAAGGTTAACTCGTGTCTTAAACTTCTTTCATGGGGCGTCCCCGTTGTATTAGTATTGGAACAAATACGTGACCCCTTGCCTGCCTCTGCTTTCTGGCCTTTTGTCCTTGGATGCATGTTTCTAACTGGGATCTTTTCCATTACGGGTACGCTTTTTTATAACGATCGGCGGGATGAGTCACATTATTTTATGTAAGCGGTGCGCTATTCTCTGATTGTTCTGACTTTTATCTCGGTTTCTTTTCGGTAAAAGTAAATTTCATTGCCTCCCCTCAAAAAGGGCGATATTTTTTGCCGATGAAATCCATTCTTTTTCTTCTGGTATCCTTTTTGCCGGTGACTGTTATTGCGGCAATTGATACCAACTCGCTAAGTGATCAGGTTGTTTTGGATAATGGTATTTTTTACCCAAAATACAATCACACCAACTCAACTCCACCCCAGATGGGTTCATGGACAAACTCAGATGGCGATGTATTCCTTAATGGCGTTGTCGTTGATGGCCCCGATGCCTTCTGGCTCCCTCAAAATGCGGCCAATTCAGATATTGCCGCTCTTCTTGGATATTCGTCTTTGAATGACCTCGCTGCGAGCCAGAGTTTTTATGGCGTCGATGCCAGCAATATCGGAGGATTAATCAGCGGTGATGGCGAAACGCTGGATCAAGTAGCGAATGATTATGGGTACGACAGCGCACTCGATATGGTGAACGCTTGGGGTTGGCAAGATAGCATGGGTAGTTTTGCTTCCCTTTTTGGCGTGGCTGTTACCGGTGATGGAAGTCAATTTCTTGCCTCCCTCGGCGGCCAATCATTACTGGATTGGGCAATCTCCAATCAGCTTATATCCTATATCCCTCCAGTAGCCCCGATTATGGATCCAAGCGAACAAGCGTCTTTGGTTGCCGCAACCGCACAGGGATTGGTATCACCTTCGGATATGGCCAACTTGGTTCAGTCCGGTATTATCCAGTCCGGTGATGGAACCTTTGTCAATAATATGGTCAATTCCCTGCTCGAATCAGGAGATGATCCCGATGCACAGGCTCTCTATACCGCCGCTCTAAGAGATCAGTCTGCCCTTGGTTCAACTCTGAACAATGTCGATTTTACAAACTATAGTGGTTCCGGCCAAAATCTGTCAGGTTTGGATTTATCAGGAGTTCCTCTTACTGGCTCCCAGCTCAATGGAGCTTATCTTTCTGGCGATAACCTCTCCGGCATGAATATGACAGGTTTCGACTCGACAGGCATGGATTTAACGGGAGACAATTTTACGGGCGTTACAAACTTTAATGCATCAATGCTTAACGGATCCACGTCGATTTATGGAGCCAATTTGTCCGGTTTGGATCTCACTGGATTTAATCCTCAAAATATTTACTGGCAGGGCGCAAACCTCTCCTACAGTACGGGCCTTTCCGCCGCCACAATCGCAGGTAGCTACGCACAAATCAGCGGGCTGAATCTCACCGGCACCGGTATAACATACGATGATCTTTACTCTGCACTCATGAGCGTTTATGGCGATCCCTCTGGTTTTATGTGGGAACTCCCATCTGTCGTGTTTTAGTGTAATTAACTGCTGCAATAACGATTTCCCCAACCCTCACATTTTCTTGGTTCTGTTCCCGAAATCGCCGGGTTCCGAAATTTATAGTTTGGTGGTTTCAACAACAAGTGCGTATTCAGGATAATAACTGTATCTTTATGCAATATTTATCAATTCACTGCACAGATCCAATCAAGGCGAGGCGCATATACTTGAGCTTTTTCTAATTTGCATAGTAGTCTTCATCGTCACCTCTATCGTTATGATTTCTGGCGTCGCTCTTAGCAGCAGGCACCTGGCTGACGAGATTAATGCCGCTGCCGGTGTATATGCTTTCGACCACCATCTTGCTCCCGGCGATAAACTTCCGCCCGATGTGCTCGTTAAAAGCGGCGCTCCATGGTGGTCATCTACCGATGGCCACTCCATGCCACTTTCCTTAGCCGTCTCTCTTTTTGTCAGAGGGAGCGTTCCAAAAAATGGAGAGCCTTACGCACTTATCGGTGTTTTTTCTGACAGTGGTTTTCCACAACGCAGAGGGAACTCAAAATAGTAATTTCCCAAGATACCTGCTCTCAATGGTAATGTTTTTCACTTATAAATGGAATTCTGTCTTATTCGGTTCTAACTGTCACGAAGGATTTGATAGGTTCGAAACTCCGGATTTCTCATCAAACATAAACATGTCCGCAACTGTTGTTTTTCGAAGTTTCCTCTAGTCCTCTTTATTGTCTCCGCAGAGTAAGCCGCCAATATGCCGGTCAACAACATTTAGAACTTATCTCCCGCCACGTCCGCGATACTTGCTGGCGTAATAGGCTCCTTTGTCCGCAAACCCGCCGCTTTTCATCTCCTGTTCCTCCCTGGCGTATTTCTCTTTCTGTGATGGAGTCATCACACTGAAAGCACCCTGGTTCGACAATTCATCGGCCCGGTTGTTCCCCTCGTTATCCTGATGTCCCTTCACCCACTGGAACTTCACGTCTGCATTCTTGATCGCAGCCAGTAGTGGTTCCCACAAGTCCCGGTTCGCTACCGCCGATCCAGTCGATGTTTTCCACCCCCTGGCTATCCACCCCGGTGACCAGCTTTGGATTCCATCCAATACGTATTTACTGTCGGAGATGAGTAGGATTGGCTTTCCCTCCACCGATGGGTGAGTCGCACCCCTGATTGCCGCCGTCAATTCCATCCGGTTGTTGGTCGTCGGTGTTTCGCCGGCAAAAACCTCTTCATTGTTTCTTCCTTCTTCAACAATTACTACTCCCCATCCTCCGGCCCCGGGGTTCCCTTTGCAGCATCCGTCTGTATAAACTGAGACTCTATCCATCCCTGCAACATACCCGAGAGTTTCGTTCCTGCAATGGTTATCCGCCGTATCTTTTGAGCATGTCACCCGAAGAGCGCGGTTCCCAATTTCTTAAAGCCGTTGCTGATGAACTTCCCTTTGGTGGGAGGGCTATCTTCGACAACTATGCCGGCCCTGTTTATCTGGAGTTGACCGACCTTGAGGCGGAGGTACCCGGAAATAAGTGGGGGACACGTGCGATGGAAGTCATTACCCGACTTGCGGATTTTTACGCTGTCAACCTTGTGGCTATTCCTCGCGGAGAACCGGGCGATGATCTCTATGAGCGCCTTGCTGCTTTTTATGGCCGGTTCGGCTTTGCAGGCGAGGATGCCCTTCATCGCCCCTGTGCAGGCTCTTAGACTGATGTTCACCTCGTTGTACCTTCTCTTATGAGTAACCTATCCCGTTACCCTGCAACCAAAAATCCCGAGCTTCCTCAGGATTGTGAGTTTGCGGCCATCTCTCTTCGTGTTCATGAGGTTAGGGGTGTCCGCGATGGTTCCATCACGAGGCTCTTTCGCCCCATCCCTTTTCCTCAATGGGTAGTTGAATTTGGTGAATGCAAATCTCCCCGTGACATTTGTCCGACTGAACTTATTGGTTACTCTCGCAACCATAAGCGGCAACATCACATTTATAGCTACAAGATCCCCTTTTACACTGCTATCGGCACACCGTTCTTCTATGTCAAAGAAAACTGGTGTCTCCCGAGGAACGAAAGCGGCTTTTACTTTACCTACCCTGATGGTGATCCAATCTATTGTTTTGAGGCTGATGTTGATTTGGTTGCCAAGATAGCTCCAAATTCCAGGGGGACCGGACATTTCACGAGCAAGTCTCCCTCCGCGAAGAAGATGCTGCGTTGGAGTCCTCCGCGTAGCATGCCTAAAGATGCCTCCCGTCTCTTGGTTGAACTCAAGTTCCCGCCTATCTATAAAACTGATCGGGATTTTACTACCGAGGATGCTCTTGCTGGGGGTATTTCTTCCATCGGGCCTGATCAGTTTACCTGCAAGCATGTCCCTAAATTTGGTGTTTATCCGACCGCGCTCGAAGCGTTTAAGGCTCTCTGGGCATCTACTTATGGGAAAACCTCCAAGTCGCCCTTCCTTATGGTTGTTGACTGCGAAAAGGTTACTCTTCCGTCCTAAGCGACTGCCTGTACGCTGTATCTTTTCATCATGAGCATCTACGAACGCGCCAAATGTCAGAAGGCCTTCGCGGAATCCACCTCTGAGCACCGCCAGCTCTTCCGGAAATACCCCGCCTATGCCAAGCGACGCTTTGACTTCTTCGCTGCTGTCTGGCTACGTCAGCGCAACGAGAAATTCTCCCTTTCTGCAGCAGCTTAACTCCCTACTCTTATGTCCAAAACCCACAAAATCCAACACGCTCACGATATCCACGAAGCACGTCGCGCCGCTGACTCTTTTCCGAGAGATCCTGCCTTTTGGCACCAACTCGCCCTCGGTGGAGTGCGCCACGGCAACAACCGTCGTGTCATGGAGATGTTCAAGTTCCGACGTAAGAAGTCCGATCGTGCGCGCCTCAAACAAGAGACGCGTCGCGAGTTCATCGAGGAGGGGCTTCCAGCCTGATCTTGTACCATCCATGAAACCTACCTTCAAAGTACTTGGCGCACGCGAACAGCAAGATGCCGCGCGATGGAAACACATTGCCTCTTATTTCGCCGACTGTCATGCTGCCACATTGGAGTGGCTTCCACGATCCACCTCCAAGACAATCAAACCCGATTATTGCTACATTCCTTGCGAAGAAAAAACAATCTTTGTCTGGAATGTGGAGATCCCGCGCAGTATTACGGCGAGATCGGACGTTTCAGTTGCAGGTGCCTTGCTTGTAATTTAGCCAGCAACGAGTGGCAAAGTGCGAGACGCCTCAGAAAGCCATAATTTGTGTGCGATCCTGCGTATCTTTCTTTTTCATGAATAAGCCTCTGACATTCATCACTAGCGACGGTCGCTATCACCATGATTGTTGGTATTAATTCACAAATCCACTCCTAACCCATTATGAAGACTACCCCAAAATTTGTTACTGTCTCTGTCGATGTTGAAAACAATATCGCCACGTTCGAAGATGGTTCCTCCATCGACGCTGGTATCGATCTTCTCTCCTCTTCGGTCAAGCTTGCCGCTGCCCTCAAAACCCTCTCCCGTACCATCGCCGGCGTCAATAACCGCCAGCATGCCGGAATTGGCCCCTCGCCGGCAGATTGGTCTGAACTTTACCAGCTCACATCGGAGGCTGATGCCCTCCTCGTTGAGGCCGGTGTCGTTTGAGTTGTATCTTTAGGCTCAACGAATAATCCTATGTCTCCTTGTCTGCTCGATCCTCCTGTTTGCTCTAAGTCCCGTTTCAAGGAATGGGATCGCTCTCTTACTGACGCCGAGGTGGCTTCTTTTGGCGAGCATGTGGACAAGGATTCCACTCTTTCAGATATTCGCTACGTCGTCGCTGAACGCGAGTATCAGGATTATTACGCAAGGTATGAGGACCGGGAGATTCACGGGTCGGATGGATTCTCTGCTGTCGGCCACGCTACTCTGCGCATGTTTTACTATGTTACAGGTGACTCCGGTCGCCAGAAGAGGGTTGTTTTCTCTGTCGTTTTTGACCGCGACACGGCAACCGTCACAGATACCTCCGCAAAAGGGTAGCCTTTTCCCCTATGAAACCCTTTAAGGCAAAAGGTAAGCTTCTCCACCTTGTCGCTTACGATACCATTGGTGCCTTTAAAAATGGCGAGTCGATTTGGGCGGATGTGTGGATCGAGTTCACCTCAAAGCCCGGCCGATCCAAGAAAAAATACGGCCCTTGCATCTGCTCTCTAGCTGATATGCATCATTCTCTTGAAGTGGCCGAACGTTCCGGTGATTTGGATGAAGCAGTCGCTATAAGGTCATAAATAGAGTCTGTTAAGCAACATGGCGTTCTTATCACTGACCTCCCTTCTGCCGATTGCCCCGAGATCTATGTTGACGCGACGGTCCTTACCCGCGCCGCCGCGGAGCGTGCCATCGCTTTCTTCGCCAAGAAAAAATTAGGCCTTCCGCTCGTTCGCTTCAGGTGGAAGCGGGCGAAGGTATTTACGACGAAGTTTTAGCCGGTTCGTATCTTATCTCCATGGACACCATCATTACCAAGCTCTCCCCTCATGGGACCCGTCACCGTGTTTGGCTCGAAGACTCCTTCGGTCGCCTGAGTCGCAATGGCTTCTCTGCCGGTGATGGCGTTGATGTTTCCCACCGCGCCGGTTCCGGCCTCTTGGTCAAGAAGGGGGATGCTTTTTCCAAGAACTCCATCTCCGCTCGACGTAACACTCCACTCTTTGCCTTGGATGGTGCGTGGGTTCTCCGTCGGTTTGAGCACGCCGATTTTCTGCGCGTGCGTCTCTCCTATAACGCCATTTCCATCGTTCCCCGCGTCATTACTGCCTCCATTACCCGCGCCGGTGTCCGTGCCGCCATCAGTGGAAATGTCCTTGTTGTGGATCATGTCGGTTATCAGATCAACACCCCAAAACCCACCCTGCTGCCCTTCCGCATCAAGGCCCTACATGCCAGTGTTGATGCTGCGAACATCCTCTACTCCATGGAGGTCATCATCAATAACCGCCCAGAGTCCGTCACCCTTGATGGAGTAGAGCGTTCTGTCGCTTCCGCCTATCTTGTTGACGCCGGTTACTCTCTCGGTGAGGATGGTGTTTTTTCTCTCTAATGCCGTGATTTTTCACCCTGTTTCTATCCTCTCCGCCCCTGACATTGGTGATGATGGCGTTTTGGTTGTCGGTGGTGCAATTCTTACCAATTAACTGTATCTTCACTCATGAGTAAAAAATCCTATTTTCAGTGCTTTTGGGGTGATGGCTATGATGTGGCCGGCCCCGAGGGACTCACTCAGCTTCACCTCATTTCCTTCTTTACCGAAGCTGTTGGCTATGGTGCAGAAGATGTCGCCCGCATCGAAGCCCTGAAGATCGGGGAGTTGGCCGACTTTACCTCCCCTTCCGGCACCCACACGGTTACCCGCGTGGAGCCGCCTCTCTATCCCCTCACTTACACCAACTGCCTCCCAAGTGTGGAAGATCTTCTGTCGGTCAATACCCCTCCGCTAAGCGAATCATATTTTTGGTTCGATGGATGGAATTTCAATCGTCCTGTCATGGCGCGCATTTCCATCGGCACCAAGCTCAAGGGGGGGTGTTGTCGAGAACTTCCCCGTCGTTTGGGTTGGTGATAATTGCCCGCCGGAAGGCATTACCGATTTCGGCACCATTACCTTTCGCCTATTTGGCCCTGTTGAACTTCCTCCCGAACTCAAAAAATAACCCGAACCGCTTTTATTATGAATTACATCAAATTCCTCACGACTTATCTTTTCTTGAGTGCTCTGGCTCTTTGTTGCGGTAGTACCTTCGCACAATCCGACCCGGATACCGCAGCGGAGTGGATCAATCATCACAGCGCGCCTATTACCGTGCTCGGTGCTTCTTATACGCATAGTAACGACACGCCCATCCATACTGGCGATATTCTTATCCTCAAGGACGGTGATGGCCGAGTTGGCAGTTTTACCAGTGGGTCCACCTGCTATCTTTTATCGCACTCCGTAGTTCCTGGCTATGTTCTCGTTGAGGCCAAGGAACGTCCGGCCAAGTGGATCCTCCAGAAGGATGGAACCGTTTTGTTCCTATGAACCGAGCAAGTAAGTCCTATCGAGTCGCCGTCATTTGGTGTGCCTGGTGCTCGTTAACTCCGCCAAGTAAGCCGGGCAGTTTTTCTGGCACAGTCCCCTCGTATGGGTTTCCGTATCTGTTGTTTTTTGCCATGTAGAGTGAACCCCCTAAATTTTCGAAATCGACAACGTGTGCTGCCAGGCTACCTTCTGGCAGAATTGGGTTTCTGAACCCTGCCTTGTAAAAAAGCTTCAAGGATGCCACTGACGATACCTGCCCGCCCAGGTCTTCATGCCGGCTTTTAGCTTCCTGCAGTAGTCGCGTTCCTATTCCCTTCCCTCTCATGCCTTCCTCCACTACGAAATCAATCACTGATTGCCCTCTTGGGGAGTAACTCATGTTCAGGGTCTTCACCTCAATTCGTCCGCCAGGCAGCCTCAATACTTCCCCGTCCTTCCCGCTGAGACCGTCATGGGTCACTGTAATTTCGGATCTCGGCTTCCCTTGCATGGGAAATCTTTTCTCCAACGGTATCGTCATTCCGTGTCCGTCCTTGACGCTTCCTTCAGCACTCTCATCGAATACAACGAGTGCCGGGATATGCGATACCCCCAAGTGCTTCAGGGCGTCGATCCTGTGACTCCCCTCCAAGATATAGGCCGGTCCGTCAGGATGTCCGTCAACCACTACGATCAATGGGTTGATTTCCCTTGTTATATCAATTTCTTTTGCGAGATCAGAATCTTTCCCTGTGAGTGAAAATATCTCTATTGGTACCGCACGAAGCCCACACGAAATGTGGCTTTCCATGGATGCCCTAATTGAACTGCAGTTGGGTATTTCCTCCCGCACAACAAGGCCGGACACTTCATCCCCACTCTCGACCCTCGCCCAACTATGAATCATTTTCATTGCCGCCGCCTCGACTTCGGATGGTTCGTTCATCGCTTTAATTTCGCACGGGGAGGGGCTTCTGTGCAATGATGTTTTGGATTTGTTTTCGTATCTTTTTCCATGCAGCCATTTATCGAGAAATATACAGGGCTTTTTTACCCTGTGTCGGCATGCAGTGAAATCCGGAGTTTTCTCTGCACTGAAAAACGGAGTCTCTCTGTATGGTTTTCGAACTCCAGAGTCACTGCAACCAAAACTCCGCCTTTCAGCGCCAAATTCTCACCCCAAAAGTCACTTTCCCGCTTCCTTCGGCGATTTCCTGCACTGATCTCCGGAGCAAAATCCACCCT